>ERZ780057.634-NODE-634-length-13033-cov-2.49684_pt1 | contig 13033 bp, 6 predicted proteins | sample MGYA00511844_ERZ780057 | MGnify/ENA primary metagenome ERZ780057 (study PRJEB29588, sample SAMEA2149030) | human gut metagenome | biome: human gut; feature: human-associated habitat; material: faeces | place: Denmark | collected 2008/2010 ...
CCTATTACCGAAGTGCCTTCTGTGTTAGACAATGATGATAAAATGTATATCGGAACCTATGAAGGAACTCTACAGTTAGATTTAAAAAAACTCCAAAAAAGTTCCTTTATTCCACCAATAGTCTTCACAAAAGCTGATATTCGCAAAAACGATAAACTCTCTATCTCATCATCTATTTTAGACAATACGTTAAAGTTAAAAGCCGACGAACGTAATGTATCTATCTCCTTTGCTGCCTTAGATTTTACCAATAAAGAAAAATTAGAATACGCCTATCGACTGAGAGGGGTTAGCGAAAAATGGACCTAAATCAACAAAACCCATACAGCCAGTTTTGTCAACTTACCGGCTGGAAACTTTATCTTAGAAGTTAAATCAACCAATGGAGATGGAGTCTGGGTAGAGAATATAACCGCACTCGCCATACACGTAGAACCCACTTTCTGGGAAACTAAATGGGCATGGATGGTTTACGCTTTTCTTATACTGGTAACCATATTTATAGTGTCGGGAATTCTGGTATACACTCTAAATTTAAGAAGAAAAGTAGATTTTGAGCAACAACTTACTAATCTTAAATTACGCTTCTTCACCGATATCTCACATGAACTTCGTACACCGCTCACTCTGATAGCTAATCCTATCGAAGAGGTAATCAATAATGAATCTTTGAGCCAAGAGGGACATGAGAATATGATAACTGCTAAGCGGAATACTGACCGGATGTTAAAGCTTATCAATCAAATACTTGACTTCAGAAAAATACAAAATAACAAAATGAAGTTATATATCGAACAAGTAGATGTTTTACCACTGTTTAAGCAAACATTCGAAAATTTCTCCAGCATAGCACATCAAAAAGATATTCATTTTGAACTAAACTGTCCACAAGAATATCAAACCATTTATACAGATATTGATAAGCTTGAAAAGATACTATTTAATCTGCTATCCAATGCATTCAAATATACACCGAACGGAAAAAATATTCTCATAACAGTTACTTTCGATAAGAATGCCTTGAACTTTAGTATAAAAGATGAGGGGAAAGGATTCGATTTATATCAAATCGATACTCTTTTTAAACGATTTGAGACACTAGGCCAAAAAGATAATAATTTATCAAGTGGCATCGGACTTTCATTAGTGAAAGAATTGGTGCACCTACTACATGGATCTATAAAAGTAGATAGTACTTTAGGTAAAGGAAGTGTTTTCGAAGTATCCCTTCCTATAAACTACGATGCTTTTAAGTCTGATGAAAATATTGAATTTATCATGAATGATAGCCAGCAGACCACTACTTCTTATAAAATTCCAGAAAACACAAGTCCGACAGAAGGTGCAGATAAAAACATTGATATTCTGATAGTTGAAGATAATGAAGAATTAAGGCATTTCCTGGTGAATATGTTGCAAAAGGATTATCGGATACTAGAAGCCGCAGATGGTAAATCCGGACTTGACTTAACAGTTTCAGCGATGCCAGATCTCATCATCAGTGACATTATGATGCCCGTAATGGATGGAATCGAGTTATTGGAAGCTGTGAAAAAAAACCATGATATCAGTCACATCCCTTTTATTCTTTTATCTGCTAAAGCATCATTAGATGACCGGATTCAAGGATTAGAATACGGTGCTGACGATTACATAACTAAACCTTTCAGCTCAAGTTATCTGAAAGCAAGAATCAGTTCGCTTTTGAAACAGCGGGATGCACTTAGGCGTCATTTTACAAGAAAATCCGGAGATATTTCTCCTTCAATACCTCAAATAACTCATTTTGATGAAACTTTTATCAACCAGATAGTACAAGCCGTAGAAGAAGGTTTGCAAAATCCTGATTTTAAGATTGAAGACCTTGCGGATAGTATGAATCTAAGTAGAACAGTGTTCTATCGGAAAATCAGGTCATTATTGGGGGTATCTCCCATCGACTTTGTTAGAGATATGAGAATAAAAAGAGCCGTTCAACTATTAGATTCTGAAGCATACACAATATCAGAAGTGGCTTATATGAGCGGATTCTCATCACCTCAATATTTTAATAGAGTATTTAAAAACATAATGAATTGTACCCCCACAGAATATAAGACAAGCAAATAACACAAAAAAACAGGATAAAAAGTACACTTGGTCAAATAGTACACGTTAGAAAACAAGGAGTGCAAAGCCTTTTTCATACTTTCCAGTAGATTTGCATCAAATATTTAGCAAGATAGTATGCTAAATTTAGTTTTACAATAATAAGTTTTATGTATAACTAAGGTTAGATTATACAAAAAAATAGGCCGCTTGTGATAAGTAGCCTATTGTTTTTATATTGTCATACACATTAGTATCTAAAAACAAAGTATCTAATTATTTTAATCAATTAATATTTAATACATTAAGAACCATGAAGAAAAAGAAAAAATTACTCGTTGCAGGAATAGCATTGTCAGTGCTATTCAGTACAAATTTACAGGCGCAAACTGTAAATTACACGCCTTTTGAAACAAAGGAATCACAGAAGATTGTAAATGAGCTCTACAATCGTATGACCCTTGAAGAGAAAGTTGCTCAATTGCATGGGATAGTTCCCGGATCATTGGTAGATAAAAATGGAAAACTATCTGATGAAAAATGCCGTAAGAATATACCTAATGGCATAGGGCACGTTTGCCAATTCGCATGTGCACAGGAATTAGATCCTGACAAACTGCGAGATTTTGTAGCCGACCTTCAAGAATGGTTACGCAAAAACACGCCTTCGGGTATTCCAGCAATTTGCCATGAAGAAGCTATCAGTGGATTTGCCGCAAAAGGAGCTACCGTATATCCTCAACAGTTAGGATTGGCTTGCACATGGAATCCTGATTTAATGATTGAAAAATCAAGGCAAACAGCCGAAGCTATGCGTAAAGTAGGTAGCACAATGGCATTGTCACCAATGGTAGATGTTGTACGTACTTCTACATTCAACCGCATCGAAGAAAGTTATGGAGAAGATAGTTATTTATCCGGTGCTATGGGAGTAGCTTTCGTTCAGGGTTTGCAAGGCAATGATTTAGCCAAAGGAGTTGCTGCCTGTAGTAAACACTTTCTTGGTTATGGTGGAGGTAGTGAGTCTCCGGAGAAAGAATTAACCGAAGAGATCCTTTTCCCTCATGAAGCTATCATTCGCTGTGCAGGCAGCAAATGCACAATGACGGGATATCATTCCTATAAAGGTAAACTGGTGGTAGCAAGTGCACCTTTGATTCAAGACTATCTCCGCGGGAGAACAGGTTTTGACGGTATAGTGGTTAGTGACTACGGTGCTATCGGCCGTCTATACAAAGGAGATGATATGTTGGCTAAGTGTGCAGCAGAAGCTATGAATGCAGGTAATGATCTTGAGTTCAGCAATGGTAAATGTTATCCTCATTTACCGGAAGCAATGGCATCGGGAATAGTGAGTGAAGCACGATTTGAAGAGGCGGTTAAACGTGCTTTAACCCTAAAAGTAAGATTAGGAATGTTAACTCCTAATGCTAAGTTATTTGAAAAAGGTCACTTAAACTTAGACACTCCGGATTATCGTCAAACAGCCTACGAACTGGCATGCCAGTCTGTAGTATTGCTAAAGAACAACGGTGTGTTACCGCTTAAACCGACAGCCAAGATAGCATTAGTTGGTCCTAATGCAAACTCTTTTTGGAGCTTGATTGGTGATTATGCTTATCCTTCCATGCTTGCTTTCTGGAGAAGAAAAAAACCGGATGGACAAAATCCTTACTTGATCCCATTGTATGATGGCTTAAAAAACAAAAAACCAGCCTCTATGATAGTAGGCTACGAACGTGGCTGCGAATGGAGTCTACCGGGAGAAGCCACTATTAAATCATCAGGCGATGTAGATCCTCGTACCAGTCAATTAACCGCAATGATGGTAGAATCAGCCGATCATACAGACTGGAATGCAGCAATCAAATTGGCTAAAGAGAGTGATATTATAGTAGCAGCCGTAGGAGAAAATCCAGCTCTTTGTGGAGAAGCTCGCGTAAGAAAAGGCATCGATTTACCCGGTGACCAGGAGAAATTCGTAAAAGAGTTAATAGCAACAGGAAAGCCTGTCGTATTGGTGATAATGGGAGGACGCCCACAAGTTATCGATGAAATAGAAAAAGGCTGTGCTGCTATCATGCATGCATGGTATCCCGGCGAAGAGGGTGGTAACGCTGTAGCCGATATATTATTAGGCAATGTCAACCCCTCGGGAAAATTATGTGTCAGTTACCCCAAAACAGAATCAGAAGAGAATATATGTTATAACAACCAACCGGAGTTACTTAGTAAAGTTGCCTACCCCTTTGGATATGGTCTGTCGTATACAACATATACTTATAGCAATTTGAAAATACAGAAATCAACAGTCTGCACCACAGATAAAAGTATCAAGTTCTCTTTTGATATAACCAATAGTGGAAAGATGGAGGGTACCGAAATCATTCAACTATACCTATCACCAGTTGATGGACAACCTCTAAAGCCAATTCAGCTAAAAGGCTTTAAACGAATCTCACTGAAACCCGGAGAAACCCAGAAAGTAAAAGCTGAATTAATGTTAGACCAATTGGCATATTATTTTGAAAAGCAATGGCACATAATGCCTGGAAAATATGAAATAAAGATAGGAGCTTCTTCCATTGACATTCGCTTAAACAGCTTTTTTTCTGTAACGGGCAATGCCAAGACCATGAAACAGCGTGAATTCCTTTTCTCTGAAATTCATTAAATCATAAAATACTATTTACCCTGTATTATTCAAAACACCTTTACTGATGAGTGTGAATGATACAGGGTAAAAAACTATTCTGAAATTTTCTGATACCTATTAACGATTATTATAATAGTCCTTTTCTTTATTGTTGCGGTAATCCATAACCATTCGTTACTTTTCCTTTAGATTGACTAATCGTTTCGTACGGAATAGCCCAATAATAACAAGGAACACTTTCTTTGGATGTGATTCCCGGAAGAATATTACTCAAATAAATATCAATATTCTCTGCAAGAGTATTACCCCAGGCGGTCTTCACATACCCTTCCTGTTCCAATTGAGCAGCAATTGTACCATTAGGATCAATATATTCAAATAAACCCTTAATTGCTGTGTTATGGGTCGTTCCATTAACAGTTAATCCCAATTTTGCAAAATCCAACACACCGCGCCATCCCGGAAATTGTACAGGATCTGTTTTATCCGTACAATCATAAGTCAAAGTAGCACCCTCAACCTGTTTTGTCCATATATAGGCTGGTAATACATTACCATTTCCAAATTCATAATAGCCTTTAGTCTTCAAATCAATAGCAAGAGCCTCCATCTCATTACGTACCTCCAACGCTTCCTCAGAGAATTTGGCACTTCTAACCATATCGTAGCGAGTATGTCCTTCACCAAAAAGTTCTAATTTCCTTTCCATAAGAACTGCATCTTTCAACGCATCTCCGGATAAACCTGCAATATTATGGTCGGTATTACCAAAAGCCCTTTCCCGAATCTGATTGACTAAATTTATGGCTTCAGCATCTGCACCCAGTTCGGCTTTCACTTCTGCCAACATAAGAATTGCATCCGCAACACGCATAATCGGTGCACTAAAGCCCGCGCTACCCTGTCCACCTACAAAGTAAGGATTCTGACGGCAAATATCCCACTTATTCAAGCAAATACCTCCATCTGTCTTAGCACCGGCCTTAAAAGTAAAAACTATTTCATTTCCTTTGCCATCCAATCCGGTGACCACTGCACTGACATCTCTACGCTTGTCGGCATTGTCATAACCGCCATAATAAAAAGTAGGTACCATTCGTACTGCCGCAAAGACCTTATTAGGAGCCGTATTGTTACCTCCATTACAGCCACGACCAATATCATAACTATAAAATCGACCGCCCACTCTATTTTGTACACTGCCCAATTCAAAAATAGTTTCAGGACTCTGCTCTAAATCCATACAAAATTGGAAATGGCGTTGGAAAGGATTGTCGGTATAAGTGCGTTCATCCGTAGTAACTAATTTAGTTGTTCCGGCATTCGTTGAAATAGCCATCTCCAAGTATTGTTGAGCTATCATATAATAGTTTTTGTAATCTGCACGACGAGCGTAAGCACACTTACGTTTTGCATCAGTTCTAAGGACTTCAAACTGTACTTCTCCATAAAGTTCAGGCATATCCGTACGGATAGTTTGATAGCCACCGGCATAAAGAGCCATCTTACCAATGAGTGCATTTGCAAATGTTCTGGAGATACGTTGTCCATTAATACCTCCTTCCCCGACTTTATACATATAAGGTTCGACTGCTTTTACAGCTTCTATCAGTTTATCGTAGATTGCAAAACGAGAAGTAATTTCGTAATCATCCACATAGCTATTCTCATAGCCATACGGAACATCGCCAAAGTGCTTGATCAAATCAAAATAGCACATAGCACGAAATGTTTCAGCTTCACCTTTGAGATGTGTCCAATCGGTAGTTCTACCGGCAGCAATATCCTCTTTATATTGAGTTTTTTCAGAGATCAGATTTATAGCTTTCGTTGTATAAGCAATAACACTGTATAAAGAATTAAAAGGATCTTTCATATAGTCACAAGGAATCTGTTCCGGAACTAATTTAGCATTGATATTGTTGGATGAATTATTTTCAGGAAAATATTCAATATCAGAACCAAAATGATCATTCCAATTATACGCGCCAAAACATGACTCACGATAAAGGGCATATCCTCTTGATAAAATCTTCAATGTTTCTGTAGGGCTGGAAGAAACAAATTCATCATCAATATTGGATGGAGAAGAGGTGTCTAAAAAATCACTACATTGTGTAAATGCCAAACAACAGATAGCGGCAAATGCCATTTTTATTAACTTATTCATAAATTCTTCTTTTAAATAAAATGATTAGAAACTTATATTTACACCCAAGACGAATGAACGGGCACGCGGATATGTCCCCCAATCCAACCCCCATTTAGGATAATCACTTGTTGAAGTGTTGGTATTAACTTCTGCGTCAAGACCCGAATACCCCGTAATGGTAAAGACATTATAAATACTTCCGTAAACACGCAGGTTGCTGATACCAGCTTTCTTGATAAATTGTTTAGGCAATGTATAACCCAATGTCAATGTATTCAGGCGCAAATAAGAACCATCTTCAATACCTAACGTAGAAACATAACCATTCTCGCTATAAGCCAATGGCAATTTAGCATTGACATTAGCAGCATCCAACTGTTCAGGAGTTGTTAAAGCTACCAGCTGGCCGCCAACTACATCATAAATTTTATAGCAATCCTTCACCAAAGAAAGTTTGTTTTCGTAAACACCACTTTCCTTGTATCCATAAAGTGCCCCCAATTTATTGGCATTGTATATTTCATTACCATAACTCCAGTTAAAATATAATCCCAAGTCAAAATTCTTATATGAAGTGTTTATATTGAAACCACCGGTATGTACCGGTGTCATATCACCAATAACCTCTACATCATCGTCATTGATAATCCCATTATTATCCCGATCTTTAAATTTGGGCATACCCGGATAAGCAGACTGTCCGGCAGGGCGCTCATTCATACCACTATGCAGGTGATAATTAGGGAACACTACAGAAGAAATATCCGGAATTCCCTCTTTCAGTGTGTATATGCCATTCGCATATGTAAAATCACTGGTTGTATAGAATCCGTCAGCAATCAGACCACGCACTAATCCCACCGGCTTTCCTTCCATCAGGATATAGTCAGAAGAAGGAAAAGTGGATCCACTAGCCCATTGAGTTCCATAAAGTCCGGTCACATTATCGGCCAGTTCATCTACATTACCACGGTTGAAGTTTATGTTGAAACCTGCGGTTACATTCCAATCCTTTGTCTGTACAAGCACCCCTTGAAGAGCTATTTCAATGCCTTTATTACTGGTCTGACCGACATTGGCGTAAGTTGCAGTGAAACCTGTAATACCGGGAATAGTTGTTTTCATCAGCAAATCTTTGGTAGTATTCCAATATGCATCAATCGTACCTGTCAGACGATTGTTGAAAAAGCCAAAGTCAAAACCAATATTACGAGTTATTGTGGTTTCCCATTTCAAATCTTTATTCGCCAATTCTGTAGCCAGTGAATAAGAAGGCAGAAGCGTATTGTTTACTGCATCTTGTTGCCTCACGTCCGTTGTAGCTGACCAAGTCTGCGACCAAAGACTGGAACTTATACCGTCATTTCCAACTTGCCCATAAGAAACACGAAGCTTAAGATTATCCAGCCACTCTATATCCTTCAGGAATGACTCTTCTGACATACGCCAGCCCAAAGCTGCAGCAGGAAAATACCCCCAACGATTATTAGGAGAGAATTTAGAAGATCCATCAGCACGAAATGTTACCGTCAACAAATAACGGTCCAATAAATTATAGTTCAAACGGCTGAAAAAAGAAAGAATACGTCCCGGAATAGAAACACTTGAAGAAAACTGTCCCACCCCTTGTGTACCATCATACTGATTAATCATAGCAAATGCATTCTCCTTGGTAAAATTTGCAGGATAGTAAGTTCCTGAAGCTTTTAAACCATCACCACCCGAATCAGAAACTTCGTGACCGGCCAAAATGCTAAATCGATGCGCCTTGCCCAAACTAAAATCATAATTTAATGTATTGCTCCAACGAAGCCCCCATTTATTGCTTTTCTCCAGTTCCGCATTTCCGGCATAAAGGATTTCTCCTGTATTATCATCCATGTAACTGTTGACAATAGCTCCTGTCCACGTTTTATTTTGATTCCATGACTGATTGAGTGACAAGTCCGAATGATACGTCAATCCTTTCACTATCTCCCAATTCAATGATAGAATTCCGCGCAATGCCTGATAATCTTTTGGTGAATAATTATCATTAATGCGATTTACCGGATTGTACCTGTCCCATTGACTTTGCTTTGCATAGTTTTCTATCATACCCTCATTCATAGCATTCAGATCGCCCAAAATATTTTCAGTTGCAATAGGACGAAAACGGTAGGAAGATGACAAAACGGAACCACTGCCATTTCTAACTCCTTCATCCCCCATTTTTTTAGTATTTGTATAGCGGGTATCTAGGCTAATATCTACATTCTTAGCTATTTTTTGATTTACCTTTAATGAAACATTGGCACGCTTGTAATAAGAAGCCAGTTTCATACCATCCTCATCTGTATAATTCACAGCAAACAAGACTTTTGTTTTCTCAGTACCGCCCGTTATAGAAAGATCATGATTGTGAGAGAACGAATCATCATATACTTTTTTCTGAATATTATCAGCTTTCATGTTACGGTAGCTTTCTATTCCATTGGGATTAGTGGTTGTGTAACGACCAATGCCATACAATTTTTCAAAAGGCTCTGTGTAACTATTGCCTCCTACAGAAGCCCCGCTTGCCCACGTATAAGCCAGATAATCATAAGGATCCAGAGCATCCAGATATTTAGTTGGTGTATTGTACTTCATATAACCATTATAACTCACAACAACGCGCCCTTCTTTAGCTCCCTTGGTAGTGACAAGAATTACCCCATTGGCACCTCGGGCGCCATAAATGGCAGTTGATGAAGCATCTTTCAACACATCAATCGATTCTATTAAATCAGCTGAAATATCATTCAATGAACCGCTTACACCATCAATCAGAACCAAAGGGTCATTACTTTGGCTGATGGATCCACCTCCGCGAACACGAATTGAGACTGTAGCGTCAGGACGCCCATCTTGTGTCGTGACATTCACTCCCGATAACTTTCCTTGTAAGGCCTGTGCAGCATTTGCAACAGGCATTGCCGCAATCTGTTTTCCCGAAACAGATGCAACAGAACCGGTAAGATCCTTACGTTTTACTGTCTGATAACCGATAACAACGACCTCTTCCAGCGCACGGCTATCTTCTTCGAGTGTAATGATAAAATTTGTTTGATTTTTCACTGCAATCTCTTTAGAGACGTAACCTATGTAGGTTACTACTAATGTACCATTAGTGCTGACTCCAGAAATCGTGAACTTGCCATTCAAATCAGTAATCGCTCCGTTAGCCGTTCCTTTCACTAGTACGTTTGCACCGATAATCGTCTCACCCGATTTGTCCTGAACAACTCCACTCACAGTGGCTACCTGTGCATAGGTATTCCAAATACTCGTCATTAAGAATGAGAGTACAAGCAGGATAATTTTGTTTTTACTCATTGCTTTTAGTTTTCTTGTTTTCATTAATATTACGATTGGTTTACATTCTCTTCTTTATTGAAATTTAAGGCCTATCAATTCCATTCTAAAAAATGTCTGAAAGTAATTTCTCGCAAAATAAAAACCTTTAAAAGAATAAGCTTTGCACTATTTATCCACTTACATATACTTTTTGACCAAAATATCAAACTGCGATATTTGGTCAAATAATACATCTAAACCAACTAAAAGTGCAAAGTTTATTTGTTTCTTTGCCACCAATAAAAATAGCCCCAACTCTATACAAGTTGAGGCTATTCAAATATAGTATTAAAACGTACTACCCTATTCCCACTCTATCGTTGCAGGCGGTTTTGACGAAATATCATAGGTTACACGGTTCACTCCTTTCACCTTATTAATAATATCATTGGAAACCTTACCCAGGAATTCGTAAGGCAAATGCGCCCAGTCTGCCGTCATAGCATCCGTAGAAGTCACAGCACGCAGCGCAATGGCACGTTCATACGTACGTTCATCTCCCATCACACCAACTGATTGCACGGGAAGCAAGATAACACCCGCCTGCCAAACCTGATGATAAAGAGAAGTTTCGCTACCATCAGCTTCTTTCACTTTCCAGTCACGCAAGCCCTGAATAAAGATATCATCCGCATTTTGCAGAATAGCCACTTTCTCCGGAGTAATATCACCCAAAATACGCACAGCCAGACCGGGTCCGGGGAAAGGATGACGAGTAATCAGATGTTCAGGCATACCCAATCCGCGACCTACACGGCGAACTTCATCTTTAAATAACAAGCGAAGCGGCTCACAAAGTTTCAGGTGCATCTTTTCAGGTAAACCACCTACATTATGATGACTCTTAATAACCGTACCGGTAATAGAAAGGGACTCGATACAATCAGGATAGATCGTACCCTGTGCCAGCCATTTCACATCTTTAATCTTATGGGCCTCCTCATCAAATACTTCGATAAACCCCTTGCCTATAATCTTACGCTTTTCCTCAGGTTCCGTTACACCTGCCAGTTCTGCAAAGAACTTGGCACTGGCATCCACGCCGATAACATTCAGACCGAGACATTCATAATCATGCAGTACATTCTTGAACTCATTCTTACGGAGCATACCGTGATCTACGAAGATACAAGTCAGATTCTTGCCGATAGCGCGATTCAGCAATACAGCAGCTACGGAAGAATCAACACCACCACTCAAACCAAGAACCACCTTATCATCACCCAACTGTTCCTTCAATTCGGCAACCGTTGTTTCAATAAAGGAGGCTGCACTCCAGTCCTGTTTGCAACCGCAAACATCCACCACGAAATTCTTCAGCATCTGCGTGCCATCTTCGCTGTGAAATACTTCCGGATGGAACTGTACTCCCCACACCTTTTCGTTCTCTATCTGATAAGCAGCAATCGCCACCTTATCCGTCGAAGCTATTTTTTTGAAATTGGAAGGGATAACCGTAATTGTGTCTCCGTGACTCATCCACACCTGTGTATTTTCCTTCACGTCCTTGAACAGCACATTATCCTTGTCAAAAGAGCTCAAGTGTGCACGTCCGTACTCACGACTTCCGGCAGGTTCCACCTTGCCGCCATTGGTATAAGCGATAAACTGCGCACCGTAGCAGATACCCAGAATAGGATACTTTCCACGAATTTCACTCAGATCAGCTTTAAATGCACTTTCATCGTATACAGAGAACGGGCTTCCCGAAAGAATAACCCCCTTTACACTCTCATCCCCCTCCGGGAACTTATTATAAGGTAAAATTTCGCAATACGTATTCAATTCACGGACACGACGGGCTATAAGCTGCGTAGTCTGCGAACCAAAATCAAGAATGACAATCTTTTCTTGCATATAATCTGTATGGATTTAATTAAAATGTTCCGCAAAAGTAGAAAAAAGTAAGAAAATAACGGGAATAATAGCCAGAAAATCTATATTTCATAACATAATTAATGAATTTGGTAGCCGGAAAGACACATAGAACACAGTAAAATCAGCTTTAAAAACATTACTGATAATCAAGATATTACAAGGAGTTAACTTCCTGTCAACAAAGAGTTAATTTCTTGTCGACAGGAAGTTAACTCCTTGCTGACAGGGAATGAATTGTCCCATTTTTCCTACCGCCTATTACCCGAACCGTATCAGATCCGTATTTGCTCCGTACCTAAGCGTTTGGACCGGATACGGACCAGGTACGGGCCAGACACGGACCGGGTACAGTGAGGATTATTTTTTGTTCTTTTTATCGTTTTTCTTTCAAGATATCCCTGATTTCCGTCAGTAAGACTTCTTCTTTACTAGGTGCAGGAGGAGCAGGAGGTGCTGCGGGAACTTCCGCCTCCTTCTTAGCCGTCAGCCTGGTCAGCAATTTGATGAACAGGAAAATAGAAAAAGCAATAATAAGAAAGTCAAACGTCACTTGCAGGAAATTTCCATAATTCAAGGTTACAGCGGCAATCTCTTTACCGTCCACAACTTCAGCAGGTTTCATCACCCACTTCAGGTCCGTAAAGTTCACACCTCCCACCAATAAACCAAGAGGCGGCATGATAATATCTGCCACCACAGAAGATACAATTTTACCAAACGCGCCACCGATGATTACACCGACAGCCATGTCTATCACATTGCCTTTCATGGCAAATGATTTAAAATCTTGTAAAAATGAACTTTTTCCCATCACTTCCATTATTTAATTATAAAATTAAGTGCGAATATAAAAACATTTTCTTACTTTTGCACCGCATTTC
>ERZ780057.636-NODE-636-length-13023-cov-8.58552_pt1 | contig 13023 bp, 8 predicted proteins | sample MGYA00511844_ERZ780057 | MGnify/ENA primary metagenome ERZ780057 (study PRJEB29588, sample SAMEA2149030) | human gut metagenome | biome: human gut; feature: human-associated habitat; material: faeces | place: Denmark | collected 2008/2010 ...
GGGCCTCCGACACCGCCCGACGGCCGAGACCGACGCGCCGCGTCCCACCCTCACCCCGCGCGAGGTGGAGGTGCTCTCGCTCGTGGTCCGCGGACTGATGAGCAAGGAGATCGCCGACCGCCTCCATATCAGTCTGCCGACCGTCAACACCCATCGCAAGAACATCTGCGAGAAACTGGGCGTGAAGAGTGTCCCCGCCCTCACCGTCTATGCCGTCATGCACGGCTATGTGGAGCTGCGCCAAATAGAAGGCAAGGGCTGACCTCTCCTCTTGCGTCTATACACGCGGGGATAGCGTCAATAGACGCGGGGACCGAAGATGGCTGGGCCCACGCCCACCTGGGTGCTCCGGCATGTGACGGCTATCTGGTAGTCGTGGCTCATGCCCCAGGATCGGACGCGGAAGCCGGGATCGTCGGCAAAATAGCGCGCCTTCACCTCGTCGAAGAAGTCGGCTGCCGTGAGCATCTCGCGGCGTATCTGATCCTCGTCCTCCACGTTGGAGGCCATCATCATCAGGCCGCTGATGTGTACGTTCTTCATCTCGCGCCATTCTCCCGCCTCCAGCAGCTCGCGGCAAGCCTCCAGGCTAAAGCCATACTTCGTCTCCTCCTCGGCGATATGGAGTTCGAGCAAGACGTCGATGACGCGGTCGTGCTTCGCCGCCTGCTTGTTGATCTCGCGGAGCAACTTGGGCGTATCGACCGCCTCCACCATCGAGATATAGGGCGCGATATATTTCACCTTGTTTGTCTGCAGGTGGCCGATGAAGTGCCATTGGATGTCCTTTGGCAGCGTCTCCACCTTCTGGCGCAACTCCTGCTCATGGCTCTCGCCGAAGATCCGTTGTCCCGCCTCGTAGGCCGGCAGGATATACTCGTTGGGATGATACTTGCTGATGGCCACCAGCTCCACCCCCTCGGGCAGATGGCCGAGCACCTCTTTTAAGTTTTTTGCTACATCTACCATCGTGTGGTTTCTCCTATATGATTATGATGAAACTGTCTTCTGTCTTATTGGAAAACAGGAATACTGTCTTATTGGAAACTGGAATAACTGGAATACTGGAACAATTGGAATGCTGGACCAATTGGAATACTGGAACAATTGGAATATTGGAACAAGCCTACTGCTCTTCGTACTCCGGCTTCGCCTCCTCGTTTGGTCCCTCGGCCTTGGCGCGGTTGTCGTGCTCGAAGACGTCCATCACCTTGGTATCGGCGATGGCGGTGATCTCGTAGTCGATCATGGTCGATCCCATCACCTCGTCCACATGCTTCACGGCGCCGCTCACCGAGGCCGCCTGCACGAGATAATAGACGCTCGTGCGCTTCTCCTTCTGCGTCTTGTCGTCGAGCGTGATAAAGGCCAGTTTGCACTTGAACCACTTGTCGTCGCCGTCGGCGTCGCTGAAGAAGATCTCGCCATAGGTGGCCGGCGTGATGGCCTTCACCTCAAACTCTCCGTTGATATACGCGCCCATCTCCTTGGTGATGGCCTCCTCGGCCTCGCCGAAGGTATAGGCATCTACCACGTAGGTCTCCGTGGTTTTCTTGTTCTGTCCGTCCTCCATCATCTTGTCGTAGCGGACGCGGGTCTCAAACCAGTTGGCTGTTCTGCTTCTCATTATATATATGTATGTTTTCTTTTTTTTATCTGATCTCTTGTCTTGCGTGGGCCCGTCCCGCTTGCCGAGATAGGCCCCGAAAAGTGGTGGCTACCCCTCGGGGAGACCGCTTTCGACCTGCAAAAGTAGCAAGAAAATCCCACAAATGACCCGCGGGGGCAAAGTTTTTCGCCTTTGCCTTTGCCGTTTGGCCGAATTGGTGTAACTTTGTGGCAAAATACAAGTTTCATACACAAGAGTCAATCCCCGTGCAATCGGGGCAACCGTATTAAATAACTAAAAGAATTATGCCGGAAATCTCAGCACGTGGCCTTATTGTGCCCGAATCGCCTATCCGCAAGCTCGCACCCCTGGCCAATGCAGCCAAGGCGCGCGGCACGAAAGTTTATCACCTGAACATCGGCCAGCCCGACGTGCATACGCCGCAATGTGGTCTCGACGCTCTGAAGAAGGTCGATGCCAAAGTGTTGGCCTATTCGCCCAGCCAGGGCATTGAGAGCTATCGCAACAAGCTCGTGGGCTACTACGCCAAGCACAACATCAATCTGGTGCCCGACGACATCATCGTCACCACGGGCGGCTCCGAGGCCTTGCTCTTTGGCTTCATGTCCACCCTCAACCCTGGCGACGAGATCATCATCACCGAGCCCGCCTATGCCAACTACATGTCCTTTGCCCTGATGGTGGGTGCCAAGGTGCGCTCCATCCACACGAGCATCGACAATGGCTTTGCCCTCCCCGCCGTCGAGGAGTTTGAGAAGCTCATCAACGCCAACACGCGTGCCATCCTGATCTGCAACCCCAACAACCCCACGGGCTATGTCTATACCCGCCAGGAGATGGAGCAGATCCGTGACATCGTGAAGAAGCACGACCTCTACCTCTTCGCCGACGAGGTCTATCGCGAGTATATCTATACCGACGAGCCCTACACCTCGGCCATGCACCTGGAGGGTATCGAGAACAATGTCATCCTCGTCGATTCCGTCTCCAAGCGCTACTCAGAGTGTGGCATCCGTATCGGCGCCATCATCACCAAGAATACCGAGGTGCGCAAGGCCGTGCTGAAGTTCTGCCAGGCCCGTCTCTCTCCCCCCTTGATGGGTCAGATCATCGCCGAGGCCTCGCTGGAGGCTCCCGAGAGCTATATCGAGGGCGTGCAGAAGGAGTATGTGGAGCGTCGCAACTGCCTCGTCAACGGTCTGAACCAGATTCCGGGCGTCTTCTCTCCGATGCCGAAGGGTGCGTTCTACACGGTCGCCAAGTTGCCTGTGGACAATGCCGAGAAGTTCTGCCGCTGGCTCCTGGAGGAGTTCTCCTACGAGGGCGAGACCGTCATGATGGCCCCCGCAAGCGGCTTCTACAGCACCAAGGGCGCCGGCCTCGACGAGGTGCGCCTGGCCTATGTGCTCTGCTGCGACGAGCTGCGCAAGGCCCTCGTCTGCCTGGAGAAGGGCCTGGAGGCTTATCCCGGCCGCGTGAAGTAAGTCTATCACATTCCCCCTATAGGGAGCGGGGAGTCGTCCAAGGAGCGGCTCCCGGCTCCTTTCCCTTTATATGATGCCGGACGATTGTGGGTCCGGTCTGCTACGCATTCATCTCAATAGAAACACTATGAATTTCCCCCTGTTTATCGCACGCCGTATCTACGGCAAGGGAGCTGGAAGTCAGAAGGTGGCCAAGCCTGCCATCCGCATCGCTACGGCAGGTGTGGCCATCGGTCTGGCCGTGATGATCGTCACGGTGAGTGTGATCCTCGGTTTCAAACATACGATCCGCGACAAGGTCGTGGGCTTCGGAAGCCATATTACCGTGGCCAACATCGCCAGCCTGATGTCCTCCGACCAGTATCCGATACAGATGGACGACTCCATGACGACCGTCCTCCGCGCCATACCGGGCGTGCGCCACGTAGAGCGCTACGCGATGACACAGGGCATCCTCAAGACCGACGACGACTTCCTGGGCGTGGTCCTCAAGGGCGTCGGTCCTGAATACGACACGACCTTCATCCACCAAAATATGGTGGAGGGGTCGATTCCCCATTTCTCCGATTCCTCCTCCACGCAGCGGCTGCTCATCTCGAAGACCATTGCCGACCAGTTGCGCGTGAAGTGTGGGGAGCGCATCTTCGCCTATTTCATCAACCACCAAGGGGTGCGCACGCGCCGCTTCACCATCACGGGCATCTATGAGACCAACCTCAAGCAGTATGACCAGCAAATGTGTTTCACCGACCTCTATACCGCCAACCGCCTCAATGGCTGGCAGGACGACCAGTATAGCGGGGCGGAGATGCTGGTGAGCGACTTCGGCCAGATTGACGAGGTGGAGCACCAGGTCGTGAAGCGCGTCAACCGCACCACCGACCACTATGGCGAGACCTATTCCTCCGCCACGGTCACGGAGATGAACCCGCAGATCTTCTCCTGGCTGGAGCTGATGGACCTCAACGTCTGGCTCATCCTCGGACTGATGATCGCCGTGGCGATTGTCACGATGGTCTCGGGCCTGCTCATCATCATCCTGGAGCGCACGCAGATGATCGGCGTACTCAAGGCCCTGGGAGCCAAAAACCAGCAGGTGCGCCACGTCTTCCTGTGGTTTGCCACGTTCGTCCTGGCCAAGGGCCTTCTCTGGGGCAACGCCTTGGGCCTGGGCCTCATCGCCCTCCAGCATCTCACGGGCTTCGTGCGCCTCGATCCTCAGACCTACTACGTCAGCACGGTCCCCGTCGAGATCTCCTGGCCTATCGTCCTGGCCCTCAACGTGGCCACGCTCCTGGTCTGCGTTGCCGCCCTCGTCGTCCCCTCCTTCCTCGTCTCCCGTATCCATCCCGCCAAGAGCATGCACTACGAGTAGGGACTCTTGTCCTTAACGTTTGCGGGCCTCCCGCATACATTCCCCTCCCACGACAAAGGGCTGGATCCCGATTCGGAATCCAGCCCTTTGCATTTATGGATGATCAGCTGCTATGGCAGCCAAGGGGAGTATTAATCGTCACCCCATTTGTCGCTGTTCGATTTTCCCCACAAGCCCGTGTATTTGGCGTCGGTTTTGGTCTGCTCTTCGCCGACCACATCAAACTTGCTGATGCACTCGGCGTCGAGCTGGCCTTTGAAGACGCTGCACGTCTGTAAGGTTGCGTCGCAGAGGGTGTCGAGGATGATCACATCTATCTTGGGAGCGATATAAATCTTCTTCATTTTGTGTCGCTGTTATTGTCGTTTTGTTATTTGATAATGACTTTCTTTCCGTTTACTACATACATTCCCTTGGGCAAGCCCTCCAGGCTATTGTCGCGGCGCACCATCTGTCCGTGCATGTTGAATACGCCCTCTATGCCGCGCTTGTAGGAGATGTTATTGCTGCTGCCGTGGATGTCGTCGATGCTCGTGGCGCTGTCCTCCACGCCGTCGATCATGAGCGAGACCTTGCTTCCGGATGTCGTTTTGCTCTCCAGCTCAAACCAGCAGCGGAACGCCTTCAGACCGTATGAATAGGGCTCGCCATTCTCCATTGGGCCGCTCGGCACCTGGATGAGGTTGCCTTTGTACATGAAGAAGGCGCCGTTGAGGTCATCGCGGCCGTCGATGATCTTGCCGTCTTCGTAAGTCTTGGCCAATGTGCCCTTGCAGACCATCTTGCCCGGGGTGCCGCTGCCCGAGAAGGTCTTACTTGACACCCAGGTGTTGGGATCCATATGCTCCTGCAGTTTCTTTCTGTCGAGCGACACCATCGTGATGTCGTAGTGGTCTTTCTCGATTTTCTTAGTCAGACGGTTGCTCTCGACGGAGGAGGGCTTGTAGTCGGTGCCCAGCCACTCGCTGTTGTTCTCGCCCTCTGTTGTGTAGAAGTGCTCTACGGTATACTCTGCCGAACGTGTCTTGGTATAGGGAGGATAGACGATATACGGCTCGAAAGCCCTGACCATCACCGAGTCGTCGTTTTGGGGCTCCACGGTCACAAACTGCACGCTATTCTCCGTCAGCGCCGCAAGTTTTGCCACCTTCACGGCGTCTCCGAACGTACGCTTCATCTGTCCCCACGTCAGATCGACGGGCAGAATGAGCGAGTTCCACATATTGTCGTTCAGCTTGCGGTTCAAGTGTAGCACGCTGTTCTTGTATTCGTCAGCTGCCTCGGTCAGATAGCGCAGGTCGGTAGATTCCTCGTCGAGAATCAGCTCCGGGTTGCGTCGTGGTCCGGCATAAAGCAGTTTGAATTCGTCCACGGCGGTCAGCTCGTTGTCTCCAACTTCCGGTTTCCCGTCGGGTGTAGGGTCTACGTAGAAGCCTATGCGGAGCGTAACAGGATTCTTGTCTGATATTTCGTTCCCATCCAGGGCTTTGTCGAGACATATCTGCACCTGGTTCTCATACTTTCCCTCGAAGAAGGCATGTCCGATACCGGCTCCTTCGTATGTATTGCCAAGCGTCTCGGCATCAGCCTGACTTATACCGTCGAGGGTTGCTGCTGAGTATATCTTTTCATTCGGTTTGCCGTCGGCACCGAGCACTGTAATGAACAGGTTTGCAAGCGGTTTTTTATTCGTATCGATGTTGTCCGAACTGTTCGCTGTGCTGAATCCGTTGCATCGCAGCAGGTACCATCCTCCCTTGTGTACCTTCACGTTCTGGTAGATATTGAAGCCGCGCAGGCCTTTGGTGTAGCAATAGAAATACTGGCCGTATTTTTGGTGATGGGGTTCAGTTCTACCTATCCAAGCATCATCTTTTGTGTTGCCAATTATGTTATACGTCTTGTACATTTTTTTGTCTCCAAAGTACACGTGGCTCTTTACATCATCAGGTAAATTTTCACCTCCGATTAGCCATTTTGCAGCATCCGTATCATTTACTCTGAAATCAGGACAAGTAAGAAGGAAAGAGGCATCGACAGGCGATTTCATATATGCAGGGGCTGTGTTGAAGAGCAGGTAATACTCATTCTTTGTAATCACCTTCCACTCCTGATTCTTGTATTCTGGGGTGTCCTCTGTGGCTAAGCTTGTCTCATAATCGCAGAGCTTATTCTCGTCGTTGGGATAAGCAGTGAGATACCCCCATGGGTTAAATGGAGGTTTGGCTGTGTGGATTTTGACGAGATACACCTTGTTCGTTTCTGAATAGTCCTTGGCTTTTTCAAATCTGATAGCGCAATTTTTACTTCTATCCATAAAGACCCCATTTACCTCATCTTTATCCTTGAAGATTCCCATATATGAGCCAGTACTAGAACCTGTCACTTTGCTTTGCAGGAAATACGTTTGTGAACTACCATTCCATATCATATAAATGGAATGTGGTGAAACTTTTAGCGAGGCATGGGTACCCCACTTGCCACCAATGCTCAGAAACTTTTTGGCACCGACGTTATACAGACACACAATCTTATTTCCGTCGGTTTCAGCCAGTCCTTTGTTTGTACAAATTGCTGACGAAGGATCAATGCCATAAAGTTTGTCAATACCTCCAATAGTATTTTCTGTTCCGTTGCTTTCCGTCGCTTTATTTTGTGCCGAAGCCTTCCCTATGGGGACAAGAATCCACACGAGTAGCATGGCTGCGAAAAGTTTCCAAAGGCGGGATGATGCCTTGGAAGGTTGCAATGTTGTAGTTCTCATAAAAATTGATCCTGTGTATAAATGTGTATAAACTTGTTTTGATTTATTCCTCTGTCCGAAGGGCATGGCGCTGCAGAGTCGGCTCCTATGGTGATAGAAGCTACTCTGTTTGCTAAGTCCTTGTCGAATGGTAATAATGGGTGGTTGTGGCCAATCAAGCCACTGGCGTATCCCGAAGATATCCTTCCCTCCTTTGCATCTCTATGGTGTGTGTGGCGCGAAGATCTGCCTAAAAACGACCGATCCGGGCCTTGTCTCCATTTTGACGGCGCAAAATTACTGTAATTTCTCTAAACTGCCAACTTTTTATCTGTTAATTTGTATTGTTTTCATTCCAAAAGCCAGTTTTACCCCCCCCCGTTCTTGATCTGTGTCAATCTCTAAGTCTTGTTTGTTCGCCAGTCTTGTAATGGTAATAACGCGCTTTTGGTAAGGAAAGCTTCCTCCCTCCTGCTGTCTTTCCCTCGTGTCTTCTGCCCTCTTTTGCCCTCTACTGTCTTGTTCCCTTTCTTCGGTAAGCCTTCGGGATTTCTTCGGGGTAGCGCATCTTATTACTGTTGCCGGACTGGCTACAAGTTCTTACACGAACGTTCTCCTGCTATTCTTTCTCGTCATGGCAAAACTCGAGCGAGCTCAGTTTTACGCATGGCTTATCGAAAGCGTTATACGTTGTACTTGTTGTTTTAGTTGTTTTCCCTCCTCATCAGGCAGCATCGAAACAACGCAAACAATCCTATCCCTCCATTTTCCAGATGAACCCTTTTTTCCCTTTTTCATGCGATCGTTTTTTGATTGTTTGCCCTTGGTTTTTCTTTTCAACATGCGTTTTTGTGAAAACGAACCCCTCAAATCGTGGTGAAACCTTGATTTTGATGTAGCACTTTCGTAGTTAATTCTGCGGCCTAAAGACAGGAAAGTGAGGCTTGCGAGACCTATTTTACCCCATTTTCTGGCGCTTTTATTGGCTATCATATCGACTGTGTTGTCGAATATAGATGTGAAAGTAAAGTAGTAGAGAGGGATAATCTGTTGGTAATAAGCCTTTTAGAGAGAAATGGGTGTGTGGGGCTTTGTTCCAGTTCCAGTTGTTCCAGTTATTTTTTGAGGGTATGCAAAATCCTATTACCCCTATATATACTATATAACTAATTAGTTATTAAGTAGTTATAGATAATAAGAGAAAATGGGGGTGTCTCGAAATTAATTGGAATACTGGAACAACTGGAACAACTGGAACGCTCTTCTTTTCTCCGAGGCTTCTCAAGTGCTGTGCTGCCTCTTTTCTCCAAGGCCCTCCCGTGGGATGTTCTCCTCTCTGAGGCCCTTTCTGTTATGGCCCTTCCCCTCGCTGGCCCCAGCCATTTGCTCAAGGCTTCGACAGAAGGGTATTTCCGTCTCCTTGCGTCTTATTCCACCCTCATCTCCCGTTATCTCCCGATATCTCCCGTTATCTCCCGTTATCTCACCCTATCGCATCCAATCGCATCGTATCGCACTATTGGGTTGGCAGAAAGATATAACTTTGCAGCATGAACACGATTCTTGGGCAGGCCCGCCTCCCGATTGGCCACGGCAGACGTCCGCCTCTCCCGCAGAATCCATGTCTCCACGGTCTTTGACATACTGACACACAAAGGGCGGGCCCAACCTGTGACAGGCCAGGCGCCCCCTCAGACCCAAAGAGAGAAGAGAAATCCCCCTATGTCCCCTCGCGCAGGATGTCGAGTGCCTGGCGAGCCTCCTCGTCGCCGACGGTCTGTTGCATTTTAGCGTGATAGGACGACGTGAAATCTGCATTTTAGCGTGATAGAAAGATCAAAAACCTGCATTTTAGCGTGATAGAACGAGGTAAAATCTGCATTTTAGCGTGATAGAAAGGTCAGAAATCTGCATTTTAGCGAATTTTAAAGTGGCTAAATTGCTCGTTTTCAATATTTTCAGTATTTTTGCACTTGAATAGATCAATAAGCTTACGGTTATGGTGGAAGAAAGAATCATGCTTCAAGTGTTGGCAGAGCAAAAAGAATATGTCGGCAACTATCATCCCGAACAATGGGTAAAGCGGAACGAGGAGAGTCTGTTTGAATTTGACAGTCCGCTTGCTCAAGTTGTGATAGGGGTAAGGCGAAGTGGTAAATCGACCCTTTGCCATAAGGTGCTTTTGGAGCATCGCGTCAACTATGGCTACGCCAACTTTGATGACGACCGTTTTGCAAGATTGCAGACAGAAGACTTGAATACGTTGCTTTCTTGTGTCTATCAGGTATATGGTACTGATATACAGTATATCTTTCTCGATGAGATCCAAAATGTTGATGGATGGCATTTGTTTGTCAATCGTCTTCTACGCTCCAACCTGCACGTAGTGGTAACGGGAAGTAATGCCAAACTGCTCAGTGGAGAGTTGGCAACACATTTGACGGGCCGTTACAATGAAATCCATTTGTTCCCATTCTCTTTTCGAGAATATTGTTGTTTCCGTCGCATCGACACTCGTGGCATCACAACAAAAGCCGAGGCCGAAAAGAAAGCGGCATTTATTGACTATATCAATGATGGAGGTTTTCCGGAAATGCAGAACTTGCGCAATAAGCGCGGATACGTACAGAGCCTCATGGAGGCTATCATCACAAAAGACATACAGCAACGTTTTAAAATCCGCAACACGGATGCCCTGCGGAAAATAGCCAACCACCTGATCAATAATGTGTGCCAGGAGGTCAACTACGATAGCATTTCTCAAATGTTGAAGATAACGGATCAAACGGCAAAGAAATACGTCGGTTATTTGCGCCAGGCATTTCTCATACAATTGCTTTCCAAGCATTCCTTCAAGAGCAAAGAGCGCATAAGAAACGCAAAGGCGTATATCGTGGATTGTGGGCTGCAGAACAATCGTGAAAATTCTTTTGCGCCCGAAAATATTGGTTGGCGCTTGGAGAATGTTGTTTATATAGAACTGCTGCGCAGGTGTAGCAACGACTTCTTGGATATATACTACTACAAAGAGTCGCCGCGCTCCAAAGAGGTGGATTTTGTAGTGTGCAACCAAGACAAGGCCGTGGAGCTGATACAGGTGGCATACGACATCGACAGCACAAAGACCTTCAACCGCGAGACGAGTTCGCTTGTGAAGGCCTCAATAGCTTTGCGTTGTGACACGCTGACGCTCATAGCCATGACCCCGACACGTGATGTTGTGGTAGAAGGCAAAAGCATTCATGTCTGCTCCGCTATCGACTGGCTTCTGAAAATAGAGAGATAGGCAATCATTTCGACAACTTAAACCAGTAAAAAGATCATGAAAGTAAAGAAACTGTGGCATAGAAAAATCCCCCTCTGAGAGGCGGGTCTCGGAAGGGGGGTCTTGAGCCACGTAGGCCGTGGCGCAACCCGAGGCAGGCAGGGCCCCGGGTCGAAACAAGGTTCTTCCGGAAAATGGAGTGATGCAACGTGGACACATGGAAAACAACTTGAACAACTTTTACAACAAGATACAACGCTTCGCGGGGACATCGCCTCTTCGAGGCCCATGCAGACATAAGGCTTGCTGCAATGGAAACAACTATGAACAACGCTTCGCCTTGGACACATTTCCTGCTGATTTCTCCTGGCGTAATGTCCTGGCGAAGCCTTGTATTTTGTTGTTTACCTGGCAGCAGGATTGCAATACGCGCGAAGCGTGTAGGTTGTTACTTGTTGTAAAAGTTGTATTTGTTGTTTTCCCTAACTCAGCAGGACGTATTGGCAACAGCACAAACCCTATCACTCGATTTTCCGGAAGAACCCGAAGCAAGAGGGAGGGAGAGCGCTTTAGGCCCCCTCGCGCAGGAAGTCGAGCGCCTGGCGAGCCTCCTCGTCGCTGACGGTCTGGTCGATGATGGGCCGGCCGAAACCGCTCAGGAGCACGGAACGGATCTCTCCGTGGTGCGACTTCTTGTCGTGGTGCATGAGCGTGACGAGCTCGTCGTAGTCCTGGCAACTGATGGCCGGCGTGCCGTAGAACTCGCGTACGAAGCGCACGGTCTGCTGCATCTGCTCCGTGGGGAAGCCCGTGCGGAGCGTAGAGAGATAGAGTTCGCAGACCAGTCCGAAGGCCACGGCATGGCCGTGGGGCAGCGCCTGGCGGCTGAGCGACCACTCCTCGATGGCATGGCCGAAGGTATGGCCGAGGTTGAGCGACTTGCGGATATCCTTCTCCAGCGGGTCGCGCCTGACGTAGCGGAGCTTGATGTTGATGCTCGCCTCGATCATCTTGGCCAGCTCGTGCCAGTCGGGCTGCGAGAGGTCGAAGCCGACGAGTCGGGCCCATCGCTCCTGGCTGTCGAGGAGACCGTGCTTCAGCATCTCGGCATAGCCGCTGCGAAGGTCGTCCGTGTCGAGCGTCTTGAGCCAGTCGGTATTGATGATGACGCGGGAAGCATCCTGAAAGGTGCCGATCTCGTTCTTCATTCCCCCGAAGTTGATGCCCGTCTTGCCTCCCACGCTCGCATCGACCATGGCCAGCAGCGTGGTGGGGACGTTGATGAAACTGAGGCCCCGCTTGAAGGTCGCTGCTGCGAAGCCTCCGAGGTCCGTCACCATGCCGCCGCCGAGATTGATGACGAGCGAGTGGCGGTTGGCCCCGCCCTTCTGCAGCCGCTCCCAGACGCGCGTGAGCTGGCGCAGGTTCTTGTTGGCGTCGCCATCGACGATCGTGATCACCTCTGCCTGGCGCAGGGTGGGGAAGTGGGCCATCTCGCTCCAGCAGAAGCGATGAGAACTGGTGTCGCAGATGACGAAGATGCCATCGTGCTCACACTCGGAGATACACAGCGCGAGATCGCTCTCGAAACGATCTGATAGGATGATTCTCTGTTCCATATCTGTTTCCTTTCTTTGTCTGTTCTTATTCTATACAAAATTATCATTTTTCGTCGTAACGACGGTCAAAAGCTGGTTGTTTTAACAATAATACACATTTCGGCTTCCGTTCTTGCGCATCCACCCCGCGTGGTGTGCAAGATTGTAAGGACAGGCCGAGACGACACGAGCCATGCTTCGCCAGGGCATATAGACAACAACTGATGTAATGCTTCGCCAGGACATGATAGAAAAACAACTTGAACAACTTTTACAACTATGAACAACGCTTCGCGGGGACATTGCCTCTTCGAGGCCCATGCTAACCAAGGCAGGATTGCAATACGCGCGAAGCGTGTAGGTTCCATTTCATGGTACCCTTTCTCGCCATGGCTAAACTCGAGCGAGCTCGGTTCTGCGCATGGCTTATCGAAAGCGTTGTTACTTGTTGTAAAAGTTGTATTTGTTGTTTTTCCCCATCAGCAGGTTGCGTTTTCTGCTAGCCCATTTTAAACCATCAGGGCGCTGGCGCGTCCTAAGACAGGACAAAGCGATAGATAGAAAGCAAAAACAAGAGCAAAAGCAAGAACAAGAGCAAAACAATAGTAACTACACAAGAACAAGATGGATATAAGAAAGAGAATCAGTATAGTCCTGGTGGCACTCCTGGCCCTGGTGGGCGTCTCGGCCCGGGCACAGACCGTCTCGGGCATGCTCATCGACGGCCAGCACAAGCAGCCCCTCGGCTACGCCGTCGTCCAGCTGCTGGGATCGGACAGCACCTACGTTTCGGGCACGACGAGCGACGACACAGGCCGCTTTGCCCTCGCCGCCCCGCGCGACGGCCGCTACATCCTCAAGGTCTCCTTCATCGGCATGCGCACGCTCTGCCACGACGTCGTGGTCGCTGACGGCAAGGACCAAGACG
>ERZ780057.639-NODE-639-length-12966-cov-2.38696_pt1 | contig 12966 bp, 8 predicted proteins | sample MGYA00511844_ERZ780057 | MGnify/ENA primary metagenome ERZ780057 (study PRJEB29588, sample SAMEA2149030) | human gut metagenome | biome: human gut; feature: human-associated habitat; material: faeces | place: Denmark | collected 2008/2010 ...
GGCTTCGGATCTATTTTTACCCATAGAAGTATCTTTGTATCCGAAAGGAGGTACAAGCTCAGTGATAAAGAATCCTTCTCTTCAGGAATTGGAATTGAAGTTAAAGGATTACCAAACGGTTGCCAACAGCGATGGATTATCAGTGGGACTGAAGTTTGATAAAGATGTTACTATGGGAATCGTGGAAGATGTGAAAGAAGTTATTCGGACAACTTTATCCCATAAATAATGCTTTACTGAATAAAAATAGATATTCGGATTATAACGAAACAGCCGGCTTGTTGATTCATAAACAAGCCGGCTGTAAGTTTATAGATGTACGATAAATACTTTTACCTGATTTTAATTTCGCAATTGTCAAGGCTCTCAATAATCGCCAGAGACTCCACATGAATACCTTGCTCACGAAGTTCGTCACCTCCATGCTGAAAGGCTTTTTCTATGATGAAGCCCATGCCCACCAGTTCGGCTCCGGCCTGTTTCACAAGTTCCATGATGCCTTTGGCGGCATTTCCGTTGGCCAGGAAATCATCGATGAAAAGTACCCGGTCGCCCGGACGGAGAAAGTCTTTACTGACACATACATCATAAGAGCGTTGCTTGGTGAAAGAATAGACAGAAGTAATCAGCATGTTCTCCATAGTGCTCGGCTTTTTCTTTTTTGCGAAGACTACGGGTAATTCCAATAAATAACCTACCATAATGGCGGGAGCGATACCACTGGCTTCTACCGTAATAATTTTGTTGATTGGGGTGGAGGCAAAACGTCTGACGAACTCCACACCGATGGATTTCATCAGGATAGGGTCCATCTGGTGGTTGATGAAGTTATCTACTTTCAGTATACCTCCGGGGTAGCATCTTCCATCTTTCAGGATACGGTCTTTTAGGATTTTCATGTTTTATATATCTTAATTTGGATTGTCTATCTGTCCTGTCCGTTTTCTTCCTCCTCCGTTTCCTCTTCTTTGGGCAGCAGTCTTGCTGATATTCGTTTTTTAGGAGTCAGACTCATATTACGCAGCAGTTCGGCCTGTCTTACCACACTGCCGTTGCCATCCGAAAGCTGGTTGTAAGCCTTGTCATAATCTCTTTGCAATCCGCTCAGATTGTCACCGATGCGCAAGAATGTATCTGTAAATCCGGCAATCTTTTCGTAAAGTAATGTACCTCGTTTGATAATATCCTGCACATTCTTCACTTGATTTTCCCGTTTCCAGAGATCGAGGGAAAGGCGGAGCGCACTGATCAGATTGGTAGGACTCATCAATACCACCTTTTTATTATAGGCGTATTCCCATAGATTGGTATCCGCTTTGATCGCCGTCAGGTAGGCAGCTTCGGTAGGGATAAACATCATTACAAAGTCCGGCGCTTTTGCATCATAATGCGAATAATCCTTCTGACTGAGTTCATCCACATGCGCCCGTACCGATTGCAGATGTGCTTTCAACCAGCGAGCCTCTTCCTCTTTGTTTTCGGCGGAATTGTAGGCGGCATAGGCAGTCAGGGATACCTTGGAGTCGATAATCATTTCCCGCTCATCCGGGTACCTGACAATAATATCCGGCTGCATTCTCTGACCGCTTTCTTCGTTGGTCAGCATTTCACCCTGTTCGTTTTTCAGGAATTCCTGGCGGAAGTAATGTTCGCCTTCTATCAGGCCGGAAGCTTGCAACAGACGTTCCAGTATCATTTCTCCCCAGTTGCCCTGTATCTTGGAATCACCTTTTAGCGCACGGGTTAGGTTGTTGGCATCTTCGCTGATCCGGTTGTTCAGTTCTACCAAATCTTTGATGCGTTCTTCCAGCGAGAAACGTTGTTTCGACTCTTTGTCATATACTTGTTCTACCTTTTCCCGAAAATCTTTCAGGTTTTCCCCCAATGGGCGGAGTAAATTGCTGAGATGCTCCGAATTCAGCTTGGTGAAGTCTTCTGTCTTGCTTTTGAAAATGCGGTTGGAGAGATTCTCAAACTCCGTGCTCATGCGTTTGTGCAAGGCTTCCGCTTCTTCAGTTTGCAATTTCAGACGCTCTTCCCATTGCTTCTGCTGCTCCGCCAGTCTCAGATTGAAAGATTTTTCCTGCTCCGCCAGGCGCTCGGCTGTGATGGTTCTCTCACGTGCAATCCGTTCTTCTACCGTACGATTCAGCAGTTCTTCCCGTTCGCGGGTGGCTTGCAGTTGTGCGGACAACGCGGCACTTTTTCGTCCGGCTATCAGATACCCTACGCCGACACCTACTATAAGACCGATAATTAGAAAAACAATATCCATGCTTATTCAGTCAATATCTCGTTGCCGTTTTCGGTAATCAGAAGCATACTTTCCCATTGTGCCGAAGGCAGTCCGTCGTCTGTGCAGACGGTCCATCCGTCGGCTTCATCAATGAAGACCTCGTAAGTTCCCATATTGATCATCGGTTCGATGGTGAATGTCATTCCCGGAACGATAAGCATACCTGTACCGCGCTTGCCGAAGTGCTCAACGTCCGGTTCTTCATGGAACTTGATTCCTACGCCGTGCCCGCACAGGTCGCGTACTACACTGTATCCGTTTTTCTCCGCATGTTCCTGAATGGCTGCACCGACGTCTCCAAGCCGTACCCACGGTTGTGCTGTCTGTACGCCAATGTCACGGCATTCCTTTGCCACCTGTACCAGGCGTTGCATTTCCGGCTTCACTTCTCCAATCATGTACATTCGTGACGCATCCGAGAAATATCCTTTATAAATGGTGGAAACGTCCACATTCACAATATCTCCGCTGCGCAGGAACTCTTTCGTGCTTGGGATGCCATGACATACCACGTCATTGATACTTGTACATACACTTTTTGGGAAACCTTCGTACATGAAAGGGGCAGGTATTGCATCATGATCCGTTGTAAATTCATAAACCATGTGGTCAATTTCCGCAGTGGACATTCCTTCGCGGATGTTTGCAGAAATGTAATCCAGCAGTGCGGTGTTGATTTTGGCACTTTCGCGGATGCCCGCCAGTTGTTCTTCGGTGCGCAATAAGTGGCGCGACGGTAGTTTATAACCTTCCTTTTTATAGTGTTGAATCTTCACTTCTACTTCGTCGGAATAGTTTTTAGGAGCAAACCGGACTCCTTTTATGAACTTCTTCATTGTCTTTTTCTATTAATAGTTGCTACAAAAGTACACAATAAAATTCATAGTGTCCTCACTGTTGTGATTTCACTTCTCGAATTATCAATTCGCTTCACCTGTATCTGGGTCTTGATCCGCTCGCGCAGTCCTTCTACATGGCTGATGATACCCACTTTTTTGCCGCCCATCTGGTGCAGTTTCTCCAGTGTGTCCATTACTGTGTTCAGATAATCACTGCTCAGGGTTCCGAATCCTTCATCAATGAACAATGTATCTACAGACAGGCTATGCCGGCTGAGTGAAGACAAACCGAGTGCCAATGACAAAGAAACCAGGAAACTCTCTCCGCCGGACAGTGTACAGGCAGGACGTGCCGCACCTCCTTGATATAAATCGCGCAGCAGAATGGTGAGTGAACCTGCCTGACATTCCAACTCGTAACGTTCGGTCAGGCGTTGCAGGTAGAAGTTTGCTCCATTGAGCAATTCTTTCAGTACGAAGCTCTGGGCAATATTTCGGAAATTTGTTCCTTTCTCGTCACCAAAGTGATGGCAAAGGCGGTCCCATTTCAGATAAACCTCCCGCAATTCGTCTGCACGTTTCTTCTCATCTTTTATCCGGGCAATGTTTTTCGCATTCTCTTCCAATTGGATTTTCAGTCGTAAGAGGGTCTGATTGCCTGCTGTGATCTTTTCATCCAAAGCAGTGATAAGACTATCCAGACTTTCAAGGTTTTCTTCTTCTTCCATTTCCGGCTTCTTACTTTGGTGTTCTTCCAGTTGGCCGGTTGTAAGTCTGAAGGCTGTCTGTGCTGCCACTTCTTCTTCTCTAAGCCTCTGCTGTCCGCTACGCAGAGATTCTATTTGTTCGTTGGAGTAGGAGGAAAGAGCGATGAGGCGTGCTTCGTCCATATCCGGGTGTGTGGTATAGAATGCTGTCAGGCTGGCTTGTAGCTCATCGAGATTCTTCCGGACAGACAGGATGTTCTGTTTCAGTCCGCCGACTTCAGAATTCAGCGTATTCCACGCCATTCCCAGATTCTTGATTTCCATTTTTTCCTTTGCCGTAAGATGCCTCCATTCAGGGAAAGCCGTACAGATCAGTTCTTGTGTGGCGGATATGCTGCTCAGTTCTTTATCGATGAGGGCGATGGCAGCTTTTAATTCCGCCTGTCTGTTCTGTGCAAGTTTATAATGCTCTGCGGATTTCTGTAGGCGTTCGATAAAAGCGGTAGGGGAGGTCTGCCACTCCGTTTGCCACCCTTCCCAAAGAATCAGTGGGCTGACGCGTTCCAGCGTAGTACGAACAATCTCTTTTTCACTTTCCGCCAGTGAATGTTTATTGGTGATATCGTTTTTCAGCTTCGTCAGATTCTTGTCGGCGGTGTCCAATGCATTCCGGGCGGCTTCCACAGCTTTCTGGTGATTATCCTTCAGATGTTGCAGCCGGGAAATATGGTTGGAGAGGGTTTGTACTTCATTTAGTTTGGCATTGACATTCTCCAGATTCAGTTTATTCTCCTGAAATAACTTTTCCAGTATTTCTTTGGTATTGTCGGAGATGCTTGGAATAGAACACCGAATGCATTGCTCTTCTGCTTCCGTTCGGGCAAGATCATGACCTTTTCGGGCCTTTTCTGTTGCCAGGCGGCTGTTCGCTATCATATTCTCGTAAGTTTTGACCTCTGCCCGGTTGCTGTTTAATGCTTGTTCCGCTTCCTTGTATTCTTTCTCTTTTGCTTCCAGCGACTGCCGGATAGGGGCAAGCATCGACTGAAAATCTTCGTCCTTGCTGAGTATCTCTATCTTCTGGCCGCATACCGGACACATATCTCCTATGGACAGACGGGCACGCGCTTCTTTGGCCCATTCCTCCACAGCTTCTTTTTGTTTGTCATAAAGCTCTTTGAGGTCATCGTACGCCTTCTTTTGAGTGTCGACTTCGTTTTTAAGTTTCCCATTCCGGTTCTTGCCGGCTTGCAGATTGGTTTCCAGTGATTTCTCGTTTTCCTCTGCTGTGGCCAAAGCTGCCTTTTTATCTTCCAGTACTATCAGGGCATTTTGAGCTTTCTGCAAATTCTCTTTGATAGTCTCCAATGTACTTTTCTTTTCTTGCAAGGCACTTCGGTTCATGGAATCAAGCTGTGCGTTCAGTTGGTTTATTTCCTGTTGCCTGATCTGATTCTCTTTGCTTTTCAGATTGAAGTCATTCTCTTTATTTGTGCGTTCTTGCTCTTGGGCAGGTTGCTGCCGGACCAATTCCACTATCTGCTTTTCGTAAATGGAGATGCGGGAATGTGAGGAGAGCACGGCATTCAAATCGGTGACGATAGACTGGCTCTGCTCGAACATGGGCAGGAACGGTGCATGGGTTTGCAGATATTCTTCAGCAAGAATTAGTTTTGCCTGTTGCTCTTTCATATTCTCCTTCAGCCAAACGCAGCCACTGCTGAGGCGGATGAAATTCTGCTTCAAGCTTTCGGTTTGTTCGGCATTGATTTCTTGTTGCCACTGCTGCTGTTTGAAAGAGGAGAGCCAATTGCGGGCATCCGCAGTGTGATTCCAATCCTTTATCAGTAGTTCTTTCTGCCGGAAGTCATCCGATTGTAACTGTTCTTTCTTCACTTCCCAGATTTTCTGTTGACTTTCTTGAGTAAGGGTGAGTTCAGTATTTCTTTTCAGCCAGTCACGTTTCAGTGCTGCTATGTTCTTTTGCCCGGTATTTCCGTTGATTTCGCTACTTAACGCAGCCATTGTTTCGTTAATTCCGGTCATTTCTTCTTCAGTCAGCACATGGATTCCTTCCAGTTTCCGGTTCTGATTCTCATAGTCTACGCGCTTTTCTTTCGTTATGGCATAAATCCCTGCACCTATTTCAGAATAAATTCCGGTACCTGTCAGTTTCTCCAGGATGTCCGATTTCTCACTTTCTTTGCTCTGAAGAAACTTAGTGAAATCTCCTTGAGCCAATAGGGTGGTGCGGCAGAATTGCTCGAAGTTCAACCCTACGGCTTCTTGTATTTCCGCTTTGATTTCGTTTCTCTTGGTGAGTTGGAGATTGGTTTTGCAGTTTTCCAGCGTCCATTTAGTGTCTTGAATGGCACCGGATGCTTTCCGATGTGCGCGGGCTACGTACCATTTGGCGATGTAAGGTATTTCGTTTGATCCGATAAATTCCAGTTCTGTCCAAGCTTCACTGGTATTTCGTCGCATCAGTTGGCGGCTGTCGTTTATAGCCACATCTTCCTTTTTAGAAGAAAACGTTTGCCCTACATCCCGGTACTTTTCATTTGCTGTGCGTTCCATGCGGGGCGTTTCATTATAGAGTGCCAGGCAAATGGCATCGAGTAATGTTGTTTTGCCGGCGCCTGTTTCACCACAGATCAGGAACAGGGATTCTTCACTTAAAGGGCCGTTCTCAAAATCAATGACGGCATCTTCTATCGAGGCCAGATTCTTTATAGTCAGTTTTTGAAGTTTCATAGTTCACCACAGATTACACGGATTAGCGCAGATTATTCTTTTCTCTCACTTTCTGTACGACACTGCTCATCAGTTCACAGAGTTCCTCGTCCATCTCTTCTCCTTCTGCCTCCTGATAATAAAGTCTGGCTATTTCCAGTGGAGACATTTCCTGCATTTCCTGGATGGAGATGTGCCGGGCTATGTAGTCTGAAGTTTGTTTTTCGCGGTTGGATTTGATATAGCAGTATTTACAGCTTTTTCCTCTTACGGCATTCGATGCCCGTTCATTGCAGTCGGGTGCCAGATAGTCTTTTATCAGAACATTCAGGCGGATATAAGCCGGCTTATCGTCCGGATATTCTTCCAGTAACTTTATGGCTTCTTCAAAGACTACCGGTTCCTTGGGGAGGGTGACGAGTGGTATTGGATTTTCTATTTCTATTGTCCTTATCTGTGGCGCTTCCCGTCCTTTTAATTCGACGATAGATACGGAGTGTGGATAAGCTTCGTCGAAACTGACGGGTAGGGGGGTACCGCAATAGCGTGCATGCCGTCCGGTTCCTTTGATGTTCTGCGGACAATGAATGTGTCCGAGTGCCAGATAATCGTATCCTCACCCATGAAACTGATGGGGACGTATTCTATTCCACCCACGGTTTCGTCATGTCCCGTCCGGTCGCTGCCTTCTATGGAGAGATGTGCCATTAATACAACGGGCAATTCTCCCGTGTTCATTTTTCCTACTTCGTCCAGCAATGCCTGGAAGAAACGTGCTTGCCGTTCTTCGCGTGGCGTTTCAGTGTCCAGCATCGGGAAATTCTGTGGATAGACGTGGGGGACGGCAATGATATATCCTTTCAGTGCTGCTGCTTCATCTATTACTTCCACGATATGTTTTTCCAGATTCACCTCTTCCCGGGTACGTTCGATGTTTCCCACGACTTTCACACCAAAATGGTTCCATAGACTGCTGTCTATTTCCAGTTTAGAACTGCTGTCGTGGTTTCCGGCAGTTACCACAATTGTCATTCCGGGACATGCCCTGTGAATTTCGAGCATACCATCCGTGTACATCTTTTGTGTGGCTGCCGATGGGGTGGAGTAGTGATAGATGTCTCCGCTCACTACCATTGCATCCGGCATTTCTTCTGCTACGATGTGGGTTAGTTGTTGCAAAAATGCTTGTTGCTCGTGGCTACGGTCATAATTATATAATGTATGTCCCAGGTGCCAGTCGCTGGTATGAAGTATTTTCATTGATATTATTGTTTTATGCTTTCAAAAGTACGCAGAATATGGAAGATACGCAATCCTCTTTAAAAATCTCTTTTCCAAAAACTGGGAATTCTCTGATTTTTAATTAGTTTTGCAGTCTAATTTCTCTATGATGTAGACCTTTTGTTCCTTGTGTGGTAAAGAATGGGTACACTTGGAGACTAAACTGTAATTTCGATGAAATATTTGCAAATAATAATCAGAGTGTTTATTATATTAGTTGCTTTTCTTTTAAATGCTGTTAATGTATTTGGCGAAGTATCCTCAGCATTTAAACCGGGCAATGAAGATAGAATATTGATTCTCAACGCATACAGTGGTTCTTCCCGATGGAGCAACGACTTTATCATCCCTATTTATAATTCTTATCAGCATAAAAATTCTCCTTATGTAGTGGATGTGGAGCACATGGGCAGTCAATTTATGCATTTACAAAATGCAGAAGAATTATTGGAATATGAAGAAGGTCTCTTTGGAAAATATGCAGACAATCCTCCAAAACTCCTGATTCTTTTAGGTAGTGCTTCCTGGGGTTTGCTGAGAGATGATATAGAAAAACAATGGAAAGATGTCCCTGTGATTCTTTGTACGGAGACGGATTACGTCGGTCCGCAAGAGGCTTATCTGGAGAGGCGCGCCATTCCGGTAGAAGAGAGAACTCCCTTGAAAGATTATAAAGGAGATTTGTCGCTGACTGTATTCTATGTACCTGCATATCTCAAAGAGACAGTTTCGCTGATGCAGGATTTGATGCCTGAAATGGATGAGTTGATATTTCTGTCGGATGCCCGGTATATAAGTGCCCAATTCCGTTCGGATTTAAAAGAGATTGTGAGCAAGAACTTTCCCGAACTTGAAATAAAGGATTATGTTGCCGGTGTAATGACTACCGATGCATTGGCGGATTCATTGAGCCATGCAGAGGCAAACAGCGGAGTTCTCTTTTGCTCATGGCATCAGGATACTCAAAAAGGGAATGTCGTATTAACCAATAATATTTCCAGAATTCTGAGCTATTATTCCTCTTCACCTATCTTCTCATTAGATAATACCGGATTGCAGCGGAACGGTCTGGTAGGCGGCTATTTCTTTGATGAAAAAACTGTTGGAAGAAAAGTGGTTGAGATTACCAATGGTGTTTTATCCGGTGTCAACGAGAAAGGAGTCCGTATCGTAGACTGCGGTATGCCTACTCCCATGTTCAACTATTACGATCTTATGGAAGCCGGATTATCGCCTGGTTTGTGTCCTCCCAATTCAGTCTTTTATATGATGCCGCCCTCTTTCTGGGAACAACATAAATATAGCGTCATAATTGCCATTGTAGTCATCATGCTCTTGTTTATGTGGCTGCGGATGGGGTGGCTGTCCAGAGCAAGAAAAAAGCAGGAAGAACAGATCAGACTGATGACCAGTTATCACAGTTTGTTTGAAAATATGCCCATCGTTTATTTGAAACAGCAACTGATTTACGACTCTGCGGGAAAGATTGTGGACTATATCACCGTGGAAGCCAATCCACGTTTTGAGAAATACTTCAAATCCATGGGTGAGGTCATCGGCAAAAAAGGAAGTGAGGCGGATCCGAAAGGTTTTGAAAGGATGTGCCACCTCTATAGCATGGTTACTTCCACTCAAAAGGAACTTTCTTATCAATACTATTACGAAAATATAGGTAATTATTTCAATGTGATTCTGACGCCTTCCAAGCATAAGGGATTCATTGATGTTTTCTGCGTAGACAATACCGAACTGGCCGAGACACAACAGATGTTGCGTTCCGCTAATCATAAATTGTCAATGTCGCTGGATGTGGCGAATATCGTTCCTTGGAAATGGGATCTGGAAAAGGGTACCATGCTCTGTGATGTGAACCGTCCGGTGGAGCTTAGCCATGACGACAGCATGATGAACGAAGATCAGCTTTCCGTACCCGATTACCAATATTTCGCCAAAATCTGTAAGGAAGATAGGGAACGGGTAAAGAAAGCCTATAAGGAACTGACGGAAGGTAATGTTTCTAAAATTAAGGAAGAATATCGTGTGATGGTCCGCAAGAATGGAGTGGCGCGTTATGAATGGGTTGAGGCTCAGGCCACGGTTGATAAGCGGGATGAAAAGGGCAATCCGATTACTTTGATCGGTTCTTCTCTCGTGATCACCGGGCGAAAGAAAATGGAAGAAGATTTGATTACGGCAAAAGAAAAAGCAGAAGAATCCAATCGTCTTAAATCAGCTTTCCTGGCTAATATGAGCCATGAAATACGTACCCCGCTCAATGCTATTGTCGGTTTTTCCAGTATTCTGGCGGATGCGGAAGAGCCGGAAGAAAAAGAAGAATACATCAATATTATCGAGAACAATAATACCCTGTTGTTGCAACTCGTAGGAGATATTCTGGATCTTTCCAAGATTGAGTCCGGAACACTTGAGTTTGTTTATTCTGATATAGATCTTAATGCCTTGTTTCAGGAGTTGGAAGAATCCGCCCGGCTTCGCCAGAAAAATGATGCGGTTGTCATCCGATATCTGCCGGAAATGCCGGATTGTTTTGTAAACATTGAGAAGAACAGGCTGACACAAGTGGTAACAAATATGATGAATAACGCTATGAAGTTTACCCCCAGTGGAAGCATCACTTTTGGTTATCATCTGAAAAATACTGATTTTCTCTATTTCTATATCACGGATACGGGATATGGAATTGAAAAAGACAAGAAAGATACTGTGTTCGGTCGTTTTGTAAAGCTTGATTCGTTCTCGCAGGGCACAGGACTGGGACTCTCTATTTGCCAAAGTATTGTAGAGAATCTGGGTGGTGAGATTGGTGTGGAATCGGAACCCGGCAAGGGCTCTACTTTCTGGTTTACTCTTCCTTATCGTCCCGTTGAGCTCAAATCAGTGAGGGAACAGAAGGAACACCGGTTGAATAAAGTGGAGAGTAAACTCACAGTTCTGATAGCTGAGGATAATGAGAGTAATTTCCTGTTGTTCGAATCTATCCTGAAGCGTCAGTACAACATTCTCCATGCCTGGGATGGGGAAGAGGCGGTGGAGCTATTCAAGCAATACAACCCCCATCTGATATTGATGGATATCAATATGCCTAAAAAGACCGGTTACGAAGCTACACAACTTATACGTGAAATGTCGCCGACGGTCCCGATTATGGCAGTGACAGCTTATGTCTATGCCGAAGATGAAGAACGCATTCTGAACAGTGGTTTTGATGCGTACACTTCTAAACCTATCAATGCGCAGAAACTGCAAAGCGATATTGTGGACTTGCTTAAAAAGCAGCTGATATTTATGTAGGATGATCAGGGGAGGTATGTCATAATTAGCTTATACTTGCAAAGTATAAACTAATTATGATCATCTACTTAATTTTGCAACAGCTTCAGAATATATTTTCCGGGCATCACAATCCTTGCTTTCATCTGTGGCGAATTGTTGATGTCATAGATGATTTTCCATATTTTGCCTCCCAGTCTTCCAAAGTCGGTCAGTCTGAGAATGGCATTTTTCTCTTTTAAGGATGTCACTTTTTGCCGTTCCAATTCTTCTATCAATCCTTCATAGTTGTGTGTCTGTTTGTTGAGTGCATACTCCGGTGGAACAAGAAGAATCTCCTCATTCTTCCTCGTGTCTCCCTGGGGAGATATAGAGGGGATTGTTTCATTCTCTTTATTCTCTTTGTTTGTAGCTAAAGCGTTGCTTGCCTTGGCATCTCTGATTTTCTGCTGGTTAGCCAGCCCTCCACGACGGCCTGACTCTCTTTTTGCGTCCTGTTGGGCGTCCCATGGTTTCATGCGCAGTGTGAGTCCGGGCGATGAAAAGCTTGTGCCGTTTACCTCGAAGAGTGCATAGTCATATATGATCCGCTTCAGGGTGGTTACCGTAACTCTCATTTTCTGTGCCAGTACGGGCAGTATTCTTACGTCTGCCTTATATCCGTTCTGCACTCTAAGAAACTCCAGTATCATCCAGTAGATACCGTATCCTTTCATTCCCTCTTTTTGCATCATTATCATCATTTTAAAGTTATTGCCTGCATTGGCATCATGTAATAGATATGAATCCATAATCTTTTGTTTTTTAATTTTCAACTTACCACCGGTTTCCATTCCAGAAAGTTCTCGATCTGGAACGTTCTCCATCCCTGTTGCTCTATATCCCAGTACACTACATGGTTCTGAATACGCTCGATGTCGTATTTGCGGTGGAAATCGGCTTCGTAATGTATCAGTGTTCCTCTTCCCATGTAAAAATCTCCATTTTGTTTTCGATAGGCTATCAGTGCACATCCGTATGGCATGTAGGCAGTTAATTGTAAAATTCGTCGTGCCATCCATGCGATGGTTTCTTCGGATAAGTCTGTTTCCTGCCCAATCTGTTTCTTCCATAGATTCTCCACTCTTTCGTCTTTCGTTACATACTTTTGTTGGTGTCCCAACGTTTGTTTCTCCATCTTAATGATTTTAGTTGTTTATAAATGGTTTATAATCAACCGTCTGTGATGGCTACACCCTTTGTCTTGGATAGCTACACCCTTTTTAGGTTAGGGCTACACCATCCCGGTGGAAGGGTGTAGCCCTTTCACTATCCTGTTGACGGGGCAAAATTATGCCCTTTCTTTGGAGTTAACTATTACCGATTAATCTTTACATCATATCCATAGGGATCTATATGTTCTGTATCTTCCTTCTGTATCACCGCCCATATACTCTCTATCTCGGTTCTTAAGCTGCTTGTTTTTAGAGGTATATGTTTTCCTTTCACATGCTTTCTGATTTTGCCCGTACTGTCCCACCACTCTATAAAATCACTGATTGTATGGACTTCCGTACCTTCAAAACCGCCTAATTTGAAGCATCTCAGGGCGCCTACCAACAGATGGGTATTTGCTCCGTAATACTTTCTCGAAGCTAATAAATTTTCATTTATTACATTCGCTTTGTCTTGTTCTATACTATCGTCTTCCTTCTGATTATCAGATTTGTACGATTTACTTCTCAGCTGATTTCCGTTCAGCTTCTTGTTTTTTTAAATTCTGTCATGACTTAAATGATTAATTAACCGTTAGGTAATATTAACGTGGTTAAAAAATGCG
>ERZ780057.643-NODE-643-length-12907-cov-2.69219_pt1 | contig 12907 bp, 9 predicted proteins | sample MGYA00511844_ERZ780057 | MGnify/ENA primary metagenome ERZ780057 (study PRJEB29588, sample SAMEA2149030) | human gut metagenome | biome: human gut; feature: human-associated habitat; material: faeces | place: Denmark | collected 2008/2010 ...
CCAGCGACTACAGATACACCCTCAACAGCGATGTTCTCGTTGTCTGTAGCGACCTCGTCACCCTCAACATACTCAACATTGAAGATCAAAGCATCATCACCACCAGTTACAACCTCATCAAAGTTAGATTCTGTCGGATCAGACAATACCAAGCAGCCATTCTGCATCTTCAACCAAGCCGCATTCTTCGGAGCGATCCACTGTTGAACATCAGTGTTCTCAGACTCATTCATCGACTCGAACAAGAACGCACGATCAGCCTCAACCTCGTTAGCGGAAACCGTACGATTATAGAAACGCATTGACCAAGTCACATATTTGTGATTATCACCAAGCAATGAATAGATGTAAGAGATCTCGCCCGCCTTTACAGCCTCAGCATCGGCTTTCTTGATAGCAACGAAATCGATCTTCTCGTTCGCTAAGTTTTTGAACTCGTCACGCAATACATACAATGTGTCTTTGTAAACGATAGCCTCTTTGAAACCGGCACGGTCGTAACCAGCCCATTTGTACTTATCACCATTAACCTTATCGCTACTAGCATTAGCGTAGTTATGGAAGTTGATCAAGAATTTACCTCTCTTGAAGCCCGGAACAGCCTTATGAGCATGCACACACTCATATCGATCATCTGTGATATGACCGCTCTCGTCGATATGCGGACCTGATTCTGTACAAGGCTCACCAGCTACACCAGCGAAATCATGACGATCAATAGAGATCAAATATTGAGGTTTGATATGTCCCGCACCACGATTTAACCAAGCGGTATCAACCTGGAATGCCAAACCACCATTTGCCTTGTCCGGTGTATAGATACCCAAGAAATCGATGCCCGGTTGCATAAAATGCTCATTATTCTCAATCATCAAGAACTCCTTACGATATTTCTCGTAGAAACGCAAGGTATCAACACCATCACCAGCATGACCCTCCAACTTCTCAGAGTTGAAACGACGATACAATGGAGTCTCATCCGGATAAATCGCAAAAGCAGAAGTACGAGTCTCATTCAAAAGCTGTTTCTTCAATGTAGCATCACCATCATAATCAGAAACACCAGCCTTAACAACATTATCTCTATTCTTTGAATTATCAGCCTTACGGATTACTAATTCACTAAAAGCATCACTATCATAAGAAGCCTCAACAATCGCATAATAATGTTGATCTCCAAAATGATTATTCTCCTTAAAGAAGAAATAAAGATCCTTATCGTTATTATACTTACTTACATTGAACTTTTTCTCGATATCATAATGCCATTTCTTACCATCCAGAGAAATCTCATATGCCGTTCTATACAATTGTTTCAAACCTGCGATTCTCTTTTGTATTGCCGGTGTTACCTTAAAGCCATAAGGAATATCGACCGTTTTATTCAAAACTTCAGAAGCTATTGTATCAATAACAAATGCACTTCTTTCATTCAATACAGTCAACGTCGAATCATGAGACGATTTACCGATAAACTTGTCTTGAGCATAAGGATGCCAATAATTAAACAGATACTTGTTAATCATCAACTCCTCTTTTGTTAATTTCTTATAGCCTAATAAAGAGTCTGACTTAGAAACTGCCGGAACGGCCTCAAAATACAAAGAATCACTGGATGCGATATCTAAATAACTACCATTTGCTTTCACATAGAATCGAGAAGCACCTTCATTCTTATACAACTGAACATCAACATCTTCCAATTCAACGAACTCACGGTTAGTAATAGTGACAGGAGATGTAGCCCTTACCTGAGCTTGAGTATACTTCTTCAATACTACCCACTGATATGCCGGCATATGTGCAGGAGACTGTTCCTCAGCATTAACAGTCACGAAATGAGCGTTAACCTCGCCATTCTCATAGATCGGAGAAGCCAAATACTGGCCTTTTGCGTTTTTAATAAAATAAACGCCATCCTCAATAGACGATTTGGTTGTTGCTGTCAATGAGCATCCGCCAAAGCCTAAATTGATTACAGTATTCTGCTCCAAAGAATCAACGGTTAAAATACGAACCTCGTCTTTAATCAAGTCTTGCAAAGAAACTCTAAAATCCGCATTCCTTACAGAAGACAAACCATCCCAGTATCTTTTCGGATCTTTCGGGTTCATAGTAACATCTCTTACATAGATATACAATCTATCGAACGAGGGATCATAAATAAATTTGAACTTATGTTGATCTCTAATTTCAGAGTTCTTAGCCTCATATTCAGCGGTAGTATTCTCCCCTTTACCAGTCCAACCATAAGCCAAGAAGCGAACACCCTTGTCATTTGTATAAGCGGTATCAACTTTCAAATAACCACTCTTATCCATATTACGGACATACAAATAACCCGGGATATCAGACTCCTCAGAAATAAACTTATCCATATTGAAAGGATTCTTCAACGTTGTTCCCTTTATATCAGGAGTAAATTTTAAAGAAACACCTTTATTTCTGTCTTGATTTCCTAAAATCGTATTCAATTCATCAGATGTCAAGACAAACTGATTAGCGGTTCTTAATGAGAAACGATCAAATTCAGTCGCAATTGCCGCATCTTTAGCATTACGTTTAACAGCAACAACTTTATCACCTACCGCAACATCAGTACTCAGATCTTTATCCTGTATAGCTAAACCAACGACATAGTCTCTTGTATAATAAGAGTATAAAGGTTTAGACTCCTCCAATGATTTTGCATAAGTATCAGAAAAAGCCCAACCGCCAATTTCTCCACCTACTACAATAGGATCAGATTGTTCGCCTAAAGCCAAACCATCTTTATCTGTCATTGTTAAATCCAAATAAAGCCCTGTCGCCTTATTCATGAAATCATACTTCGGTGCCTGTCCTTGATTATCCGTTGATACGGTTACACACCACAATGTTCTAGCCAAATCTTTAGCATCAGAACGGCCCAAATCAGTCACATCAACAACCTCAACAGTTCCATCATCATTCATGCTTAAGACCATATTTGTCGTTTTACCATCGGCATCACGGTCTACCGCAATCTGATACAGAGCCTCGTTCGCTCCGGTTTTCAGCTTCACCTCAAGCTTACCATCCTGAACAATAGCACGATGCTCTCCTGTAGTCTCAAAATCAGTCCATCCTGGCTCTACTGGAGTTTGTGCGTTCACGGCAAAAGCTGTAGCGAATGCCGCAAGTGTAAACAAAGTAGAAAACTTTTTGTTCATAATAAAAAATTTAAATATTAAAACTTAGGTTTAAGAAATTGTCCAATCTTAGTGACGGAAGGATGTCGCATAAAAAGAACGTTTTTTTTCGACCGTTTTTTAGGGAAGAATCCCGTTCGGTAATCAGGAGCGTTAGTTACCTCAAAGCAGGGTTTTGTCGTGAAAACCGCCTGTTGTTGATAAGAAAGAGTGAGGAAATACAAAAAAAGAAAGGGAAGAGATTGCACATTTGAAAGAAAGATGTACCTTTGCATTGACGGATAGAAACGTTCCTTTTTTTCCGACATCTTCCTCCCATTACAAATTATAGACAATCAAATCTTTAAGAACCTCAAAACACAACAAAAACAAGGTCTTATTTTGTCTATATATATTAATGTACGTGTACATTATTATATAGGTATTTTTTCTACCCTCATCGTGTCTTTGCCTTCATGACGATACGGGAGGACATACGGTTCGTGCGTCCGCTAGCGACAGAATCTAGCGTCCATCCCTATCATAAACATCATACCAAATATCCTAGGCCATTTAAGTCCATTTATATTTTCACTGCAGTGAAAATTCCAATACACTGCAGTGTAATCTGAAATTCATTGCAGTGTATTTGAAAGGCTGAAAGTCTTAAACTTTATAATGTCATTTAACGATTAGAGTTGACTAAAAATGTCCTTAATAATAAAAGGGGTTGACCCAGCAAGGCTGAAAGCCTTCAACACTATAGCGTAGGGCAACGCCCTACGACACAAGCGTCACCTCACCAATTAAGCCCTGAAGTGGCGGAACTTAGCGATCGACCTGTTCCGCCCCTTCAGGGCTTTTCTCTAAAAAACTCTTTTCGTAGGGCGATGCTCTACGCTTTAATCTTTTGGGCCTTCAGCCCGATAGTATAAGACAATTCAAAAGGCATTTGCCTTGCCTTCATTCATTTTATTTTACCGCCCTCAATACACAATAGTACGTATCGGCCTACACGTACGTTCGTGATAACCGATACATACTATCGTGGCAGGCGATACGTACGTATGCGTAAGGGCACACGTACGTATGTCATTTTTCCTCGTCAATAATCATTCCGCTACCGTAACAAAGATGATGATCTTTATCGTAGACAACACCGTATTGGCCGGGAGCGATACCTTGTATCTTCTCGTCAGACTCAATGCGATAGAGGTCGCCGATACGACGGATATAGCCATGAGTGAACTCCGGCGTGTGACGGATCTTGAAGGTAATCTCTTTTGCGTCGTCGAACTCGCCCCACGGATCCTCGGTGATAAAATCGAAGCCGTGCATATTGATGGTCTTGCCATATTGTGTCTCGGGATCGTAGCCGTTAGAGACGTAGATGATGTTACGGCGAATGTCCTTCTTAATCACGAACCAAGGGCCACCACTCAAGCCCAAGCCCTTACGCTGTCCGATGGTATGAAACCAATAACCGTTGTGTTTACCCAGCACCTTGCCGGTCTCCAGTTCCACGATCTTACCCGGACGCTTACCCAGGTAACGCTCTATAAACTCATTGTAATTGATCTTGCCCAAAAAACAGATACCCTGGCTGTCCTTGCGCTTGGCGCTTGGCAACTTCTCCCGTTCAGCGATGGCACGGACCTCGCTCTTCATCAAATGACCGATCGGGAACATCAGCTTCTGGATCTGCAGGCGAGTGATCTGCCCCAAGAAATCGGTCTGGTCCTTTACCGGGTCCTTGGCTGTCGAGAGCCATACCTTACCATCGATCTCAGTAGTCGTAGCGTAATGGCCCGTCGCGATCTTATCGAAATCCTTGCCCCATTTATCCTCGAAGCAGCCAAACTTGATATACTTATTGCACATCATGTCAGGGTTGGGCGTCAATCCGCGTTTGACAGAATCGATCGTGTAGCTTACCACCCGGTCCCAATACTCATCGTGCAGGGAGACAATCTCCATCCTGCAACCATATTTGCGGGCAATATAGGTCGTGATCTCAATATCCTCCTCGGCCGGACAATCGATGTAGCCATCCTTATCCTCCATGCCTATACGGATATAGAAAATCGTCGGGTCATAACCCGCCTCCTTCAACTGATGAACCACGACGGAGCTGTCGACCCCGCCGGAAACTAATGCCGCTATTTCCATACGCTCGTTTTTATTCAATACTTTTCGCGATACGAAAGTAGAGAAAATAAAAAACTCATCCAAGAGTACAGGTTGGGGATTTGGATAATAATTCGTACATTCGCCAAACGAACTTAACGACATTCTTGGTATGTGGAAAGATAAGTTAGGCGATTATCTGATTGACATCTCCAAATACATCTTTACTGGCGTGGTGATAGCATCGCTTTTTAAAGATATGGAAGACAGTAGGTGGCTAATTTACGGATTGGGATTTTCCTCTTCTATTTTAGCCTTGATTCTAGGATTAATATTGACAAACAAAAAAGAACAAAAATAATGGGCGCTATAATTGGTTTTTTGATTTTAGGGATTCCATGCGCTATCGCGCTGATTTATTTCCTGACTCCCCAAGGTAAAAGATGGCTGAAATCCAATCATCTTTTATAATTATTACATTATAAAAGAACGCACCATAAGAGAAGGACGCACGGCTCGTGCGTCCCTACATTGGATGAATACAAATGTCGTATTAAATTAATTGACTCATGTTATCTGTTACGAATGATAATGGATTCGATTACGTGGTCGACCGTTTCGCCGACCTGGAGATCCTGAGATACCAAGTCCCGGGATTCGAATCCCTCACCCTCAAGCAAAAACAGTTGCTTTATCACTTGTCGGAAGCCGCACTGATGGGGCGCGACATCCTGTTCGATCAGAATTGTCGTTATAACCTGCCAATACGCCGGACATTGGAAGCGATCTATACATCCTATAAAGGAGATCGGCAAACGCCTGACTTCCTGGCCTTGGAGACCTACCTCAAGCGAGTCTGGTTCGCTAACGGCATCCATCATCATTATGCCGAGGACAAGTTCCAACCCGGCTTCTCCGCCGAATTCTTAAAGAAAGCGATCAGCCAATTGGATCCGGCCTTAGTACCTGTCCGCCCCGGACAATCCATTGAGGCCTTTACGGAAGAGATCTGCCAAGTGATTCTTGATCCGACCGTCTTACCCAAACGGACGACACAAAGTGGCGACCAGGATCTGATCCAGGCATCAGCCAACAACTATTACGGCGAAGGACTGACACAAAAAGAGGTAGAGGATTTCTATGCCAGCCAAAAGAATGACCCGACTGACATGACACCCATCTCCTACGGGCTGAACAGTCGGCTTGTCAAGGAAAACGGCCAGATCCAGGAGAAGGTATGGAAAGTAGCCGGCCTCTATAGCCCCGCGATCGAAGCGATTGTCGCTGAGCTGGAAAAGGCGATCTCATTCGCCGAGAACAAGGCCCAAAAAGAGACGATAGAAACTCTGATCGATTACTACCGGACAGGTGATCTTCGTACATTCGATGCCTACTCCATCCTTTGGGTAGAGGATACCGCCTCGGAGGTAGACTTCGTGAACGGATTCATCGAGACCTATGGCGACCCACTGGGACGAAAAGCCAGTTGGGAATCAACTGTCAACTTTATCAACAAGGAGGCGACCAAGCGGACCAAGACCATCAGCGACAACGCGCAATGGTTTGAGGACCACTCGCCAATCGATCCCCGTTTCAAGAAAGAACAGGTTAAAGGCGTAAGCGCTAAAGTCATTACGGTGACCATGTTGGGTGGCGACTGCTATCCATCGACACCGATCGGCATCAACCTGCCGAACGCGGACTGGATCCGGCGGGACCATGGTTCCAAATCGGTTACGATCGAGAACATCACCGAGGCTTATGATAAAGCCGCCCAGGGTAATGGCTTCAAGGAGGAGTTCGTCTGGAGCGAAGAGGAACGCCAGCTGATCAAACGATATGGCTTCATTACTGACAACTTGCATACCGACTTGCACGAGTGCCTTGGACACGGTTCAGGCAAGCTCCTGCCCGGAACGGATCCTGACGCGTTGAAAGCCTACAGCTCCACTATTGAGGAAGCACGTGCCGACCTGTTCGGGCTTTATTATCTGGCTGATCCCAAAATGGTAGAACTGGGCTTAGTCCCAGACCAGGAGGCTTACAAGGCGGAATACTATAAATATATGATGAACGGCCTGATGACCCAGCTGGTCCGCATCGCCAAAGGCAAAGATGTCGAGGAGGCGCATATGCGTAACCGTCAACTGATTGCCCGTTGGGCTTACGAGCATGGACAAAGAGACAAAGTGGTTGAGATTGTCCGCCGGGAAGGCAAGAGTTACGTGGTAATCAACGATTACCGCCGTCTGCGTGAACTGTTTGCCCAACTATTGGCGGAGATCCAGCGCATCAAGAGCGAGGGCGACTTCCAGGCCGCCAAGCAGTTGGTAGAGAACTATGGCGTCAAGATTGATCCCCGGTTACATGAGGAAATCCTGGAACGCTACAAGAAACTCAACCTGGCCCCTTATAAAGGATTTGTCAATCCCGTCATGCGATTGGAAAAGAACACCCAAGGCGAGGTAACCGACGTAACACTGGATTACACGGAGGGTTATGCGGCCCAGATGCTCCGCTACAGCCGGGATTATTCATACCTGAACAGCTATAACGACTAAACCGTATTAAAGATGGACGAGCAATTACAAAAAATACGCAAACGCCTGCGGTTGGCCATGAATGGCACGATCTCGGCCAGCATGCGTGAGAAAGGGAATGTCTATAAGTTGAACTTCGGCGTGCCGATCCCAGAGCTACGCCTCATCGCCAAGGAATATGAGCCGAATGCCGAACTGGCCGAAATGATGTGGCAAGAGGATACGCGCGAACTGAAGATCCTGGCGACCCTGCTCTATCCACACGATTCTATGGAAGAGTCGACCATTACCAGATGGATCACTGAGATCCCCTACCCGGAGATCAGCGAGCAGATGGCATTCAACCTGTTGCGTTATCTTCCTAATAAGGAAGCTATCCTAAGATGGTGCCTGACCCATCCAACGAACGGGACTTATACCAGGCAAACAGGCCTGCTCATGTTGGGACATCGGTGCCGCAAGGCCGGGATGATCACGATTGAATGGCTTGAACCATGGCTGGCATTGGCCAAAACAACTTTCGACTCAGGAACAATATATGAACGACAAGCCGCCCTCTTCGCGTTGAGAAGCGCCGGACAAGGTCGTCCGGAAGTAGCGAACCATATCTTGGAAAGCTTGTCGGCCTATAAGGACTCCAATGAGCCCTCGTCGAGAGAAATCTACGACGCGTTGAAATTCGAGTTCGATTATTCCATGGAATAGGCGCCATTATTCAAATAAACGCGCTAACTTTGTGAGCTTCCCTTTTTTGGGGTGGCAAAAGAGGATAAATATTAACAGCTATTAGATAATAACATGAAAGTAGATGTATTGTTAGGATTGCAATGGGGTGACGAGGGCAAAGGCAAGGTAGTCGATGTCCTTACGCCTAATTACGATGTTGTCGCACGTTTCCAGGGCGGCCCTAACGCGGGGCATACCTTAGAGTTCAATGGTGAAAAATATGTATTGCGTTCAATTCCCTCCGGAATTTTCCAGGGTGGAAAGATCAACGTGATCGGAAATGGCGTAGTCTTGGATCCGCTCTTGTTCAAACAGGAAGCTGAGGCCTTGGCTGCCAGTGGCCACGACATCACCAAACAACTCTATATCTCCAAAAAGGCTCACCTGATCCTTCCGACACACCGCATTTTGGATGCCGCTTACGAGGCCGCTAAAGGCGCGGGCAAAATCGGTACGACCGGAAAGGGTATCGGCCCGACCTATACGGACAAGATCAGCCGTAATGGTGTGCGTGTAGGCGACCTGTTGCACAACTTCGAGGAGAAATATGCCGCAGCGAAAGCGAAACATGAGGCAATCCTACGTTCATTAAACTATCAATACGATATCACGGAACTGGAGGCTCAATGGCTGGATGCCTTGAATTACCTGAAACAGTTCAAGCTGATCGACAGCGAGCATGTCGTAAACGGCTTCCTGAACGAAGGCAAGAGCATTTTGGCAGAGGGCGCTCAAGGCACGATGTTGGATATCGACTTCGGTTCTTATCCGTTCGTGACCTCATCTAATACGATCTGCGCAGGCTGCTGCACTGGTCTGGGTGTCGCTCCACGCCGCATCGGTGAAGTTTATGGTATCTTCAAAGCTTATTGTACCCGTGTCGGCAGCGGTCCATTCCCAACAGAGTTGCACGACGAGATTGGTGACAAGATTGGCGAGCTTGGTCATGAGTTCGGAGCGGTCACTGGCCGTAAACGTCGTTGTGGCTGGATTGACCTGGTTGCCCTGAAATATGCTGTTATGATCAATGGTGTTACTCAATTGATCATGATGAAGAGCGATGTATTGGATACGTTCGACACGATCAAGGCTTGTGTCGCTTACAAGATCGACGGTGTTGAGACTTCCGAATTCCCATTCGAGATCAACGATAACGTAGAGCCGATCTATGTTGAGTTGCCGGGTTGGAAGACCGACATGACAAAGGTAAAGAGCGAGGATGAATTCCCGGAAGAATACAACGCTTACCTGTCGTTCCTCGAGGAGGAGCTGGGCGTTCCGGTAAAGATCGTATCGGTTGGTCCGGACCGCGAGCAGACGATCGTTCGTTATACGGAAGAATAAACGAAAGACATTCCCGACTGGCGAAAAGTCGGATCTGAAATAGCAAAATGGCAGAAGTGACTGTTATATAAACAGTTTCTTCTGCCATTCTTGTTTTGGCAAGTTTTTTGTTTATATATTCGCGAATAGACATTTAATTTAAAAGAGAAAGAAAAGTATGTATTGGATTATTTTTATTGGTTTTGCCTTATTAAGTTGGTTAGTCTCATCCCGACTGCAAAGCAAGTTTGAGAAGTATTCGCAAATCCCCATGCCCAACGGTATGACAGGAAAGGATGTCGCGGAAAAGATGCTCCATGACAATGGTATCTACGACGTGAAGGTGATCTCGACTCCTGGCCATCTGACCGACCACTACAACCCGGCTAACCAAACCGTCAACCTGAGTGAATCCGTTTATTACAGCAACAGTATCGCAGCTGCCGCCGTTGCCGCTCACGAGTGTGGACACGCCGTACAGCACGCGACCGCCTATGCGCCCCTGAAGATGCGCTCGGCCTTGGTTCCCGTAGTCAGCTTCGCATCCAACATCATGACATGGGTCCTGCTAGCCGGCATGTTGCTTCTGCATACCTTCCCGCAGTTGATGCTGTTCGGTATTATCCTGTTCGCTTCGACCACGTTGTTCAGCTTTATCACATTGCCGGTTGAGATCAATGCCAGCCAACGTGCGTTAGTCTGGTTGAGCCGTGCGGGCATCACAAACGTCAATACTCATGATAAAGCTGAAGATGCCCTCCGAGCAGCCGCTTACACTTACGTAGTCGCAGCCCTTGGTTCTTTGGCCTCACTGCTCTATTACATCATGATCTTCCTTGGTGGACGGAGAGATGAGTAAAACTTAAGGGAATAATTTATAGAATAATATTTCAAAAGTCCTGGATCACCTTGGTTCAGGACTTTTTCTTTTCCAATCAAACGATTAAAAACGAATCAAAAACCTCGTCAATCCATCTTTTCCTGTAGTTAGGGAGAAATAACAATGGTGTTTTTGCAAGATCTCACGGATCAACATCAAGCCGATACCCTGTCCGTTGGGCTTAGTGGAGAAGAATGGGCTGAACAGCTTTCCCTCTACCTCCTTACTGATTCCCTTGCCCGTATCGGCAATCTCCAGGCGTACCGGATTATTTTGCGTACGGATAAAGATAATACCTTTCTCACCTATAGCCTCTACCGCATTCTTGATGATGTTCAACAAGGCCTGCTCGAACAAAGGCGTATCCAACGGAACCGGTGGCAAATCATCTGCCAGATCCATCCGAACCTCAATCCGACGCTCAACGCATATCGTCTCCATCAGTCGCTCACAAGAAAGAACACAATTATTAAGCGAAACCGGACGCAACATAGGTTCCGGCAACCGAACCACATCCGCAAAATTAGTAATGAAACGACTCATGCCATAACAACGGTCAATCGTAACCCGCAAAGCCTCACGGATATCCTGATTCTCCTCGCATTCGTCGTCAAAAGCCGATTGCAAGGTATCGAGCGTAGAGGTAATGCCTGCCGTCGTATTATTGACCTCGTGCGAGATCATACGGATCACCTTCTCATAGGCTTTACGTTCGACCTTAAACATCTCACGAGTCAGCTCCTCGATCAGGAAGAAACGCCGTTGAAAACCACGGTCCATAAAATAGGAGGCGGTACATTTGTAGATCCGGGCATCACTCATACGAATCGTTTCCGAATTTTCTAACGGAATATGAAGTAATCCCTCCAACAAAGGCTCATCGCAAGCCGCCAGCTTACGTCCAATCAGTTCCGCCTTATCATGACCATTCAGGAAACGGGAAACCGCCGGATTCAATGAAAGAATCCTCTCATCCAGATCCATAATGATCACACCCATTGGTGAGGCCTGGATCAATAATTCCAGGAAATGATTCCGTTCCTCCGAACGCAACCGCTCGTTTTTCAACTGGATCATGATCTTATTGAACAGGTCAACGATACGGTCAGTCTCTTTTTGCCCAGTCTTCTTCAACCGGGAACTGAAATCCTGCTCCTTCAGCAAATCCATACCGTTACCGATCGCGTCGAGCGGTCGGATCGTCCGTCGATAAAAATAGAACAGGAAAAAGAAGGTTAACAGGATCAAGCCCTCAACCAGAATCACCCAAGGCGTGGTGATTCCATATATAATAAGGTAAAGGAACGCTCCATTAAGCGCCAGGACAAACAGGACCAGGAACAAGAAGAGATGCCGGAGCCCCATCACGCATCCCTCCTGTTTATATCGTAGGCGATCCCATACTTATCCAACCGGCGGTAAAGCGCCGCCCGGCTGATTCCCAGTTCTTGCGCCGTCTTGGAAAGATTTCCGCCATGCCGTTCCAAGGCACGGGAAATCGTCTGCCGCTCCAGTTCCTCAAGAGTGACCGGATTGTTCCCGGCCGGTCTTTGAGAGATGGCCATTCCATAACTTTCAAAATCAGAGGCCTCAATCCTGCTCTTTCCCGACACCAGGAGTGTCCGTTCCACCAGATTCTTCAGCTCACGAATATTTCCAGGGAAAGGCAACCCACATAAGAAGGACATCGCCTCGCCCGAGAATTCCACTCTCGGCAAGCCATTTGTCTCGGCAAGACGATCGGCGAAATGCCGAACCAGCAAGGGAATATCATCCACACGCTCACGGAGAGCCGGCAGATGAATCGAGATCAAATTGATCCGATAGAAAAGATCCTCGCGGAATGCGTGTTCTTTTACCATCTCGGCCAGGTCACGATTCGTCGCGCTTACCACCCGAATATCCACTTTCCTCGGCCGGCTGTCGCCCAACACCTCAAAGGTCTGATCTTGCAACACCCGCAAGAGTTTCACCTGACTTGATAGCTCCAACTCACCGATCTCATCAAGAAAGATCGTCCCTTTGTTGGCCATCTCAAAACGGCCAACCCGATCGGCATAGGCGTCCGTAAAGGCTCCTTTCTTATGACCAAACATCTCGCTCTCAAACAGGGTTGAGGAGAGGCCACCCAAATTGACCTTGACAAAAGCCTCGGCCGAACG
>ERZ780057.647-NODE-647-length-12858-cov-8.44841_pt1 | contig 12858 bp, 12 predicted proteins | sample MGYA00511844_ERZ780057 | MGnify/ENA primary metagenome ERZ780057 (study PRJEB29588, sample SAMEA2149030) | human gut metagenome | biome: human gut; feature: human-associated habitat; material: faeces | place: Denmark | collected 2008/2010 ...
AAACTTGAGCGATATTTTTTTGACGCATAGATACTAGCATCGCGGACACGCTTACGTTGTGGAAAAGGGGTTGAGGTGCATGAGGCAAAGAAATTTAGTGCATCTTCCATCACAAGGTTTATGAAGGACAATCACTTTGATTTGGTTGAAGATTTTGTCCAGCAACATGAGGTAATTAACCGACTTGCTCCTACGGCTCTTAATACGGTTCGTGTGATAACGCAATTGAGACCAAATGGGGTCGTAGATATCGTAGGGTGCCGTCTTCGTATTAGCGTACATGGCGTTACCGACAACTTAGCCGCCGGTAATATAGCTGCCATTATTGATCCAAAAACAGGTGTCATTGTCGATAATGGCGTGTATAGTGATATCACGAAGCACGAGGAAGAACGCCATCCAGTAACGGGCTTAAAGATAAAAGGAACGCAAATACCTTTTTGGAAAGAAACGATATCGATAGCTAAGGAAATTGCAGCAATAGACCCAAGAAATCATTCGGTAGGATGGGATTTTGCGATTACTTCATTTGGTCCAGATCTGATAGAGGGAAATAGGGAATGGTGTAAGCTGCTGTTCCAACTTCCTGCCAAGAAGGGTTTAAAATCTATTTTGGAGAACTATAGGAAAGAATTTAATTAATAGAGGTACAAATTATGAAAACGATTTTAGTAACAGGTATTGGCGGGTTGACCCCCCGTTCGATCACCACCATCATTCGTGAAAATCATCCCGATTATAGAATTATCGGTTGTGATATAGACAAAAAGGCAGTAGGATTCTTTATGAGGGGGTTGCTGGATGAATACTACGTTTGTCCCCGTTGTAATACTCCCGAGTATTTTCCGTGGATAGAACGTCTAGTGAAAGAGAAAAACATTGATTATGCATTTGTCCAGCCGGAGAGTGAAATCGTGGAGTGGGGTGGATACTATGATAGACACGGTAAGTATCCTTGCCCAGTGTTCATGGGGAGTAAGCTGTTGTCGCTTTCTTTGAAAGATAAGGCCATCATGGCTGAGTTGCTTGAAGGCACAGAGTTTATCCCTAAAACTATAAAAGTGACACAAGACGATCCCCGTTTTGAGGAGGTGGCGAAGGAAATAGGATTCCCATGTTGGATTCGGGCAACCAATGGTACAGGCGGCTTGGGATCGTTGAAACTCAATGATCTGAGCAGCTATAAAAGTTGGCTTTTTATCAATAGCTTTATTCCAGAGTTTACGGTCAGCGAATTCCTTACGGGCCGTCATTTGGCCAATGAAATGCTCTATTATAATGGTGAGTATGTGAAGGGGGCTGCCTTGGAATGCGCAGAGTATGTGATGGCAAGTACTGCCCCGTCTCATGTAACGGGTAATACGCATTTTGCTCGCTTTCTCAATGAGGACCGCATCAATGAGTTCTGTGACCGCTGCATTAAGTATTTAGAGAAGAAGCTAGGCGTGCCCGCTCATGGTATTCTGTCCTTTGATCTGAAGGAAGACAAGGACGGTAATATGAAGGTGACGGAGGTGAACATCCGTCACATGGCTTATGCAGGGGTGATGGCACATGTAGGTTTTGACTTGATAGAGGACACCATAAAGATTATGGAAGATGGGAATTGTGACCGCGTGGAGCGCGCTCCGTTCTATCATTATGATAAACCTTATGTATTCCTTCGCGATGTGGATGTCGAACCGATTATCCTTGATAGTGAAGAAATCTTTGATGATCCTAAAGCCCGTTTCTAATGTACGGAGTCTTTAAAAGAGTATTTGATTTTACATTCTCGCTTGTAGTTCTGCTCTGTCTTAGTCCTTTTTTGATGATCATCACCATTTGGCTGCATTTTGCCAACAAGGGTGCTGGGGCATTTTTCTTTCAGCCCAGACCCGGTAAGGGTGAAAAGATTTTCAATGTTATAAAATTCAAGTCTATGACAGATGAACGAGATGAGAATGGAGATTTGTTGCCTGATGCAAAGCGTCTCACTAAAGTGGGGCGTTTTGTAAGGGCAACATCTATAGATGAACTTCCTCAGTTTGTTAATGTTCTGAAGGGTGATATGGCACTTATCGGTCCGCGTCCTCTTTTGGTGGAATATTTGCCTTATTACACGGAAAGAGAGGCGAAACGGCATTCAGTGCGTCCAGGAATCACAGGATATACTCAGGTGCATGGGCGTAACAACCTACCTTGGAATGAGCGGCTGGAGATGGACGTGTATTATGTTGAGCATCTTTCTTTCAAGACAGACTTTATGGTGTTCTGGCAGACAGTGGTGAATGTACTATCGCGTAAAGACGTGCAGGTGATTACAGGCGATCAGAAAACAAGCAAACTGAGCCAGCAAAGAACACCTCAAAGAAATATTCAGATATGACGAATATAGAAGAGATCCTTAGTACTATTGAGCAAGTGCATAAACTGGAAGAAGATAAGATTATCTACGTGGGTAAACCTTCGGTAGCTTTCTTTCGGGAGTATGTGCTTGCCCATGACAATGATTTCTATGAGCCACTAAGTGGGCGTGTAGATATTGAGGCTTTCGTCGAAAAGGTGCATCGCCTTTCGACATCGTTTATACTTGTTATTGATGGTGAAGTAGCTGGCTTGATTGCTTCATACTTCTATGATGTGCCAAGTGAGAAGGGGTTTGTCACACTCACTCATACAAAGAAAGAATACAGAGGACAGCACCTCTCTACAGTCTTGCTGAAGGCTGTACAGGATTATGCACGGTCCGTTCATTTCAAGTATATCGACTTAATGGTGTATAAAGCGAATATTCCTGCTTTCAATCTTTACAAAAAGCATGACTTTGAGGTCTTGGAAGACAATAATGGTCGTTGCTTGATGAGGTGGAAAGTTTAGGAGCTGTGCTCCCTAATGATTGACTTGATTTCTGTCTTGTCAATAAGCACTACTATGCCATCCTTTTTCGCTTAAAAGAGCTCTGTTGTGCACAAAAGCAAGGGGTGGGGGAGAGTCTCGAAGGGGGGGGTGTATGCTGAAAAATGTTTTAAAAGACTATTGAGCCCCAAGGGGTGTGGTGACAGGATGGCAGACATGCTAAGAAATGAAATATTATGATTCTATTCGGAGTAGATCTACCCAACAGTTTCTTGCTTTGTTGAGGTCGGGTCTGTGGGGGGGGGGCTATAGATGTCTCTCTGTTTGAAGAGAATGTGGATTGGTCACAGATTATGCGTCTTGCAAAGGAGCAAACTGTATTGGCCGTCACGTTTGATGGCATAGAAATGTTGCCTAAATCTTGTAGGCAAGCAGAAACTTGTTGATGTCGTGGTTTGGTCTGGTTTCACAGACAGAAAAGTGCAATGAGGTCTTGAATCAGCGGATTGTGGAGGTCGTCGGTAGGTATAACGCTGCAGGGATGTTTCCTGTTCTACTCAAAGGGCAGGGCATAGGGCAATACTATCGAAGGCCTTCTCACCGTAATTCGGGAGATATAGACTTGTTTTTCACCGAAGGTATAGATGCGGCAAACAAGCTGACGGCTACATGGACGGGGGTGACCTTTCAGGAGGCAACCAAGCATCATGTGGGGTTCACTTGGGAGGGGTGTGTCGTAGAGAACCATTTAAGCTATTTTGAATTCTATCATCCAAAAAATCAGAAGCGATGGGAGCGGGTGAAGCATCTGGTGCCATTGATTGATAGGGAGTTGTTGGAGTTGGGGAGTTTCTCTATCTCCGTCCCGTCACCACAGATGAACGCGTTATATATCTTTCTCCATTTGTGGCATCATTTTCATCAAAAGGGAGTAGGGCTTCGGCATGTCTGTGACTGGATCTGCCTTTGGAAAGCGTGTGAAGGAAAGATCGACAAACCCCTTTTTGTAAAGACTGTCAAAATGCTTCCAATCCAGCGTCCAATGAAGGCTATCGTGTGGATTGCAGAAAACTATCTGGGCTTAGAGAAGGGTGTTATCCCGCTGGATGCAACTACTCAACAAGCCCGTAGGGATGGCGAGCTCTTGTTGGCTGACATCCTCAGAATGGGAAATTTTGGACGAGCAACGGACATGATGAGAGGATTCAAGCGGGGGCAGCATTTGAACAACTTGAGAAGCTATGCTCTAGCTTTAAAAAGACAAATGGGCCTTTTCTGGTTATGCCCGAGTGAAATGGTGGCTTATCCAGTGGAATGGTTCAAGGGATGGATTGTCAAAAAATAGCATGTTGATCCGAGTTCTCTCAGTTGCTTAGTTGCTTCTTTGTGAGCTATCGCACTTTGCTTTTTGTGGCGCTTTCCTGTGAAGTCATATATGGAGCCTATTTGGGAGTCATTGTGTTAAACGACTATCGTAAGCAAACGAAAGGTAAGCATACTGTGAAAGCTGTGTTAAACGTCTGGAATAAGATATGTGCCTTTTGCACTGTGGCTATGAATAAGTCTGATTAAAGTTTGGCATCCATAGCCTTGGGCTGCAGGAGTGAAAATTCTCCTATGCTTGTCTCAATGTTGGTATTTACGATGTCGCTGTGCAAAGTTGTTTTGCTTGATATGTGCAATACGGTGTAATTACGGTATAGAATGTGAATGGAATAAATATAACAAAAACTTGTAGTTTATGTGGTCTGATAATGAAACAAAGCAAGACTTGTTAGGATATCAAGTCCATGCTGATTTACTCAAAAAGATAATATTAAATGATGCCATGTTGCCAATCTCAATCGGAGTATTTGGCAATTGGGGGTCAGGAAAAAGTAGCTTGATGTTACTACTTCAGCAGTCATTGCAAGAATGGGAGAATTCACAACAAGATGAACAGCATAGCATCATACTCCAAGTTTATTTCAACAGTTGGCAATTTGAAAGTTATGACTCCACCAAGCTGACAATGATAGAAAGTATATTGGAGGCTCTTGACAAAGATATCAACACGCGGAAAGACGTATTTGAACGAGCAGACGATTTTCTTTCAAGAATAAATTTCTTGAAAACAGGTGTATTCATTCTGAAAAAATCGTATGAGAATCTGACTCCGGAGTGGCTAAAGAAATGGTTGCCTAAAAAAGAAGATGTAGATATAATAACAGGCAAGGATAAATACAATTCTCTATTAGAAAATGTAGGTAAAGGCAATACTTCAAAATTCATTGCTACTTTCAGAGAGCTTTTTGAAGAGTTAGTTGACGATATGGGCTATAAGGCTGTTATCGTTTATATCGATGATTTGGATAGGTGTGAGCCAAAAAGAATTATTGGTTGTTTGGAAGCGGTTAAGTTGTTTGTGAATGTCAAGAAAACTGCATTTGTTATAGGTGCAGATGAACGTATCATAGAATATGCAATAAGTCAACATTATCCAATTCAGATGAAAAAAGAGGATATATCAAGCCCGTTTTCTGACTATCTGGAGAAACTCATTCAGTTACCTTACAAACTGCCGCGTTTGTCGGACAATGAACAAGAAACTTATATCACGCTTCTCTTATGCAAAAATCATTTGAAAGAGGATTGTTTCAACGAAATACATCAGAAGTATTTGGAGTTCAGAAGAACAGACAAGCATTCCAAGTACAATATTGATGACATTAAAGCTAATCTTCCGGAAAACCGAAATATAGATTTTCGTCCAGTGGAATATCGTTTGCCAACTGTACCGCTCATAAAGCAATTCTTGAATGGAAATCCACGACAACTAAAGCGTTTCCTAAACACATTGTATGTACGTCAGGAGTTAGCGGAGGTAGCTGGCTTCAGAGATATTCGTCCTGATGTGTTAACCAAACTTATGGTTCTGGAATACAACTCCCTCTACAATTCTCGTTTTGAAGAGCTTTATAGACTGCAGAAGACAAATGAGGGAGTCTTACCATTAGGAGATGTCGAGGAAGAAGCAAGAACAGGAAATGGCCTTCAAGACCCACAATGGAAAGACAACTGGTCCTCAGACTATCTGAAACAATGGTTGGGTTCAGATCCGTCTTTAAAGGATATAAATCTTCAAGATTATTTTTGGGTGGCACGTGATGCCTTGAAGAATGAAAAGCCAGTAGCTTCTTTGGTTACAAATAAAGTCAAGTTGCTATTCCAAAGATTGTGTTCTTTACAAACAAATCGGGTAATGAAACAAAAACTTCCTGATATTATAAATGCTTGTGATGATACTGAAAAAGTAATGATTGTTCGGTTGATAAATGAGAAACTAAAACGAAATCCAAAATCGGAGACTTGTTGGATGATGCTTAATACTGATGAGCAAAATTTGTTGATGAACAGTGATATAGATAGATTAAGGTTGTTGTTCCATAATGTGAAGACAGAAGATATAGGTGCTAAAGCAGATGTGTTTTTTGCAAGAATGCTATCATTAACCGATGATATACGTGCTTATATAGACTCGTTGCCGAAGGTAAATTCTTTAACAAAAGCTATAGAACGAAAAATACGGAAACAATAAATATGGGTACATCACAATCACATAATTTAAAATCCTCCCCCAATTGGTCTGCTACCAAACGCGCAATGACGAGCATTACAAAAGGCACAGAGAACAAAGCTGCGATAAACGCAAAGTTTATAGGAAACTTTGGCTCTGCCCTTGGCAATGGGTTGTATAGGGGCGGTGGAAACGGCAGACACGGTGGTAATAGAGGCAGTTCGTTTGGACGAGCAGGTGGTCGATCTGTAAGAGGGTTGACCACGGTTTTAAACAAAGTCAAACAATACGGACTAATAGCAAGTTTAGGCATTGATAATCTTCCTGATGCACAGAAGCCCAAAACTCCACAGGATTTTAAGGAATTACTTCTGCATGAAATCATTGGAGACAATGATTCCACAATGGATGATGCTGCAGCAACTTATGCTATGGATAAAGTGCTTAATGATATTTTGTCGGATTGCAAAGATGGACAAGAGATAGAAGATAGGCTTCAAAGTGCAAGCGAAGATGATATTTGTGAATGGATTATAATCTTTGAGGTTGAGTATATATTGGAATACTCGGCAGAATTATTTCAAAGTCATATATTTGACAAGGGAAGTAATCCGGAGGAAATAAAGAGAGATATTAGAGGGTGGATGCATAATGAATTGGACGAGAAGTTGAGCAAAGAAATGGCGCTAATAGACTTCACAAGCCAAGACGGAAAAGACTATCTTGATTCGTTAATAGCTGATATTTTAGATATATGGAAACAAGAGTAAATATCAATTATAGTCCCTCAAGAACAAGTGAAAAATTGGGGACGTTTAATATTTCATTCCAAGGGGTTGACGGGCAAATTCGCTCTGTGGATACAAAATTCGACCCCAAACAACTATGGGAGTTTTCGCGAGACACAACGTCTGTTGCTTTTGACTTTCTTGTATTGGCCATGATTGTATATAATGTGGATAGAGCAGTCCATCGTTTGTCATATTCTGATGATGGATGGAAACGAGATTTAGTATTGTTAGATGTCCCTGTTATTAATCTTTCCAGTATGAATTATGGACGCGAGGCATTTAATAGAGCCATAAGTTTCCTTACTGGGGACAATTGGGACATACGTTTCGTTCAGGCCAATCCATATGATTATCGTCCGACAAAAAATATTAGAGATTATGACCAACAAGAGTTTGAAAAAGTTGCATTGTTTTCCGGTGGTTTAGACTCATTAATAGGTTTTATTGATGAGACAAATACATTGCCTGACAACAAAAAGATACTTCTTGTTTCTCATATGGAATTGGGCAAAGAACATAGCGATCAAAAAAGTATATTAGAGTATTGCAGAGAAAACAATATTTTTCAAAACAAATTTGAGCAAGTACTTCTAAATGCTGGTTTAAAACCTAAGTCATGGAATAAAAAGGGAACTCCATCAGAAAGCACATTCCGTTCAAGGTCATTGTTGTTTTTCGCCGCTGGAATATACGTTGCTCATAAAATATCTCCAAACATTCAACTTATAGTACCAGAAAATGGAACAATATCAATAAATATACCTTTGGATAGCGGACGCAGAAGTGCTTGCAGTACAAGAACAACTCATCCTGTATTTATCAAACGAATACAAGAAGCACTGTGTTTGGTTGGTATCAATAATACCTTTTACAATCCATACAGATTGAAATCAAAAGCAGACATGGTGAAAGACTGTGATAATGATGTAAAAAAGAGGGCGATATTGAGACAATTATACTCTAAATCATGTTCTTGTGCAAAAAGAGGGCATAATAGTCATTGGGATAAGCCTGGAGACGTTATTCGCAATAGAAAAATCACACATTGCGGAATGTGTCTGCCATGCTTGTATAGAAGAGTTTCTTTAGATGTTATCGGATTGGATTATGCAGAATATGTTGGGACCGATGTCATGCAAGGAACCAAGTATAATCTGAATATTCATAAACAGAAAAGAAACCATGATTTCAATGCCTTGTTGTCTTTTGTAAAGAATAGAATGAATGCGGATGTTATTCGTAGAGAGCTCTTTATGAATGGAATACGAGATAAACAGGATCTTGATGATTATGTGGCATTAGCGTTACATTCATATCAGCAAGTAAAAGATTGGATTAAAAGGAAAGGAACTCCTGATATCAAAGCTAAAGCAGGGATCGCATGACAATAGATGCACATTGCCATTATGATATGATGTCAAATCCTAAAGAATATATAAGCAAGGCCGAAAGTCAAGGTGAAATAATTATAGGAATGACAAATCTGCCCAGTCATTATAGAATGGGAAAAGAACATATCGTAGGGTATAAAAACATACGTTTATCAATAGGTTTCCACCCACAATTGGCAGCCATTTCACAGCATGAATTGCCTTTGTTTGACCGTCTCGTTAATTCTACTTCATATATAGGAGAAATAGGGCTGGATTTTTCTTCTGCATATTTAAACTCAAAAGACATTCAAATAAAAAGTTTGAGGCATATCCTTTCTAAGATATCTGGTGATACCCATAAGCTTGTGAGTGTACACTCTCGAAAAGCTGAGAAAGAGTTACTTGCGTTACTTTTAGAATACAGAATACCAAACGTTATTTTTCATTGGTATTCTGGAAGTATATCGTTGATAACTAATATTGTCTCAGCAGGATATTATTTCTCCGTAAACGAAGCCATGACGAAATCGGCAAATGGAAGGAAAATATTATCAACAATACCTAAAGAAAGAATACTTACAGAGAGTGATGCTCCTTACAATAGACATTGCAACATCAGAAATACATTAGAATGTCTGAATATATCGGAAATGGAAATATATCATAATTTCAGATGTTTGATAAATAGGATGAACCTCAAATAAGTTTTCTAAAGGAGGTCTTTTATGTAAGCACTCAAATTAGGACTTAATTTTGAAAGGTAAGTATTCGGTGAAAGCCGTATTGTGCGTTTAGAAAAAGTTTTGCACCTTTGCACCGTGATATTAAAATGTTCAAATTATGGTACAAGGCAAGAAAACATTCAACAACAGCAAGCCAAAGTTCGCCGAGGTTGTCCTGATTCAGTATCGCTCGGTGACAACAGGAATTCCCGTTTTCCTCGTCAACACCCACAACAAGTGTGGACGTGGCAAGGCCGACATTATGGACAACCTGAAGGATTGGACCGGCAATGTCTTCATGTGTGACGCCTATGCAGGTTACGACTGGATGAAGAAAATAGACGGTCTTGTCCTATGCCGGTGCGTGGCTCATGCCCGTCGTATGGCGGAGCGGTCCTTGAGGAAAAACCCACAGTTGTCCCAGACGGCGTTGCTCTTCTACCAAGACCCCTATCTCGTGGAGAAGATTATCAAGGAGAAAGGGTTGACTGGCGAGGAAAAGGCCAGGTTCAGGCAAGAGCATACTGGTCCTACATGGGAAACCTTCCGGGCCTGGGCGGCGAATACGATTCTCGACGTGCCAAAGGACAGTCTAATCTTCAAGGCGCTGAATTACCTGCTTCGCAACTATGATGAGTTGACCCATTACCTATCTATCCCCGAGATGCCGATAGACAACACGGATACTGAAAGGTTGATCCGTGACATGGTGATGGGCAAGAAGTCTTATTTGTTCTGCCGAGACTTGGATGCCTGCAGGCGGGCAGCGATGATGTACTCATTGTTTGGTGCCTGCAAGGTGCTGGGTAAAAATCCGGAGCGTTGGCTCTCTTATGTTTTGAAAAACATAAAGACAACGCCCAAGGATAAACTTTATACTCTTCTTCCTGAGTTTTGGGAAGACGAGGGATGATAAACATGAATTAAAATTTTAGTCAAATCAAGGTGTACTCCCCATTGGCATGAGCTGGTGGTGGGCAAAACCTCCTATGCTTGTCTCAAAATAGGCAATGACAATGCCGCCGTGCAAAGTTATTGTTTTGTTTGAGATCGTGCAATACGGCGTTCACCGAATACTTACAAATAAAGAATATGATAGATACTATATATTTTTGGATATTGTTTGTTTTTGTGTGTATAATAGCTATAGCTCCTGCTACGATCTTTTATATAGTCTTTTTCAATGATGAGAATGACGATGCTGGTGGTGCAAGTTATTTAATGGCTTTGTCAGCTTTGTTGTTGGGATTGGTACCTGTTGTGGGAGGAAATGTATTGCCCATAGATATCCTGAATATGTCTTTTTGGATAGCTGGGGGCATAATAGGAGCAACTCTTTTCTTGATTTTTATATTTCATGTTAAGAGAAATCCTCACTATTTGTTTAGCACATTGTTGACTTTTGGTATTTTGGCAACATTGTGGTTTACTCATACAAATATGCGGCTAAAACATGACTTGCCTTATTATGGCAATTTTTCGTTTGCCATGCCAGAATCTCTTTATTCTATATGGCTTCCATTTGCCGTGATATTGGCTTTGTTTGCATTAATGCTTAGGCGAAAGGAAAATAATTATGTAGAGATACCAAAAGAGAACAGTTCACCAAAAACGGTTAATGTAGAAAACTCATTTGGAAATGTCTTAATGAGAAAAAGTATAGAAGAACTGACTGAGAGATTGGCAGAGCAAAATGATAAGATAGAGACTCGCTTAGCTTATTTGCTTAATGAAATAAACAGTGTTAGAATACATAATGTAGTGAGTGATGATAAAGAATCATCCCCTAAGTTTGACAGAGCAATGTATGAGTGCTTGCAACAAATATCATCCAAGGTTGATGCCCTCATGAATGTTTCGTCCATGAGAGTGCCTGCAAATAATTCAGCTCATTCAAACATAATGCTCATACGAGAAATAACCCATTTCATAGCAACACCTTTAGCAAGTATAGAAGGTAATGTAGAGCTTTTAGGCAAAACCTTGACCCAAAAGGAGGCTGGTAAGAATATCGTTAATTATATAGATAGAATTAAGACGAGCCTTACTATATGTAAAGGCATTCTTGAAACTTATCGTGAAATCTATCTCTGCTCAAAAAGTGATGATAAGTTTGGATTGCGGGAACTGATTGAAGAGACTTTCGAATTATATAGGGCGCGAGAACATAAAAAGTTAATGTTGAACACAAACATTCAAAGTTCATATCCTTCCTATAGTAATTATTTCATGATGTCTTTGTTGCTTCCTATACTTTCAAATGCGGTAACAGCTTCTTCTGAAAACACAACCGTAGAACTTATAGAAAGCAAAGGTGTTGTGAAAATATCTAATACCTATGTTGATGATGTTGATATAGATAAGATGGAAGAAGATGGATATTCTAGTAAACCAGAACATTATGGACTCGGGTTATATACCGTAAGGCATCTGTTGTCTACAAGAAAATTAGGCAAACTAAAGTGTTATAAGCAGAATAATAGGGTATATTTTGAGATACCAATCAAATAAAATGTTAGTAATGGATGAAAATATAGAAGTACTGGTTGTAGACGATGATTTGGCGGCTGCTCAGACTTTTTCAGAACTTATAGCTACAAAATACAGTTTCCGTACAGAAGCTTACTCAAACCTTGAAAAAGTTTTGGAGGTTGTTAGGACGGGTTCTGTAAAAGTGGTTGTCTTGGATGAGCGTATGCCGGATATGAATGGAACGGATTTATTTAAAAAGATACATCAGATTAATCCAAATATCAAAGCTGTGCTTTTGACAGGTGAAGCAGATCGCTTAGACATCATGAAGGCTGCTAAATTAGGATATAGTGATTATTTGGAGAAATCAAATATATCCGAACTTCCAGGAAAGGTTTTGATAGCATACACTCAATACGAAGCTAGTATAGTCAATAAATCTAATGAAGAGCAATTGTTGAATATTTTTAATCCTCTAAAACCTCGAACTTGGTTTTATCGTTATACAATAGGTTCCGTAGAATTGGTGGATAAAAACTTTACTTTTGAGGAGGGTTGGAAAACAAAGCTAGCTTTAGTCTCATCAGTGCAAACTCAAGAGTATTCCTATGAATATACACAAGAATGTAAGGTAATGGCTGGAACGGAATTCAAAGAGAGTACAAACATGGTATTAGAAGCTGGAAAGCTTGCCTCTTTGAAGAGTCAGTTGGACTCAGTTGTTACAAGTCATATTGATAGCTCGCTGTCTCTTTCTGTAACACACAAAAAAAAGATAACACAAACATATAAACTTCAAGAAGGTATAGAAGATGGAAAACAAGCTGTAAAAAAAGTTTTTGACAGCAATCCAATATACTATAAGTTTAATGTTTTACTAAAGAAATATTGTCGTTTTTGTGGTAGTGTTCACATTTCCCCCATTGAGGTTTATAAGCGTATTCCAAAGGAAATGACAAGGGTGCATATTTTCTATGCTGATGGTTCAAATAGAACCATTGATACAGGGTCTGTTTTCATACAATAATTTAAGCATTAATAGGGGCACTTGGTAAGCACTCAAATTAGGGCTCAATTTTGAAAGGTGTAACTTTGCTGCCAAATTT
>ERZ780057.653-NODE-653-length-12817-cov-7.74424_pt1 | contig 12817 bp, 9 predicted proteins | sample MGYA00511844_ERZ780057 | MGnify/ENA primary metagenome ERZ780057 (study PRJEB29588, sample SAMEA2149030) | human gut metagenome | biome: human gut; feature: human-associated habitat; material: faeces | place: Denmark | collected 2008/2010 ...
CGGATCATACATAAAGGCATTCACCTCAAAATTATGCTCAAAGCTACGGAAGTCCATATTTGTAGAACCTACCGTAGAAAGAGTATCATCACTGACCATCAGCTTGGAATGCAAAAAACCTTTCTGATAAAGGTAAATCCTGACACCCGCACGCATGATATCATCCAAATAAGATAACGAACCTAAATGTGTTATCCATGTATCGGCACGTGCCGGTATCATAATGCGAACATCCACGCCTGCCAAAGCTGCCGTTTTCAATGCCATCAGAATAGGTTCGGTAGGCAACAGGTAAGGTGTTTGTATATAAAAATACTTTCGGGAGCTGCTGATAGCTATCAGTAGCCCTTGCATAATATCCCGCCATTCGCCTACAGGATCGGAAGTAACAATCTGTATCAGAGCCTTTCCAAAGATTCCGACTTCGGGGAAATAACGGGAGGAAGTGATAAGGGTACGGTCTACTACATACCAATCGGTCAAAAAAGCAGTCTGTAACCCATATACCGCTTTTCCTTCTATTTTAATGTGAGTATCCCGCCATATCCCCCATGGAAAGCCTTTCATATAGCGCAAAGCAATGTTCATCCCTCCCGTATAAGCCACACGACCGTCGATTACTACTATTTTACGGTGATTACGATAATTTACCTTACTGGTAAATAAAGGAAAACGGACTTTCAAAAAACTGCGTGCCTCAATACCTGCTCCCCGCATTTCATCAAAAAAAGCATGGGGAACTTTCCAGCAGCCCACATCATCATATAGTAAACGCACTTCTACTCCCTGCCGCGCTTTATCTATCAACAAATCGCGCAGCAACCTGCCTGCCGGATCATCCTCAAAAATATAAAACTGCAAATGGATGTGATGCTTTGCCTTACTGATTTCTTTCATCAATGAATACAGCATGGAATAACCATCCGTAAAAACTTCCGTCGCATTTCCTTCAAAGGGCAAAGCATTATTCACTTTCCGGAAAAAACGCATCAACTGGTACTGTTCATCAGGACACTTAAACGCCTTTTGCGCTTGGTATTCTGCCATAGGACGTTTTATAAGACGGGTGAACCCTTTCTTGCTGATCAATTTCTCCTTACGTGTGCTTCTGCCGAAAAAGAAATAGAATACAAGCCCCACAATGGGCAGGAAAAAGAGTACAAGTACCCATGCCATTGTTTTAACAGGATTACGATTATCAAGTATCACTATAAAGATAGTTCCGATGATAATCACAAAATAAAGCACGTTAAAAGCAACAGCAAAGATTTCATTAAAGATACTCCACTCTACCATATAATTCCAAGTAATTTACTTATAAGCAAACTTATAAAAAAAATCCCAACCTATAACAATATAGATTGGGAAAAGATTAAGATATAGTTTCATTTAAAAAGGACGCCGGCCATGTCTTCCTGGACCGGGACCAAAACCGGGACCACCGAATCCCCTATGGCTATTCATCATCTTGTCACGAGCGGCTTTACTTCCAAAAATATTCAGACGATAGATAAAATGCACCATACAGTAACTATTGATACTGTTGTATTCGGTAACCGAACGTACATCTGCAGTCAAAGAACGGCTGATATTGCTCTGTTGTTTTAAAATGTCATACATTTCAAAACTAACAGTTGCTGCTCCCTTCAATAAACTTTGTGCTATTTGGGCATTCCAAATCAGTTCATTATTGTTCAAACTGGCATCATCATATCCTCTACGGGACTGGTTGGTAATATTAGTAGACAATGTCATCTGCCATGGTAGAGTGACATTGGTACTCGCTCCATATGAGAATGTATAAGGATTTTGGTTCTTTTCAGGACGCAGCTTGCTACGTTCCGCTGTATATTCAATAGAACCATTCAATGAAAATTCAAACCAGTCATTCCGATAGGACCCATTCAGATTCTCCGCCAAAGTCAAGCCGGTAGTCGTATTCTTATCATCATGCAATGTTTCCTTATTGTATAAGAACGCTACTTGATTCCGGTAGTTAACACGAGAAAAAGAATTTATAGTAAACTTTTTATTCTTCAAAGCCGAATTAAAACCGAACATACCAAACGCATTCCAGTTTCCATTGATATTCTGAGGAGTTGAAGTAGTACCACCCGTATTCTCATCATATATCGTACTATTACTGATACTATTCTGAGTAGCAGTGAAATTTACATGGGTCATTATCCCACGCTGCTTCTCGGCATTATAAGTGTTATAAAACAAACGCATGGTATGGGCAAACGAAGGCTTCAAACCAGGATTACCCACACGGATATTCAACGGATTGGAATTATCGACAATCGGCAGCAGGTTTTCCATACTAGGCCGACTACTACGCCCACGATAAGTGATACGCAGCTGACTTACCTTAGAGAAGCGATAACGAAAATCCAGATTCGGAGCAAAATTGAATACCGTTCTTGTGGTATCAGTCATGTAATCTCCCTTCTTATAGGACAATTTCGTATTTTGAGGCTGTAAGGACATGCCGGCACTCAACTGATATTTCTCCCGGATAAATCGTAGTCCTAAAGAGATATCATGATTAAAGTATTTATATTCAGCATCCTTACTCAAGCTATCTACATAAGCAGTTTCATAGTCTTCGGGTAATCCGTCATTTATATTCCAAGGATACCCCAAATCATATGTCGATTTATCACTCTTGCTATTCTTATATTGGAATCTATAACTAAATTGCAGGAAAGTAGCCCGTGCTATAGGTTCGCTATAAGTAAATTGTGCTGTATAATTATAATTTTTAGTAGGCATCGTAATGTATTGATTACGATATTCAATGGAGTCCCCTCCTAAATAATTCTTTATCTGATAATAACGGGTTTCCGATTGAGCATACTGATCGCTGTCATCATCTCCATATCCAAACGAACCACGGAATGTAATATTACGTCCTTTATCATTCAGTTTCCGATTCAGCTGTAAAGTTGCATTAGCCGACAAACTATTTGATTTTGACAAATTGTGTTCATTGGTAGCATTAATACGAGTATCCCTTAACGGGTCATCGGTACCTATATTGTTAAAGTTCAGATAATCATTGGGATTTACCACATATTGGTAAGGGTCCTCATTAAAAGTTCCTGATTCTGTTGCCGAAGTCCCTTTTGTTTTATTATAAGAAACATTCGGCCGAAAAATAATATTGGTCATTGAATCGGGACGCCATTCCATACGAAAATCCGCATTGAAATCAGTCACTTTATTACGATCGGCTTTGTTTGAATTGGAATAAGAATCCCCCGACTGCAAAAAACGCTGTGAAGATCCTACTGTTACTACATCCGCATCACGATAGTTGTAACGCATGCTACCTCCCACTTCCATTTTTTCTGTTTCTGTAGCAAAATTCGCTCCTAGCATTTTAGTTGCGTTCAATCCATTGTTACGCCTCCAACGAGGTCCTCCTCCCGAAAATCCCTGATCATTCACATTATTGGCGGAACCAATAATAGAGAATTGAGTTTTATCATAAAAACGGTTAATCATAGCTCTTCCCGCATAACGGTCTTCCGTACCGGCCGCCAAATCCACATTTCCAAACCAACCCTGATTCATCCCCTTCTTTACCGTCAAATCGAGCACTGTTTCCTCCTCACCATCATCAATACCCGTAATGCGTGCCAAATCGGACTTCTTATCATATGTTTTCAGTTTTTCCACCATATCGACTGGCAGATTCTTCAAACCGGTCTTCACATCGCCACCAAAAAACTCTTTGCCGTCTACCATAATCTTTTTTACTTCCTTACCATTGATTTTGATATTACCATCGTCATCTATTTCTGCTCCCGGAAGTTTTTTCACCAACTCTTCCAACATTGCCCCCTCAGGAGTACGATAAGCAGAAGCATTATAACCAATAGTATCTTCTGAAATGGTTACTTGCGGAGCCTCGGCTACAATAACTGCCTCACCCAACATGATAGCATCGGTAGGTAAAGTGACCGTTCCAATATTAACGCTCGGTTTACCAGCTGTCAGCTGCAAAGATTTTTCCTGAGTAAGATAACCTACAAATGAAATTTTAAGTACATATTTTCCCGGACGGGCGGCAATAGAGAATACTCCGTTGTTATTGGTAACATTTCCTACCACCATTGTACTATCGGGTAGAGAAAGTAATTGTACGGTAGCTTGTCCAACCGGGCTTTTATCATCACCATCAATCACAGATCCCGTCACGGTTATGCGCTTGCCACTTTGCGCCCAAGAGAGAGTTGCACAGGTACATACCAGTAACAACAATAATATTAACTTCTTCATTTTTTTCCTTGAAATTTTAATGCCTAATGTCCTTTGGACACTCTTGTCAACAAAAGGTTTAACGGAAAAATGTATTTATTTCTTAAATAATCGGTCAACCCGGCTTTTTTGTACGCCAAATTCCAGACAAATAACATTAAAAGCCATATAAACTATAGCAATGGAATTATCCGCTTCTTCCAGATTTCCATTATATACTCCTCTGACCAACATTACAATATAATAAATGCCCAGCAAATAAATAGCATAACAAATAGCCTTGACACGTATTCGGGAAATCTTCTCATTCTCATCCTTCACTTTTGCCAAGAAGATCATAAACAGAGAAAACCAGATAAGTAACTTGATAGAAGCCTTTGTAAACAACAAGTTACTATCATTTATCATGCCAAACATAAACATGAGCAACGGTACGAAAACAGACAACAACAGAACAACATATCCCATCGTCCTACAATAAACCGGTAAAATTCCTTTCATTATTTTATATTTTAACGTACAAAAGTAATTATTTGTAAGCAAAGAACGGTCATCTTTTTGCTTTTTTACCTAAATTTGCAGGCAAATAATAGAAAATATGAGTAAACAAGAAGTTATTATCTGCCATAACTTAGAAGAAAATCTCAATAAGGCAATAACCCAATGCCCACATGACAAATTATTTGTCTTGGCTGATGAACATACGCGTAAACTTTGCATTCCTGTTTTATCTGGATTTGATTGTATTAAAAATGCCCATTTTATTTATATAGGGGCCGAAGATGTGCACAAAAACTTGGAAACATTGGCATATGTATGGAAAGAGTTGGGAGATAAAGGCGCAAGCCGTCATTCGTTACTTATCAATTTAGGTGGAGGGATGGTTACAGATTTAGGAGGATTCGCCGCATCAACTTTCAAACGAGGGATCAAATATATCAATATTCCTACCACGCTACTGGCTATGGTTGATGCATCTGTAGGAGGCAAGACCGGAATCAATTTCAACGGATTAAAGAATGAGATCGGAGTCTTCTCCCCTGCCGAAAGTGTATTGATTGACGCTGATTTTCTAAAATCACTGGATCTTCGAAATCTATTGTCCGGATACGCTGAAATGTTGAAACATGGTCTTATCAGCACCCATGATCATTGGATAGAATTGCTGAGATTTGACTTCAACAATATAGATTACAAGGTCTTACAGACTTTAGTCGGAAAATCTGTACAGATTAAAGAAAATATAGTGGAACAGGACCCTTTTGAAAGAGGAATCCGCAAAGCTTTAAATCTGGGACACACCGTAGGGCATGCTTTCGAAAGTCTGGCATTAGAGACACAGCATCCTATATTACATGGTTACGCTGTGGCATGGGGGATAGTTTGTGAACTTTATTTCTCCCACATCAAAACAGGTTTTCCCAAAGACAAGCTACGTCAAACCATCTTGTTCATCAAAGAACATTATGGAGTTATGCCTTTTGATTGCAAACAATATGAACGCCTCTATGAATTCATGAAACATGATAAGAAGAACTCAGCAGGCATCATTAATTTCACCCTATTAACTGAAATAGGAGATATACAGATTAACCAATCGGCAAGTAAAGACGAAATTTTTGAAATGCTGGATTTTTATCGTGAATCCATGGGTTGCTGATCCCCCTTTAAACAGATGGAAAGATTGTACAATCTTTCCATCTGTCCGATACAATAAAAAACATCTTTTATTTATCCCCAATTATGCTCAGGCAAACTTTTAACAATCAAGAAATTAGAGTATTTATGATATATTAGTTAAAAAACCAAGCTTATCATTTAAAAAAGACAAATACAAAGTGCTTTTTTTCCGTAAAATTGTTCCTAAACACCATTGATCAACTTTTCAATGCTTCAGAAATCCTATTTTTGCACTATAATTGGTTGGTATAAATGTTATATAAGGAATTTGAAAAGAATAGAGAAGATATATTAGAGAATGAATTTTGCATGCAATCTGATGCATCAACATTGCCCATTACAGATTGCCCCTCTTATACCCCTATATGTACTATTGGAATCTGTATACAAGGAAATGCTAAAATAAGAATGGATTCTCAAGAATATACTATACATCCACATGATGTTTTTGTCTTTATGCCGGGATTGCTAGTCTCAGTCATAGAGACAAGTCCTAATTTCACAACAAACTATTTTACACTTTCAAACACATTTTTCTATGATGTAATAAAAACTATCAGAAGTTTTTCTCCTCAATTTTTCTCTTACATGAAATCTCGTTTCCTTTATCCCTTGCCGGAACAAGAGATGCAGTATTTCATGAATTATTATGCATTACTGAAGAGTCGGAGCAAACTTCCCAAAAGTTTTTCCAGAGAAGCAATTATAGCTCTGCTAAGAATTATATTCCTAGATTTATATAATGACTTTGAAAATTATATCAATCATAGAAATAATACAAGTACAACACGTAAAGAAGATTTAACACATAGATTCTACACGCTAATGATGGATAACTACAGAGAACATAAAGAGGTTATCTTTTATGCCGACAAACTTCATGTTTCTTCCAAATATTTGTCTGAAGTAGTTAAAGAAACCAGTGGAAAATCTCCTAAGGACTGGATTATAGATTATTCATTACTGGAGATAAAAGAATTATTGAAAAACAGTTCTCTTAATATTCAGGAAATAACAATCAGAACTAAGTTCCTGAACCAGTCTGCTTTAGGTCGTTTTTTTAAAAGACACACCAATATGTCTCCCTCTGAATATAGGGAATCGACTTATTAGTTTTATCAATACCTTGCATAAAAAGATGTACTTTTAATGTAAAAAAGTACAGAGAATATTTGCAAATACAAAAAAAAGCCGTACCTTTGCATCCGCAATTCGGGGTGTAGCCCAGCCCGGTTAGAGTACGCGTCTGGAGAAATTGAATAAGATTACCGATAATAAAATTACAATAATATATAAATCAAGGAGTTAAATAAATACTTAACTCCTTATTTTTTACCTGCGGATACCTTACGAATAAGGTTTTCGGGAAACTTGGCTTATTTTATCCGACTATTGCCTTTTATTATGCGGATTTTGCATTATTGCATTGAAGAATTTTCCAAATACATTAAATAAGTGGTAAAGCAAATAATCACCTCCTCTCTGCTTATTGTTCAGTCACCACAAAAGGCTCTTCTTTTAAGGCTGAAATAGCATAGCAGCAGTACACCCTAAATTCGCAGACTCACGATATAATCTTATCGCCTCGTCTTTGTCTTTAGACACTCCCCATAAACCGTTTTCATGAGCCTTACCTAACAAATACATTGCATAGGGAATTTCCAATTGGCTCATAAACACCAACAGACTAACACCTCTATATTCATTTAGAGGTGTTCCTCCAATACCACCATATAAGAATAAATTTATAGCTTCCCACTATACAATTTCATCACTGGGGTTTGTCATTGACGCACACACAAAGAGTTCGGCAGCTTTTAAAGGGTCTGGCTTCAAATCCCATGCTCCTACTTTATACAGATATCCACTTATCATTTGTGACTCAGAATGCCCCAAATCTGTAGCCTGTTGAAAATAAAAGAGTACTCTTCGGGTATCTTGAGGAATTTTTGTGCCATTCATGTACTACTTTCCTAACTCAAATGCAGCATCCTTATCCGTATTAGCCTGTTTCATTAACGACAAAAGATATTCAGAATCTAATGCCTGTACTTCCTTGTTTTCCATAATCTCATTTTTTAATATTATAACTTACTTATGTATATCACTAACTATTTTACAATAACATGCTGATATACAATTAGGAGCATCACGTATAAGATAACTATTCCAACACAAATACAATTGATTTCTCATACCAAACTTTTTATAAGTTGCATGAATATAACGAAGAATTTATGACCGAGATTTAAATATTTGTGCTAATTTTTATTGGATTACTGATTTTCAATCTATTAAACAAGTATTTTCGAGTACAAAGGAACTCTTTTTTACACTCTTAGAGGAGCAAACAATAAGGGTGGAACAGCTTGCCCCACCTTATCTTAAATACCTCGTTAAAAACTTTATTTCTATAATATCATACCAAGAACTGTTTTCAAAACACGGCAGCTATTTTCTTTATATTGTTTAGCTTTTCACGCAAGGAGTTATTCTTTCGTGCTACCTGTATATTATAATCCGTTTGCATTCTTACAAGCAAATCGGCATTGACACCCAAAGCCGCCTCTAAAAACAAGGCAAATTCGGTAGTTATCGGACGTTTTGCATTTAATGTTTCATTTAAGGCAGAATAAGACAAGCCAAATCTCTTTGCAAAGTCTTTTTGCCTTATGCCTCTACATTCCAATTCTTCCTTTATCAATTCACCCGGATGATAGGGACGGAATGACTGCAAATTATTTGTTGCTATACCCATAGTTCCTCCTATTTATAATGATTTGTAATGTCTATCAAAGAACAGACTTCTATGATTGTTTGATTACCCGCATTGGTGATTTCCTTAAATTCCAATCTGTATTGGTCATTGATGCGTAAAGAAGAAAGTCCTTTTTTATCACCTTTCAACTTTTCATAGTTTAAAGACCTATACTGATATAAATCTTCCATTCGAGAGGCATTTAGTAGAGCTTTGACACACTTCAAATAACCATTGACTATTTGAGGTTGGAAACGATGCTTCTTATCATCAGTTTTTCCTTTTTCATAAAGTTCTGCCAAATATTCCTTTTCAAATTCTACGTTCATATAACCGTTCTTTGATGACACAAAGATAACACATATTTGCACAATTCGCAATATTAGCGAATTATTTTTATATCCTACCGAGTACTTTTATTGTGTTAGATAAGTTTTTGGCCGTGCACGCCCAATAGACACCTCATTTAAAAGATAAGGCTTGGTAATCATCTGAAGAATAAACTTAGGAAGTGAAGTTTACACTCTCTGATGATTACCAAGTCTTATTTGAATAAGAAGAGGATTAACAGCGGTGTTGAATATTCGTCGTTCCTCCGCGATGCCCATCCTGTCTGCCGACTGCTTCAACAGCCAAGCAAGATATTGTTCTATTTTGCCTGTCAGTTCCAAGGTCAGGTTAGGGAGAGCCAAATGTTTTTTGCCCCACTCCAACGCTTCCTAGATTTTCTTTTGTATTTGCCTACGTAGGACACGGTCGGCTGGCTGCGGATTTGTCCGAAGTTTAAAAAGGACGTGCTTTACATAATAAGACAGGTTTTGGTCGGCATTTGCTATACAAATGCACCACTTGGCAAAGTCCTTGGCGCTCTCAAAAATACGGTAATCCGCATCCCAACAATCATTAGGCAGTTTCACCATATCCTCATAATATCCAAACCACTCTGCAACCAGCGTCCAAAACACCTGTTTACTCCAAAGTTCCTCTGCTACTATATCCCTGCCAAACAACCTACTCAGTCCTTTGGTGCTAAATGTCACCTCATACCTCAATAAGTTCTTTGGCAAGTTCTCTCTTCCATATTTAGGCAGTTCACGCTTCTTCTTCGTTTCCTGTATTTTGTCATAAAACTTGCAACGCACTTCCCCGTTATCCATATATTTAGTACCACTCCAACCATTAGGTTTAAATGCTTTCATAGCATCCAACTTCTGCATATACATAATAGGAGGCTCTGTCATGCTAAAGTTATGTGCAAACTCCGCAGACTCCACCACTGCCTTATACATGGGCACACCCAAATTCTTACTTAACCTCATATAAGTCCCTCTACTTCCTTTAATGATAAGGTCTTTAGGTTATGTTTTCATAGACATGCCCTCGAATGACACATACGTGTCTATAACTATGACTCTACGTCCAAGCCAATACCCCTTACCACCTGTACCATTGGCAAAATAGTCAACTGTACGTTGCAGGACTGTTTGCCAGTTGTACCCTGTTGGCAGGTCATATAGCATTAATTTGATTTTGTCATACATGGCTGTGAGACTGGAATGTATATAGAAAGTTATACATAATAAAGCATATTAACTATTTACGGAGCCGTGCAGCCAACTAGCTTTCCATTCGTTTTATAAATTCGTCCTTGGTTTCCTGCTTTCGGGCAGTCATCCACGCTACGATTTCGTCACGCTTGAACACAAGTTTGCGTCCGTTTGTCCCGGAACGATGACAAGGTATTTCACGGGTACGGGTCCACTTGTAAATAGTATCCTTTGCATAATTCGTAAGTTCACAATAAAGTGTAATGTCAAACACTTCGGGATAATCCTCTATCCGTTTTGGCTCTCTTTTGGCATTCTGTGGTTCGGTTTCAGGTGTCGTTGGTACTGTTCCAGCATGGAAACAATGACTGCCCGCAACGACCTTATTTGAGCCAGAGCGTAATATTCCCATTGCTGTTGCAAAAACTCCATGTCGTGAAACAGCCATGCACTCTCTATCGCATCACGGTGGTGTTCATTGATAAAGCCGTATTGGGCTATGGAATCATACAGGAAATCTGCAACCAAACCTGTTTTGCCCTCTTTTTGTAAATAGGTTTCCTCGTTATAGATGTCTTCCAACTCTTGACTATCCATGTTCAGTTTGCCTTGTCGGACAGCTGATAACTTTTCATCATAAGTGGATATGAAGAAACCGTTCCGCCATTGGTTTATAGCCTCATCTACCTCATTTAAAGCCTGTTTTAGCTTTGTCTTATTACCTTTCGTCAGTCTTTTTACATAGGTGCGCAACCATTCCTCATGCGCAAAACGGGCTTCCCCTTTGGGAGACTTGTCTATCAAGTCGCCCAAAGGCATATTTATTGTCATACTCATAATTAAAGGATTTTAGCTACTCTGTCTAATACACTTGTTGAAAAACTGTCAAAATATACATTTGTCGTTGTAAGATTACGATGCCCCAACGCTTGGCTGGTAAATTCACGGGGGACATCATTGCCTTGTAAGGTCATGGCCATCGTATGACGGCTGACATAGGTGGTCAGGTTCATACGGATATGAAGCAATTTGCCCAATTGCTTTAAACCGTCATTTATACGTTTGTAACGGCTGCGGATATGGTCATACAGTTGCTTCCCCTCATAATCCCTTGTTATTATTGGCAGCAAATAGTCGCCTGTCAAAGTAGTATTTGCCTTAAACCACTCCAACTGCTCTCTTATGGCAGGAGTTACAGGTATCGTTATAGGCTTTACATTTTTAGCGTTTTGTGTCTTTTGCCTTTTGTAAACGATGTGCTCCTCTGCCCCAAAAGTATTGATATTGTTTTTAGTCAGCATGGCTTCGTCTATAAAACTCATACCGAAACATAAATAGGAAAACAGGAATACCCTACGGGATAACTCCAACACAGGATTTTGTTGAGGCGAGTTTTTTATCAACTCCAAATCATGTGGTGAAAGGTAGCGCTTGGCTGTTTCCTCTGCCAGCTTACCGATTTCAAAGCCACCCTTACCGAAAGGATAGGTATTTAATGAGGCTTCACGTTCTTTTATCGCCTTGTTTATAACCGCCCTCAATGTTTTGAGGTAGTATTTACGGGTGTTTCCGCAACAGCCGTCTTTTTCCATTTCAAGGTTAAACCGATTGATATACTTCACGTCCAACTCCGAAAACAGCCGTTCCTCAATCTTGTCGTCATACTTTGCCAGCATGTGCAAGGTACGTTCATAGACTTTTGCGTTACCGATATGCCGTGTGGCTTTTAAGTTTTCCACCTGTCGCATAAAGTAGTCGTAAACCTTGCCCTGCTTTGACATACCAAGAAACTCCTCCTCGAACTGGTTAAGCGTCCAGTTTATCCGTTCCTCCATGAACTTTTGCAGGATTTCATCTTTCCGGACTTCATAACGGTTCAGCAACGCATTGTAATTTTCGTAGTTAGGATTGACACGCTTGTCTTTTTTAAATCGGGATGCCTGTTCATCCCATTGACCTTTCGTTGCCGACAGTTGTAAGTCGATGTACTTTGTTTTGTCCTCTTTTGCTACCCTTAAACAGACGGGGCAGCTTCCGTCTTTTCTAATGTTGCTCTTAAAGAGCGTAATTTTAAATCTTGCCATAGCAAATTAATTTTAAATTAGCTACGAAATTATTTAGGGCATCCTCAACGGATGCATCGCAAAGATATGTAATTTCGATGATTAAAACTATATCATTGCAATAGCTCAACAAGGAAGGTTCCTTAAAACATTGCGAAATTGGGACAGACTTTAACCTACATTAACTTTATAATCTGTTTGCATCCTAATTGTGCATCCTGTTTTTCGATTAAGGTTTGATTAAGGTTCCGGGATGATTTGAAACTCTTTATTGCTATAAGTCGAGGCTTTCTGCATATATTTTGTACTATGTAGGATACTAAACAGCCTCCGAAACAGTCTTGGAGTTATTTTGAATATTGTCTAAATAATAGTTTTTAATATGACCATATTGCATTAATAACAAGCTATATACGATAATCATAGAAGATGCTCACTTGTATTTTTACAGCGATTTATTTGCAGATTAAAAATAAAGCACTACCTTTGCATCCGCAATTCGG
>ERZ780057.689-NODE-689-length-12372-cov-2.74068_pt1 | contig 12372 bp, 10 predicted proteins | sample MGYA00511844_ERZ780057 | MGnify/ENA primary metagenome ERZ780057 (study PRJEB29588, sample SAMEA2149030) | human gut metagenome | biome: human gut; feature: human-associated habitat; material: faeces | place: Denmark | collected 2008/2010 ...
CCAGTACGCCGAGGGCGACATTGGCACCTCCGGCATTAAGTTCGCGAACGAGTTTCTCCAACGTTTCATTATCCGTAAATTCTTCATACGGGATAGACTTTATTTTAGGCTTTTTTATTCTTTCCATTCCAATGCTCCTTTCCGCCATGCGTAGGCAAGTCCTAATACCAGGATAAGTAAGAAAAATAAGATACTAAGCAATCCCGCTATTCCCAGGTCGCGGGCAATGACTGCCCATGGAAACAGAAATACCGTCTCCACGTCGAACATCAGAAACAGGATGGCAAATAGATAGTAACCCACCCGGAACTGCATCCATGATTTACCACGGGTAGGAATACCGCACTCGTACGCTTCCATCTTCTGTGGATTGTACGAACGGGGGGATATCGCCTTGGATAACGCGATAACAATACCCACGAAAGCAATTGCCGTCAGCAAGACGACTACTAACAAAGTAAAGTTCATAAATCTAATTAACTTTTAGATGTATATAATAGGATAGTTGGTCGAAGGTAGCAATACCTCTGAATTGCCTTCGACGGACCTTGGCAAGCCTGTAGAACTTGCCTGACTTAGTTTATCAAATGATTATCTTTCTCAGCCCGAATACATAATAGGAGAGCGGATCGGGCACAGGATAGAAAGCGGAATGCAACAACGGATTGCTACTCGGCGAATCGGCCAGCCAGTACATCCGGAAGTAATTCAGCAAAATGAAAAAACTCTTGTTGCCGGGCACCTGTGTGCTGTCCACATTGTCCATATATAAGGGCATGGACGAGAAATGATTGTATATATTACGAATGTTTTGCTGATGTGAGGTAGGAGCCTGAGAAAGGAAACAGCGTTCGCTGTCGTTGCTTATCAAAGTGCACGATATACCCGCCGCCTGAACTGCACCGTCGTACAATAATACGCCGAGTAGGATAATCATAAGGTATTTTATGCACTGTTTCATTCAACTACTTTTTCATTCGGCTGCAAATGTATAACAAATATTGGCTATTTTGTTATATAGAGATGGCAAATAAGTTTCTTTTTAGCACTTTTTTGCCTTATATCAACTTCTTCTCCAGAATTCCGGAGTGAAAAGTAATAATACGGTAAATAATTCCAGGCGTCCCAGCAACATAAGGAAAGCCATTAACCACTTCGCCACATCGGGTAGTGCATTCCATGAGAAGGCGGGACCGGTTTCTCCTAGCCCGGGACCCATGTTGCCGATACTGGATACGACACACCCCACGGATTCTACAAAACCAATACCCATTCCCATCATAATCAATACGCTGATGATAATGATTACTGCATATATAAAGCAGAAAGCCAGTACTGTAGATTGTATGGAGGGGGAAATCACCTGCTTGTTGATACGTACCGGAAGTATTGCGTTAGGGTGGAGGATATGTTTAAATTCATTGCGGGCCACTTTGCCGAGGATTACCATACGGATACATTTAAGACCACCCGTTGTGCTTCCTGCACAGGCACCCATCAGCATGACGATGGTCAGCAAACCCCACGTCACGGCGGGCCACAACATATAGTCGTCCGTGGCGAATCCGGTGGAAGTGTGCAGTGAAATCACCTGAAACAGTGACTTGCGGAATGCATCTTCCATGCCTATGGGGTTGGAATAATAAAGTATCACTGCGATCAGGCCGGTAAATAATACTACCGACCAGAAATACCACTTTAACTCAGCATCGTGGATAACTTTCTTGAACTTTCGGTTGACAAAGAACAGCAGTAACGTGAAGTTGATACCGGATATGAACATGAAGATGGATATTACATATTCAATATAGGGTGATTGGTAGTAAGCTACACTGGCTTGCTTGGTGGAGAATCCGCCTGTGCCTGTAGTGGCAAAGGCATGGCAGACACTGTCGAACCAGTCCATTCCCCCCAGCATCAGCAGGGCGACAAGGATACAGGTGATACCAGCATAAATGCTCCAGATCCATTTGGCTGTGATACCGATGCGCGGATGCACTTTGTCATGTGTAGGTCCGCTGGCTTCGGCAGCAAACACTTGTAAACCGCTGACACCGAATATCGGAAGAATGGCGATGGTGAACATGATAATACCCAAGCCGCCTATCCATTGTGTCATGCTGCGCCAAAAAAGCAGACCGTGGGGGAGTGCTTCGATGTCATCCAATATTGTAGCGCCTGTGCTGCTGAAGCCGGACATCGTTTCAAAGAAGGCGTTGGTAATGCTGGGTATATATCCACTGATGTAGAACGGTAGCATACCGAAAAGCGAGAAGGCTACCCAGGCAAAGCTGACGAGTACATATCCGTCCCTTCGTGTCAGTTGGCGGTCACCGCCTTTGCCCCTGGCTGCCAGGAGTAGTCCGGCGCCTGCCGTAATACCTGCTGATACCCAGAAATCTACCAACGCTTCATCCTGATAATAGAATGAAACGCCCGAGCAAAGCAATAGCATCACCGTCTCCAGCAATAGGAGGATACCGATAATCCGTATAACTGTCTTGAAATTAATCATATCATATGAATGAAGAATGTTCTTTTTTTAGTTCTTCATTTAATTAAAGTACTTCTCAATCTTCTTAATCATCATGCTTAGGCAGAATACAACTACGTGATCGCCCGGCAGAATTTGTGTATTACCTGTCACTACGACTCCTTCGCCCTGTCGGATCAATCCGCCGATAGTGGTTCCCTTCGGCAGCCCGAGATCCTTAACCTGGTGTTTGGTAATTTTAGAGTCGGCTTTCACGGTGAACTCTGCAACGTCGGCATTGGCAAAGGTCAGGCATTTTACGTTACTGACGTCAGCATCCAGCATCATCTGATAGATGTGGCTGGCGGTAATCATCTTCTTATTGATTACCGTACCGATGTCGAGGCTCTCTGCCATGCCTATATAATCTATATTTTCTACTTCCGCCACTGTCTTGCTGACGCCCATACGTTTGGCGGCAAGGCAGGAAAGAATGTTTGTTTCCGAGTTTTCCGTCAAGGCTACGAAGGCTTCTGTGTTCTTCAGACCTTCTTCGATAAGCAGATCCATATCGCGTCCGTCCCCGTTGATAATCATAACCTTATCATCAAGAAGTTCTGTCAGGCGGTTGCAACGGTTCAAGTCATTGTCTATGATCTTCACCTGCATATAGTCGGGTACATATTGGGCGGTTCGCACGGCAATACGGCTTCCACCCATGATCATTACGTTGCGTACGTCGGCATAATCTTCCTTTCCGGCTATCTTACGTATATAAGGTACATACTTGCGGGTAGTGGTGAAGTAAACGATGTCATGCAGTTTGATTACATCGTCACCGCGCGGAATCAGTGTTTCGTTGCAGCGTTTGATGGCTACTACGTGATAGGGCTTGTCTGTTTCGGCAAGCTGGTGCAGAGGAATATCCAGTATTTCCGCTTTTTCACGCATCTTGGTACCGATAAGTATCAGCGATCCGCCACAGAATTCCCACCATTGGCGCACCCAACTCATACGTATGGAAGATACGATTTCTTTAGCGGCAAGCATTTCAGGGTAAATCAATGAGTCAACACCCAGTTTCTTGAAAAATTCCTTGTTCTTGGGCAGGAGATACTCGTAATTGTCAATACGGGCAACGGTCTTTTTTGCACCGAGATTGGTGGCCAGCATACATGCGGTCATGTTACGGCTCTCATCGGGAGTGACGGCTATAAACAGGTCAGCATCTCTAGCCCCCACTTCTTTCAATCCCTGAATGGAGGTAGGCGATGCCGTGACCGTCATTAAATCGAAGTTGGAACTAAGCGTGCTCAACCTCTCTTCATTGTCGTCCATCAATATGATGTCCTGCTTCTCGCGAGACAACAATTTTGCCAAGTGTGTGCCTACTGCGCCGGCACCGGCAATAATAATTTTCATTGCTCTTTATTACTCTTATCCTTGTTTTGTTCTAATCTCAGAACCTCTTTTGCAGGGTCCTGCATTTCATCCAGCCGCTCTTTGGCAGTTTGGGCCATCCAGAGCTTGAAGGGTTCAGCTTTGGGGGAGGGAATGGATTGAATAAGGCGAAACATTTGCTCAGTAGTGGCAACGTCTGTGAAACGCATCTTACCGTCTGCTGACAGCATTTTTAACTGGTGACAGTTTGTCACCGTTTCATTTCCTTCCTCTTTTAATCGTTGTTTAAGCTTATTCCAATATTTCCTACCGTCAACACTTTCGGTAAGAATGCTTACTACATCTACTATTGAGAAATACCATTCCTCCGTCTCGTCATCCCAAGCCGTACGTACTTTTTTCTCCTCAAATATCTTTATTGCTTCTTTCTTTGTCATGACAATTTATGTTTATGGCCTCTAAGATTCCTTCCTCATCCATGCCACACAGATGATACAATTCCTGTATCGTGCCATGTTCTACAAACTTGTCCGGTACTCCTATGCGGTGTACGTGTGGTGTATATTCGTTGTCCGACATAAATTCCAGGATGGCAGTCCCCATGCCGCCTTTCCGTATGCCGTCTTCAATGGTGATGATGCGGGAAAATGAGCGTCCTATTTCGTGGAGCATCTCCTCGTCCAGTGGTTTGAGGAAACGCAGGTCGTAATGTGCTATTGAGATGTTTTTTTCTTTTTCCGCCCGTTCGATGGCCTTTGCGGCAATGTTCCCTATCGGGCCGAGGGTAACGACTGCCATATCTTTACCGTCCTTCAGCTTGCGTCCTTTGCCAACCGGGATTTCTTCCAACGGGCATTTCCAATCCTTGAGCACACCGCGCCCACGGGGGTAGCGGATAACGAACGGACCTTTGTCCGGCAGCTGTGCCGTGTACATGAGGTGGCGCAGCTCGTGCTCGTTCATGGGCGAGGAAATTGTCAGGTTGGGGATAGGGCGGAAGTAGGCCAGGTCGAACACGCCGTGGTGGGTCGGTCCGTCTTCTCCGCCCAGCCCGGCACGATCCAGGCAGAGCACAACGGGGAGTTTGAGTATGGCGATATCATGAATGACATTGTCGTAAGCACGTTGCATGAATGACGAATAGATGTTGCAGAAAGGTTGCATCCCTTCTTTGGCCATACCACCTGAGAAAGTGGCTGCATGTCCTTCAGCAATGCCTACGTCAAAAGCACGGACGGGCATTGCCTGCATCAGCATATTCATGGAACACCCTGTAGGCATGGCGGGAGTGACGCCGACGATGCGTGGATTCTTTTCGGCAAGTTCAACCAAGGTTTCGCCGAAAACGTCCTGATACAGCGGTGGCAGGTTGTGTGTATCCGCTGTAAAGCGTTCACCCGTTTCGGGATCGAACTTTCCCGGTGCATGCCAAATGCCCGGAGCCTTCTCGGCAGGTTCGAAGCCTTTCCCCTTAATGGTGTGCAGGTGCAGGATTTTCGGTCCCTTCATATCTTTGATGTCCCGCAGGATACGTGCGATGTTTTTCACATCGTGTCCGTTGATGGGGCCGAAGTAGCGGATATTCATTCCTTCGAAGATATTCTGTTGTTGGGCAGCTATTGATTTCAGGCTGTTTCCAAAGCGGATAAGTGCTTTACGGCGATCTTCGTTGAGAATGCCCACTTTGAACAGCATCTTGGATACTTTGAAGCGGAGTTGGTTGTATCGGTTTGAGGTGGTCAGGTTGAAGAGATATTGCTTCATGCCGCCTACACTGCGGTCTATGGCCATCTCGTTATCGTTCAGAATGATAAGCAGGTTGTTGGAGCTTGCTGAGGCATTGTTCAATCCTTCGAATGCTAGTCCGCCGCTCATGCTGCCATCGCCAATTACGGCAACCACATGGCGGTCTTTTTCTCCTTTTTCTTCTGCCGCTACCGCCATGCCGAGAGCCGCTGAAATGGAGTTCGAAGCATGTCCGCAAGTGAAAGTGTCATAATCGCTTTCATCGGGAGAAGGGAAAGGGCGGATCCCTTTGAATTTCCGGTTTGTGGAGAATGTTTCCCGACGTCCGGTCAGTATCTTATGGCCATACGCCTGATGGCCTACGTCCCACACGATGCGGTCGTAAGGAGTATTGAACACGTAATGCAGGGCGACGGTCAGTTCTACCGTCCCCAAACTGGCTGCAAAGTGTCCCGGGTTGCACGAAACTTCTTTAATAATGTCCTGCCGCAATTCTTTGCAAATTTCCGGAAGCTGATCAACGCTCAGTTTACGCAGATCTTCGGGATCAGAAATAGAATTTAGCAAGTTATATGTTGTTGGTTCTGTCTTCATCTCTGTTCTGAGGATTACAAATTGCAAAATTAGTAAAAGAAAACGGAAGGTATTCCCTTTTTTGGGGAAAAATATGAATCCTTGCCGCTTTAACATTAGTTCTTCTCCTTTTTTATCTTAATATTTCGAGAACTCTTCTCCTTTGGATTGTTCCGTCAGAATAGATTCACTACATTTGTCCCCTCAAAAACAGAATATCATGGAAGACTGCTTTAATTATGATTCGGTGCCTTTAAATTACCTCCACTGTCTTAACCCTGATTGTGAGCGAAGTGAAAGTTGCCTGCGCCATCTTGTTACGTTGCATGTGCCGCAAAGTGTGAAGAGTATTGTAACGGTGAATCCTGCCAATTATCCTATGGATGCCGGTCAGTGTCCTTACTTCCGAAGCACTGTGAAACTTCGTTATGCCTGGGGCATCAGTACCCTCTTTGATAACATCCCCTATAAGAAAGCGTTGCTGTTGAAAGGGATGATTCGTACTCTCTTTCCAAAACCCACTTATTACCGTATCCTGCACAAGGAACGTGGACTTTCACCGGCAGAACAGGCGGAAATTGCCGGGCTTTTTGCACAAGCGTGCATTACGGAAACTCCTGCATTCGATAGTTATACCGAAGAATATGCCTGGGACGGATATCATGTGCCAAAAGCCATAAATTCCCTCTAAGCTGTTGTCTGATAAGAGGATGGGTGTGCCACTCGATTTAGTCGTACTGAAACACTCGTTCAGTCGTAGTGGGAAGTACCTTCAGTCGTAGTGGGAGGTGCCTTCAGTCGTAGTGGGAAATACTTTCACTCGTAGTGGGAAAGATATTCTGTTATAGTGCCGGTATTGTTTCCCTTACTTTTATTTGCCCCTTTAAAACAAATTGATTAGTTTTGTTGCTGTAATGTATAACTTCGTTTTCGTATGGAAAACATCATATGTTGACTTTTGCATTAAAAAAATGCATAAGTGTATGTTGAAGGCAACATTAGAACTTATTTATATAAATAAAATGGAAAAGGATATCTTTTTTAATGTAGCGGACATCGTGAAGCGTGCCAAGCGTGTATTGAACTTCAAAACAGATGCCGATCTGGCTGCCTACCTGGGTGTATCGCGTTCCACACTTAGTAACTGGATTGCACGAAACAGCATTGACTTCCCGTTGTTGCTGAGTAAGATGAAAGACGTGGATTATAACTGGTTATTAGTAGGGAAGGGAACCCCTATGAGCCATTTACAAAGTTACCATAGCGAACTGGCGACAGGTAATGTTGAGATAATACACAATTCCAAAACGCCGGATGCGATGAAAGACCGCAGTGTAGTGCTGTACGACATTACTGCTGCCGCTAATCTGCGTACATTGCTTGCCAATAAGCACCAGTTTGTGATGGGAAGAATACAAATACCTAGTATTCCCGTATGCGACGGTGCCCTTTATATTAGTGGGGACAGTATGTATCCCATCCTGAAATCGGGAGATATTGTAGGTTTCAAGGAAATGAACAGCTTCAGCAATGTCATTTATGGTGAAATGTATCTAGTCTCATTCGATATTGATGGCGATGAGTATCTGGCAGTGAAGTATGTGAACCGTTCGGAGCAGGAGGGTTGCATTAAACTTGTGAGTTATAATCCGCACCATGAACCGATGGATGTTCCCTTTGCTTCCATTCAGGCAATGGCTATCGTGAAATTCTCTATCCGGAAGAATATGATGATGTAAACGTATGAACTTTTCTACCCCTGTTGAATTACCTTCCGATCTGCCCCGTTTTACTCAGGCGGACGAACTTCTGTTGATGGGTTCCTGCTTTGCCACCAACATCGGTGCACTGCTTGCGGATGCCAGATTTCGTCCGGATGTCAATCCATTTGGGGTTCTTTATAATCCTTTGTCTGTTTCAACAGCTTTACGTGAGTTGGTGACGGGCAGACTGTATAAAGAAGAAGACCTGTTTTTCTTTCGTGAGTGCTGGCATAGCCCGATGCATCATGGTGATTTTTCTTCTCCCTCTGCAGAAGAAGTGTTGCAGCGTATTAATATCCGTCTGCAAACAGCGCACGAACGTATCCACCATTTGAACTGCCTGATGTTGACTTTTGGTACAGCATGGGTGTACGAACAGAAATCCACGGGACATGTGGTTGCTAATTGTCATAAACAACCGGAGTCTGTCTTTACCCGTCGCCGGCTCAGCGTGCAGGAGATTGTATTGGATTATACCTCTCTCTTCTCCGGTTTGATTGCTCGGAATCCGAAGTTGAAAGTGATTCTTACGGTCAGCCCCATCCGCCACGTACGCGACGGGATGCACGCTAATCAATTGAGTAAAGCTACACTTCTGCTTGCCATCGATCAGTTACAGACTTCTTTTCCCGGACATGTCTTTTATTTTCCGGCTTATGAACTCTTACTCGACGAGCTTCGTGACTATCGTTTTTATGCCGATGATATGGTGCATCCATCTCCCTTGGCGGTACGCTATGTATGGGAGAAGTTCGTGCAGACCTGTCTCTCTGAGGACGCGTTAGAGATTATGCAGGAAAGTGAAAATATCAATAAAGCGCTATCTCATAAGCCCTTCCATCCGGAGTCAGACGAGTATAAGCGTTTTTTAGGACAAATTGTGTTAAAAATCGACCGACTTAACAAAAAATACCCGTACTTAGATTTCAAAAAAGAGAAAGATATATGTCATATACGATTGAAACAATAGCCGAACGCATCAGTGCACGACGTGTGGGGGACACGCCGGCAACCATAGATTGGTTACTTACCGATAGCCGTTCCTTGAGTTTCCCCGAAGAAACCTTATTTTTTGCCTTAACTACCAAGCGCAATGATGGCGCACGCTATATTCCTGACTTGTATTCACGCGGTGTTCGCAATTTTGTAGTCAGCAAAGAAGCTTATAAATGGGTGGAAAGCGGACAACTGGCAATGAGTAATTCGGATATGTTAGCTGTTAATTTCCTTGTGGTCGCCAATCCGTTGAAGGCTTTGCAGAAGTTGGCGGAACAACACCGTGAACAGTTTCAGATACCGGTTATCGGCATAACGGGCAGTAACGGAAAGACGATTGTAAAGGAATGGCTTCATCAATTGCTCAGCCCTGAACGGGTGATTGTTCGTTCACCACGCAGCTATAATTCGCAGATCGGCGTGCCGCTGTCCGTTTGGCAGATGAACGAGCAGTCCGAACTCGCTATTTTCGAAGCTGGAATTTCGGAGATGGGAGAGATGCGTGCCTTGCAGAATATCATCAAACCTACCATTGGCATACTGACCAACATCGGCGGAGCTCATCAGGAAAACTTCTTCTCTTTGCAAGAGAAGTGCATGGAAAAACTGTCGCTCTTCAAGAACTGCGATGTGGTGATCTATAATGGTGATGATGAGTTTATCAGTAATTGTGTGGCGAAGTCTATGCTCAGTGCCCGTGAAATAGCATGGAGCCGGAAAGATATGGAGCGTCCCCTGTTTATAAGTAAGGTGGAGAAAAAGGAGGATTGTACCGTCATTTCTTATCGTTATCTGGAGATGGATAATACCTTTATACTGCCTTTTATTGACGATGCTTCCATTGAGAACTCGCTTAACTGCCTGGCTGCCTGTCTTTATCTGATGCTTCCTGCCGAGAAGATTACGGAACGTATGGCGACACTGGAACCGGTGGCTATGCGCCTGGAAGTGAAGGAAGGTAAAAACGGTTGCCTGCTGATAAATGATAGCTATAACAGTGATCTCGCTTCACTGGACATTGCACTCGATTTTCTTTACCGTCGTTCGCAGAGTAACGGACTGAAGCGGACTCTTATCCTCTCGGATATACTGGAAACCGGACAGAATGCGCCGACGCTTTACCGGAAAGTATCGCAGCTTGCCGGTAGCCGCGGCATTGAGCGTATCATCGGAGTAGGCAGTGAGATATCTTCGTGTGCCGCACGCTTTGACATCGAGAAGGCTTTCTATCCTAATACAGAAGCCCTGTTGCGCGCTATTTCCCGTGGAGAACTGCGGTTGGAGAATGAGATTATATTGATAAAAGGTGCCCGTCAGTTCGGTTTTGATGCTTTAACGGAAGAACTGGAGAAAAAGGTACACGAGACCATTCTTGAGGTGAATCTTGGAGCCATGATAGCTAATCTGAACTATTACCGCAGTCGGCTGCGTCCGGATACGAAGATGGTGTGCATGGTGAAAGCATCAGCCTATGGAGCCGGTTCGTATGAGATTGCCAAGACATTGCAGGAACATCATGTCGATTTCCTGGCTGTGGCTGTGGCTGATGAAGGTTCCGAACTCCGCAAAGCGGGTATTACGGCAAGCATCATCATTATGAACCCGGAGATGACCGCGTTCAAGACCATGTTCGACTATAAACTGGAACCAGAAGTGTATAGCTTCCACCTGCTGGATGCACTGATTAAAGAGGCGGAGAAGGAGGGAATCACTAACTTCCCGATTCATATAAAACTGGATACGGGTATGCATCGCCTGGGTTTTGCTGCCGAAGATATGCCGCGATTGATTGAACGGCTGAAAGGACAGAATGCAGTGATTGCCCGTTCGGTATTCTCGCATTTTGTGGGTAGTGATGCGGCACAGTTCGATGCGTTTACACGTGGACAGATTGAAATGTTTGAAGCGGCATCCATGCAGTTGCAGGAAGCATTTCCGCATAAGATACTCCGGCACATCTGTAATTCGGCCGGTATTGAGCGCTTCCCGGGTGCACAGTTCGACATGGTACGGTTGGGTATCGGTTTGTATGGTGTCAGTCCCATTGATAACAGCATTATCAATAATGTGAGCACACTGAAAACTACCATCCTGCAAATACGTGATGTACCCCAGGAAGACACAGTAGGCTATAGCCGCAAGGGGCATCTGACACGTAATTCACGGATTGCCGCATTGCCTATCGGATATGCCGACGGGTTGAACCGTCATCTTGGCAACGGCCACGCCTATTGCTTGGGGAATGGCCAGCGTGCGCCCTATGTGGGTAACATCTGTATGGACGTTTGCATGATTGACGTTACGGACATTGACTGCAAGGAAGGAGATACCGTAGAGATTTTCGGCGATCATCTGCCTATTACGGTACTTTCCGATATTCTTGAAACCATTCCTTACGAAGTGCTGACAAGTATTTCTACACGGGTGAAAAGAATCTATTATCAGGATTAATCGTCCGTTCGTGAGCTGTATATGCTTCCCGGTTATTCGGCTTGACACAGAAAGTTTTCGTTTTAATCTGTGTAAATCTGTGTAATCTGTGGTGAAACTATTATATTTGCAACAAATTTAAAAGACTACGGATATGACAAACTTACTTTTATTAGGCTTTCTGCCCAGCGGTTCCGAATGGGTTATCATCGCCCTGTTAATACTGTTGTTGTTTGGTGGTAAGAAAATCCCCGAACTGATGAAAGGACTCGGTAAAGGTGTGAAGAGCTTCAAAGATGGTGTGAATGAAGCAAAAGAAGAAATAAACAAGGCAAAGGATGATATAGAAGAGCCGGCTTCAAAAAATAAATGAGTTACATAAGCTACGAACTACAAGCTACAAAGCTACAAGTGGCTGCGCGATTATGCCGCATGGCACTCGTAGCTACTTACTACTATGGCAGATAAGGAAATGACCTTTTGGGATCATTTGGACGAACTGCGTAAGGTACTTTTTCGGGTACTCGGTGTATGGTTTGTATTGGCTGTCGGTTATTTTATTGCGATGCCGTGGCTGTTTGATAACGTAGTGTTAGCTCCCTGTCACAATGACTTCGTTTTCTACGACGTGCTGCGCTATGTGGGAAAAGTTTTCGATCTCCATGATGATTTCTTCACACAGGATTTCCACGTTAAACTAATCAATATTAATCTGGCTGCCCCGTTCTTTATTCACATGTCCACTGCATTCTGGATGTCGGTGGTGACGGCTACGCCTTATATCTTTTTTGAAATCTGGCGGTTTATCAGTCCTGCGCTCTATGCTAATGAGCGGCGTGGCGTGAAGAAAGCCCTGTGCATTGGTACGGTGATGTTCTTTCTCGGTGTACTTCTGGGCTATTTTATGGTCTATCCGCTGACGCTGCGTTTTCTTTCCACCTATCAATTGAGCGCGGCTATTGAGAACCAGATTTCTTTGAATTCCTACAT
>ERZ780057.709-NODE-709-length-12090-cov-7.60814_pt1 | contig 12090 bp, 8 predicted proteins | sample MGYA00511844_ERZ780057 | MGnify/ENA primary metagenome ERZ780057 (study PRJEB29588, sample SAMEA2149030) | human gut metagenome | biome: human gut; feature: human-associated habitat; material: faeces | place: Denmark | collected 2008/2010 ...
GCCACCTACTCGGTGGGGATCGACCACCGCATCGATTCGCTGCGCACGGTAGCGAAGCATCTGCTTGCCATCCAGCCTGGCGAGCGGCTCAGTCTGCGGCGCGTGATCCGCTACAAACTGGTCCGGGCGGCTCAGGGAAAGCGTATATATAATAAGGAGTGTGAGCTCTGGAGCGACGAGGAGGACGGCTATGTGGTCGTGCAACTACCCCGCCACCATACGCCCGTGGGGATCGTGACCCACATGGGTATCGGCGACGGCAAGGAGGCCATCGCCCAGCGCCAGGCGAAGCCCAGCAAGAAGAAGGTGGGCAAGCACGACGACCGCACGATCCGCGACTCGATCGGCACCTATACCGGCCAGCTCGACTCGCTGAAGCGGCCAAGCGGCTACGGACGGCGCTGGGGAAACCAAGGGGAATACTACGAGGGCCATTTCGAGGCAGGACTGCCCGACGGGTTCGGATTCTATATTGCTCCGCGCCAGTACTTGCAGGCGGGAGAATGGCGCAAGGGCGTGTTCAAGGGAGAAAAACTGACCTACAACAAGGAGCGCATCTACGGTATCGACGTGTCGCGCCACCAACACGAGCGGGACGGGAAGTGCTACCCCATCGACTGGGACCGCCTGCGCATCACCCACCTCGGCACGCTGAGCGACAAGCGGGTGAGGGGAAAGGTCGATTATCCGGTCTCCTTCGCCTACGTGAAATCGACGGAGGGCTGTACGGTCTTCAACGCCTACTACGATGACGACTACCGCGATGCGCGCAAGGCGGGAATCAGGACGGGCACCTACCATTTCTTCTCCCTCACGTCGGGGGGCAAGGCACAGGCCCGCCATTTCCTGGAGAAGAGCCACTACCGCAAGGGGGATTTGCCGCCCGTGCTCGACGTGGAGCCCACGGACTGGCAGATCAGCCAGGCGGGCGGAGCGGAGGTGATGTTTCGGCAAGTGCGGGCCTGGCTGCAGGAGGTGCAACGGGAATGGAAGGTCTATCCGATCCTCTACATCAGTCAGTCGTTTGCGCTGAAGCACATGCCGCTGGCTCCCGACCTTGGCGACAACTATTTTGTCTGGATAGCCCGCTATGGCGAGTATATGCCTCACTTCAAACTCACCTACTGGCAACTGTCGCCGGACGGAAGGGTGAGGGGAATCCGCGGAGATGTGGATATCAACGTCTATAATGGCTACGAGAACCAGTATCAACAGTTTTTGGAACGCCACGGGAAAAAGTAGCTTCGGAGGGTGCTAAAATCCCTATTTTGGGCCTCCGAAACAGTCTTGAGGGCGGTCTCGGAGTTTTTTTTTGAAAAAAGACAGAAAAAAGTGGGAAAAAGTTTTGGTGGAAAGAAAATAATGCGTACCTTTGCACTCGCAATCAAGCAATGACGGTTGCTAAAAACAATGGGATATGGTGTAATGGTAACACTACAGATTCTGGTCCTGTCATTCCTGGTTCGAGTCCGGGTATCCCAACTGCTTTGAAGTCCAAGTTGAATTTTTCAACTTGGATTTTTTGTTTATCCCCCTCCCCCACTCTTGTTGGGCACAAAAGGGAAAATAGTTTGATCCGTACGGCTGAAATAGGGTTCTTCCGGAAAATCGAGTGATAGGGTTTGTGCTGTTGCCAATAAGCCCTGCTGAGTTAGGGAAAACAACAAATACAACTTTTACAACAAGTTACAACGCTTCGCGAGGACAAAATGACGCTACGCGTCAAACAAGCCTTCTGCAAGGTAAACAACAAGATACAACAGCTTCGCGGGGACATAAAACTATCCCTACCCTGCTGCCTTTTTCTAAACAACCCTGTTTTTCATCCCTTTATTGGGCTGGAAAGGGGCAATGGAAACAGAAAAACGCGGGAGAAAACAGAAAAACGAACCAAAAATTTGGAAGTACAGAACAATCTACATACCTTTGCACCCGTTTTTCACCAACGAACGTAAAATAACGAATGCAAAGAAAGAAACTTGCATGCATTGCGATGGCAATGCTTTCGCAGACCGCCGTCTTCGCGGGTGGTCTTCTGACCAACACCAACCAGAGCTTCATCTTCGGTCGCAACTTCGCCCGTGATGGTGTGATTGCTATCGATGGAGTCTATTCCAATCCTGCCGGCGTGGCCTTCCTGGGTAAGGGCCTCCACCTCTCTCTCGGTGGTCAGAGCGCCTCACAGACGCGTACCATCCGTAGCGGCATGACGCTCCTCAAACCTGCTGGCCTCCCCATGACCGACGAACAATGGATGCAATCGCCCTACGCCCATCCGCTGAGCCTCAACGGAGGCGATGCCAACGGCGTCAAGAGTTTCAAGGGTGAAGCTTCTGCCCCGTTCATACCTTCGGTACAGGCCGCCCTGAACTACGACAAGTGGGGATTTCAGTTTGCCTTCGGTCTCGTGGGCGGTGGCGGTAAGTGTACCTTCAACCGCGGTCTCGGATCCTTCGAGCGCCAGGTGGCCTTGCTGCCCTCCATTCTGCAGTTGGCCAACACCACCTACCAGCAGAAGTATGGCATCGACCTCGGACTGGGAAGCAACACGCCAGGCTACTCCGTAGAGAGCTACATTCACGGTCAGCAGTACGTCTTCGGATTCCAGTTTGGTTCCACCTACAAGGTCAATGAGAACCTGGCTGTCTATGGCGGCTTCCGCTTCAACTACATCTACAACAAGTATGAGGGAAGCATTTCCAACATCACCGTGAACATCAACGGCCAAAACGAAAACCTCTATAGCTACCTCGGCACCAAGGCGGACGCCCTGGCCAACCAGGCGCTCTCCTATCAGGAGCAGGCCAACAACTATACTCGCTTGGCCCAGGAGGCGACACTCGCTGGCAACGAGCAGGCCGCACAGCAGTATGCCGCCGCTGCCGAGCAACTCACGAAGGGTGCGCAACTGGCGCAGGGTGGCGCGCAGGCCATTGGTGGCGTGCGGAGCCAGGTGGCCGACCGCAACCTCGACTGCACGCAGCGCGGATGGGGCATCACGCCAATCATCGGTGTTGACTACCGCTGGGGCAAACTCAACCTCGGCGCGCGCCTGGAGTTCACAACACATCTCAACATCGAGAACGACACGAAGGTGGACGACACGGGCCTCTTCGCCGACGGTGTGAACACGCCCAACGACATCCCGGGCATCCTCACCGTGGGTGGTTGCTACGAGATACTGCCGACCTGGCGTGTGATGGCGAGCTACCACTACTACTTCGACAAGGACGCCCGCATGGACAAGGACAAGCAGAAGTTGCTCAGTAGCAACACCTGGGAGTGGGCCTTGGGATCGGAGTATGACATTTCGGACGCCCTCACGGTGAGTGCGGGAATGCAGCGCACGAAATATGGTCTCGGCGACGGCAGTTACCTCACGGACATGTCATTCACGACGAGCAGCTACTCCTATGGCTTTGGCGCAAAGGTGCGCGTCGCCCCGAAAGTCACGGTGGAGGCCAGTTATTTCTGGACCAACTACGAGACCTTCGACAAGGAGTATGACCAGAAGTATAGCGCAGCCGACATGTCGGCCACGGCCCACAATACCGACCAGTTCACCCGCACCAACAAGGTGTTTGGTGTCGGCGTAAACCTCGATTTCTAAGAAAAGCACACACATAGACGCCCATTGCCCAGCAATGGAACAACGAAAGCGGAGAGAGACTACGGGTCGGGGCTCAGCCCTCCCACAGTTTTCGCTCCGCTTTTTTATTGCGAGCTATTTGAGGGTGAAAAGAAAAAACACGCGATTTTCTACCCAAATCAAGCTATTGGATACTCAGTTGTCATCACCGTGTCAGCCTTTTCGATCATTGCATTTTGTAGTGAAAGACCGTAAAAGGCGGAACGGCACACACAAACCAATCTATCACACGAAGGAGGCCTCCATAATATGAATATTGAGGCACCGTTCTATCTCCGCAATACTTTTGAATGAAAAATTGGTATGTCCAGACAGAATTTTGCTAACATATTGCGGCGTACATCCAAGACGCGCCGCAATGTCAGCTCGTGAAAGCTGATGTTCTTGCATATAGTCAATAATCTTCATGGCTATGCCTTGTGACCATTTAAGCCAGACTTCATTGTCTTGCCTCCACTTTGCTTCCTCGGCAAAAGTAGAAGGTTCGCTACTGAGATTTCTCTCAAGAAATTTTAACGTTTTCTCTTTCATAATCAATCCTCCTCTAAAAAATCTACAAAACTGTCTTTATCAAAGATACCATTCTGCTGCAAATAGTTTCGACACGCATTGAGTTTGTTCAATTCTATTTGAGTATGCTCTCTTTCTTGCATTGTCGCTGTGAGTTTTATGGTACCACCAGTAACAATATAGACGTTCGGTTCTATCCTAATGGCATATATCCGAAGCCAACTTGCATGCCTATCTCTATCCCAATTGCGCGCCTTCTCGCGCGTCAATTCGCGTACTCGGTTGTCCGCAAGACTCAATGGATGAAAAAGACCGTCCAACTGTTCAGTATATGGAAAGTCTAATATTAAACGTTCAAGGGATTTTGCATCTTCCATTGTATCTTTAATAGCATCGCTTATCTTCTGAACATGAAAGAATCCTTGCAAATCGTCCAAATTGGCAAGAAAGAAATCAAGCAAATAGTTGGCATTACTCCACTGGCGAAAAAGCATCGTCAACTCATCCGCGTCTTTTGCTTCATCTCGGACCGCCCAAAGATGATTATAACCTGATATGGATCTGACAAAATTCATCCTAATAGTTGATTCTTAATGCAAAGATAGCTATTTAAAACGATACATGCAACTTATAGGTTGCTTTTTTTAGGCTCATCCAAAAAATGGCGTGATGGGACAGTCCGTGTTGCTTCAACAGAACATGCTGGTAAGGGATATTCCTTATATGAAAAGTTGCTCCATCGTAACTTCACTATGCACCAAACTATGATGCAGCCCGTCAGCGATGCCATAGGTCGTAACAAAGGTGATGACCAAAGAGTACTTGGTCTTGGTAGAGCTTTGGAAAAGTTCTAAGCGCTGCCTTAGCAACTGTTCGTATGCCTCCGTTATGCGGTATTGCGATTTGCTGAATTTCATCTCGCACAAATGGATGATGCGGTCAGCACGTTTGATGACCAAATCGATTTGTCCACCATTTTGACCTTCAGTTGCTGCCTTGCGCCATGATGAGACTTCGGTCGCCATCCCCGAAATACCCAAGGCACGCTTGATGCTGTCCGTGTGCATAAGGCATACTATCTCAAATGTAAGTCCCTGCCACGTAGAAACTTGACGCGACTCAAAATGATGACTCCACCATTGTTCGTCGCCCGAAACATCGGGCAAGATGAACTTATAATAAAACAAAGTATAGAAATCCACTAAACGATAGATGGTATCTTTCACCTTATGAGCGAAATTCTGATTTCGGGAAACGAAGTCGCATCGTTCAAGATTGGTCAGCACACGCGTGAGGGTTCCACCAGTGATTCCTGTAGCCTTAGATATTTCCTCACGAGACATTCCATCATGATGGGCAGCCAAACCCTTCACCACACTGATATATAAGTCGGCGTTTGAAAACAAAGCATTGTAGAGTTCGTCGAACTCGCTTCGCATAATACCTCCTTGGGCAAAGAACAGTCTATCGACATTCTGCACGAGACTTTCTTTTGCATTGATGAGACTTAAGTAAAACGGGATGCCACCAAACACCATGTAACACTGCAATATTTGGTATCTATCCCATTTGCAGTGTTTTCTCAGAAGATACGCCTCTGTCTCATGCAAAGTGAAAGGTCGGACATAAATACTGCTTGTAATGCGAGCATGCAGTCCCCCTTGATTTTCTATCAGATTGTCCACCATCCATGAGGTAGCCGATCCGCTGGCAATAAACACAATATCACTACGACGAGCAGCCCAGCCATTCCAGAAGTTCTCCAATGCCGCAACAAAATCAGACTTCTGTGTGTCTATCCAAGGCATTTCGTCTATAAAAACCACTTTTTTTCTGTTGGCATCGAGCGACTCAAGGTATTCTTCAAGCGCATCGAATGCGTCGAACCAATCGGAAAACTTATCAGGTTTCGTGCCAGAGAACTTTTTCAATGCTCGCGAAAAACTCGTAAGTTGTCTTTGGCGCGATAGATTATGGCCTCCGACAAACGTGAAGTCGTATTGTCCCTGATAGTATTGATCCACAAGAAAAGTCTTGCCCACTCTTCGCCGACCATACACTATGACAAATTCAGAACGATCGGACTCCATCACTCTGTGGAGTTCTTGACACTCTCGCTCTCTACCAACAAGTTTGCTTCTCATGCCCATACCGTTTATCTATTAACCTTGGCAAAGGTAGCGTTTTTATGGCAGCAAAAAGAAAAAATATGCGATTTTCTACCCAAATCTATATCAAGAAGGGAGATTTGGGTAGGAAATCGCCCATTTTTGACCTAAATCAAGTCATCACTTGCCCTGTTGCTACAGGACGAACAGTAGTATCATCACGCTATTAATCTATGCCAACATGCTATCTATAGTAAGCAGCTTGCCTGGCGATAAAGGCCCAAAAGTGGTATGGAAATCTTGCTGCGAAATTCCCATACCGCTTATATTCAATGCTTCGAGCTGAGATAAAGAAAATCAGCTTGTGAGCGATTAGTACTCGTCCTCGTTGAAGAGGAAATCCTCCTTGGTGGGATAGTCGGGCCAAATATCCTCTATGCCCTCATAAACCTCTCCTTCGTCCTCGATCTCCTGCAGGTTCTCGAGCACCTCCAGAGGTACACCCGATCGTGTGGCATAGTCTATCAGCTCATCCTTTGTTGCGGGCCATGGCGCGTCTTCCAGCTTTGAAGCCAATTCAAGAGTCCAATACATAGTCTTCTGTCTTTAAGTTTATAAAAATTTGCGTGCAAATATACTATATTTTATTTGAACTGCAAGCGCTATGGCGTATTTTTTCGCACACACTGCAAACAAAGTTGAAATAACTACCTATATAAGCAGGAATAACTACCTATATCAATAGAAATAGCCACGAATCTTGGGGGCACATGGGAGCCTTTTGCACTAAAAGTTGATCTTATAGTGCTGCTTATACTTCTTCTTGTCGAAGAAGAGAAGGCCACAATAGTAGAGGTCGAAACTGACGCGCACGCGCTTGTCCTGCAAGATGCGCGCCCAGCTGCGGCGGGTCTCTCCATTGCGGTGGATGCCCTCCACGATGAGCAGGGAAGCATCTGTGGCCCGCTTGATCAGGGCCAAGACCTGCTGCTCCATATCCTGTCCATGGGCCACGACAGCCAGCGAGAAGGAATCCTCAGTAAGTGAGCAAGCCCCCTCCCCCATCGAAGAAAACACCATCCGGAGGCAACCCGCATGAAGGTAGGCCCGCTTGGCCTCCGAGACATCGCCCACCAGCACGGCCTCGTCGGCCTGCTGGTGGTTGGCGATACGGAGGTAGAGTTCGCAGACCCTCCGTTCCCGCTTTGAGAGCTGCGGGAACAGGGGGCGGAGGTCGTCGTAGGCATAGTAGGGATAGTGCTCATTGACGACATAGCGCACGAAGCGGTAGGCCCAGGGTGACTGGATACCGAAGCCACGGCAATACTTTGCCCGGCTCATCCACAACACGCCACGTCGCAATCGAGACAACATTGCCATGGTTTCTGAGACTAGACCTAAGGTTACGCCTCGATGGGCTTGCAATGATCCTGGAGCCAGGCCAAGTCTTCGCCATCGAGATAGGGAGCGAGCTTCTCGCAGACCATCTGGTGATAGGCGTTGAGCCACTGCTTCTCCTCGGCGGTGAGGAGGGAACAATCGACGGGCGCAAGGTCTATCGGACAGAGCGTCAGCGACTCCATCTGCAGGAATCGGCCCAGTTCGGTCTCCATATAATCCTTGATCAAGCACGTGTTTTCAATGCGCACACCAAAGCGGTCGGCCAGATAGATGCCCGGCTCGTTGGTGACGGTCATTCCCGCACGCAAGGCAGCCGGCATATACTCCATGCGCACCTGGTGGGGCCCCTCGTGGACATTGAGATAGGAACCTACGCCGTGGCCCGTGCCGTGGAGGTAGTTGAGACCCGCGCGCCATAGCGGTTCGCGTGCCAAGGCGTCGATCTGCGTGCCACTGCAACCATCGGGGAACTTCGCCAACTCCAACTGGATATGGCCCTTGAGCACCAGCGTATAGACGCGGCGCTGCTCTTCGGTGACGGGACCCAAAGCTATCGTGCGCGTGATATCGGTCGTGCCGTCCTGATACTGTGCGCCACTATCGATCAAGACCAAGCCACGGGGCTCCACGGGGATATCCGTCTCGGGAGTGGCCTCGTAGTGGACGATGGCACCATGGGCCTCATAGCCCACAATGGTATCGAAGGAAATGCCACGGAAGAGGTCTTGTTCCGCACGCAGGGCCGTGAGTTTCTTGTCGAGGGAGATCTCCGTCTGTCCTCCTGCCTCCACAGCAGGCTGAAGCCAGCGCAGGAACTTCACCATCGCCACGCCGTCGCGCGTCATGGCACGGCGGTAGCCCGCTATCTCGGTTTCGTTCTTGACCGCCTTCATGGCGGGGATGGGCGACGGGGCAAACCTCACCACCGATTTCTCGAGGGCACAGGAGGCGAGATAGTAGCAAGTCTTCACACTGTCCAGCAGCAGACCGCCCTCGAAGGCATGAGACCGCAGGTAGTCGGCCACGGCAACATAGGGCTGCACCGCCACGCCAAGGTCGGAGAGGTAGCGACGCACCGCGTCGTCGAGTTTCTCCTCGTTGACAAAGAGCGTGGCACTTTCCTGCTCTATCATCAAGTAGGAGACGAAGACAGGATTGCAATAGACGTCGGAGCCACGCAGATTCAAAGTCCAGGCAATGTCGTCGAGGGCTGAGACGAGCATGGCCTCGGCATCACAACTGCGCAGCGACTCACGGATGCGGGCGAATTTGCTCTCCGTCGTCTCGCCAGCAAACTCCAGGGGATGGAGCTCCACCTTCGCTGTCGGGGTGGAGGGGCGGTCCGTCCAAATCTCGTTGAGCGGGTCGAAATCGGTACGCACCTGGATATCGTAGCCCTGGAAGAAGGCCTGCATTCTCTGCACCTCGTCCGTGCCATTGACCCATCCGTCGAGACCCACCACAGGATGGGAGGCCCCACGAAGTTGTTCGGCCAGCCAGTCGGTGATCGTCGGCGTGCCCTCCACCTTGAGTTTCATCAGCATGATACCCGTGCCGCGGAGTTGCTCCTCGGCAGCAAGGAAGTAGCGGGAATCGGTCCAGAGCGCGGCAGCATCCATCGTGACGACGACCGTGCCGGCCGAACCATTGAAGCCTGAGATCCACTCGCGGCCCTTCCAGTGGTCGGCGACATACTCACTATTGTGTGCATCTGTGCTGGGGAAGATGAAAGCCCCCAGTCCCTCGCGCTCCATCACCTGGCGGAGCGCGGCTATTCTTTCTACGATCTTAGTCATTATATATAGGGTATTTGGTTGATGGTTTCTGAAAGTTATTATCGGTCCTACTCACACATCGCCCGGCAGATGCGGTCCTGCAGCCCATTGGCCTGGCTGGCGCGGATGGTCCCCTGGTTGAGGATGCAGAAGGCCAGGCGGTGGCCATTGCTGGCCGTGCAGAATCCAGCAAGCGTCTTGACACTCGTCACCGTGCCCGTCTTGGCCCGCACATTGCTATCGGCCGCCGTGCCACGAAGCCGCTTGCGGAGCGTGCCGTCGCGTCCGGCGATGGGCAGCGTGGGAAGCAGGGCCTCGTAGGCCTCCGTGTTATGGTAGTTGAGGCGCAAGAGGTGGACGAGGAGGTCGGCCGTGACATAATTGTAGAGCGAGAGTCCGCAACCATCAGCCGCGTAGTACTGCGCAGGATCAAGGCCTGCCGCACGCACCACCTGGTTGATCACCTGTCGGCCCTGGCGCGCACCTGCACGCCGCACACCTGTGCTCTTGGCCAACTGGTAGAAGACCGACTCGGCATGGAGGTTGTCGCTCTTCTTCATCATCCGCTGCAACACCCGCTTGAGGTCATGGGTCTCCTCGGCCAGCAGCGTGGATCCTGCGGGGAGCGTGGCGTCATCCAGCGTTCCCTCCAGGACAATGCCTGCCGCTCGCAGGCGCGAAGAGAGTTCGGCCAGGAAGCGGTCGCGACGGTTGTAGAGCAGGGGCGAGAGCGGCGGATTGCTATCGTCGTCGTCCCAGCACCAGCCCTCTCCCATCGGTTTGTCGTCCTTCATCGACTTGTCGGCCAGCAGGTCGCCCGTGATACGACGGATGCCTTTTTCACGCAGCGCACGGACGAAGGCGCGCATATTGGCGTCGCCAAAGAGGGGGTCCATGCCACCGACACAATAGAGCGAACCGTGGAGCACACCCGTGGAGTCGATGTCGCCACGGCAATAGAGGCGCGTGGAAAACTGATAGTCCACGCCGAGGCGGTCGAGGGCCGTGATGGCGGTGACACACTTTTGGACAGAGGCCGGGCGCATCCGCTGGGCCTCGTTGAAGCGATAGACACACTGGTCGGCACTAAGGTCCCAGACCATCACTGCCATTTGGGTGCTTTGAAGCAGTGGATCCTCAACGATGGCGGCCATGCGGTCGGCAAAACTATCGGTCCAAAGGCGGTCGAAATCGGCGCCATCGGCTACGACGGGACGGTCCGCCAAAGGAACCGTATCGGTGTCGGCCACTTCGGCGACGGGGGCTGCCACCAGCCCGGCGTCCTCGGCCAGGAGACGAGCCACGCGGGCACTATCAACATAGACGAGATTGACCTGCGCCTGCATGGGCAGAGCCAGCAGGGCGGTCAGGAGGAAGAAAAGTTTTCTACGAATACTTGTCATTGTTCTTTTGTAGGTTTTTAAGATTAAGATTCTGTTTCTTTTTCTTGGCAAGTGTTCTTGGCAAGAGAGACACGCTTGCCGACTGCCTCGACAAACGAGGCTTCGTTCTCCGGGGTGAAGATACTGATGTTGTGGTCGCCATGCTCCACCATCACATAGCTGCCCGTGAGCAGGTGGCGGGGCATACGGCGAAGTGCCGTGATGGTCTGCAATGGGATGGCCTGTCCCCGTTGGCGCCCTATCCTGCCACTTTGCGTGGTCAGTTGGTCGTCGTCGAGGACATAGTCGGTATGGATGCCACGGTCGATGCCCCGCACGGCCACGGCCACAAGCAGCGCACCAAGCACAGCCATGGGCCACGTGCCGAACCAAAAGCAATAGAGCGAGGCAAGGGCGAGGAGCAGGATGCCGCACAGTTCGCCCGGCGTGAGTCGATGATGAAATACTCTTGTCATAGTTCGACTGCAAAGGTACGAAAAAAATGGGGAGCCACTCCCATTTCGATCCAAGAAAAATAGATCTACACCTTGCCTTGGGCGATAAATTCTCAAAAAACATGCAACTTCCTGCCGTCACAAAGGAACTAAGCACAAAAATCGGGAGAAACATTCGCCCATCTGCCAATAAATGAGTAATTTTGCGGGCGAAACGTTATTCCGCTCCCCATAGGGAGCACAACTGTTTGCTTAGAAATGATTCATAAATACGATTTCCTGATCATCGGCGCTGGTATCGCCGGAATGAGCTATGCCTTGAAGATAGCCAAGGCGCACAAGGGAAGGGTTTGCATGATTTGCAAGACGACGCTCGACGAGGCCAACACCTCGTTCGCGCAGGGCGGTGTGGCTTCGGTGACGAACCTCGCCGTAGATGACTTTGACAAGCACATCAAGGACACCATGATAGCAGGTGACTACATCTCCGACCGCAAAGCCGTGGAGCAGGTGGTGCGCAACGCGCCGGCACAGATCCAGGAGCTGGTCGAATGGGGCACCCAGTTTGACCGCAAGGAGGACGGCAGTTTTGACCTCCACCGCGAGGGCGGCCACAGCGAGTTTCGCATCCTGCACCATGCCGACGACACAGGCGCCGAGATCCAGCGCGCCCTGATGGAGGCCTGCCGCAACCATCCACGCATCGAGATCAAGGAGAACCACTTCGCTGTGGAGATCATCACGCAGCACCACCTCGGCGTTGAGGTGACGCGGCGCACGCCCGACATCGACTGCTACGGAGCCTACGTG
>ERZ780057.716-NODE-716-length-12011-cov-5.35062_pt1 | contig 12011 bp, 14 predicted proteins | sample MGYA00511844_ERZ780057 | MGnify/ENA primary metagenome ERZ780057 (study PRJEB29588, sample SAMEA2149030) | human gut metagenome | biome: human gut; feature: human-associated habitat; material: faeces | place: Denmark | collected 2008/2010 ...
CAAGCTCGCAAAGCCTATCGACACCAGCCGCGCCACGGTGATGAACTATATCAAGTATCTCGCCGACGCGCGCCTGCTCAACATCATCTACCACCAGGGGTCCGTCTTCCCCAAGAAGCCCGCCATGGTGGTCGTCAACAATCCCAACCTCATCTACACGGTCTATCCCCGCAACTTCGGCGACCGCGAGATCCTCAACTCCTTCTTCATCAACCAGCTTCGCAAAGACCATACGGTCAACAAGGAGCGCGCCACCGACGCCTACCGCATCGACGGCGAGACCAGCGTGCGCATCAGCGCCGAGGGCGAGGGCGAGTCGAGGGCCAGGGGCAAAAAAAACTACTACACCGCCTCCAGCGGCCTCGTGGTCGGCAAGGGAAGGAAAATACCGCTATGGCTCTTCGGGTTTTCCTTCTATAGGGGTTTCTCTACTAAAGGAGTCCCTGGCGGCCCCGCGCGCCATACTATATATATAATAGGAAAGCCTCAGAGACTATATGTTGGGAAATACGTCAAAGGCTGTATGAAAGGTAAAGGCGTTCGATATACAAAGCATTAATAAGAATCAAGATATAACAGTAATTTCATTTAACAAGTTAAACAAATGGCTAAGGAAAAGAAATTTATGACTTGTGATGGTAACACCGCTGCTGCCCATGTGAGCTATATGTTCACCGAGGTGGCCGCTATCTACCCCATCACCCCGTCTTCACCGATGGCGGAGCATGTCGACGACTGGGCTGCTAAAGGCCGCAAGAACCTGTTTGGTCAGACGGTCTCCGTCCAGGAGATGGAGTCGGAAGGTGGTGCCGCCGGTGCCCTCCACGGCTCTCTCCAGGCTGGTGCGCTGACCTCTACGTACACGGCTTCGCAAGGTCTGCTGCTGATGATTCCGAACATGTACAAGATTGCCGGTGAGCTTCTCCCCTGCGTGTTCAACGTCACGGCCCGTACCCTGGCCACCCATGCGCTCTGTATCTTCGGCGATCACCAGGACGTGATGGCTTGCCGTCAGACGGGCTTCGCCATGTTCTGCTCCGGTTCGGTACAGGAGGTCATGGACCTCTCAGCGGTTCCCTACCTCTCTACGCTTGAGAGCGAGGTTCCGTTTATCAACTTCTTCGACGGATTCCGCACCTCCCATGAGTACCACAAGGTGGAGGCCATGGACATGGAGGACATCCGTCCGCTCGTCAACCCCGAGTGGATCGAGCGTTTCCGCAACCGCGCCATGACCCCGGAGCGTCCTGACACCCGTGGTACGGCCGAGAACCCGGAGACCTTCTTCACCCACCGCGAGGCTTGCAACAAGTACTACGACGCCGTTCCGGAGATCGTGGAGAAGCACCTCGCCGAGGTTTCCAAGATCACGGGCCGCGAGTATCACCTCTTCAACTACTACGGCGCTCCCGATGCAGACCGCCGGAGCCTGCCCGCGAGTGCATCGACTACCTGATGAAGCAGGGCAAGAAGGTCGGTATGGTGGCTGTCCACCTCTATCGTCCGTTCTCTGTCGATTACCTGCGCAAGGCGCTGCCTGAGACCGTGAAGCGCATCGCCGTGCTCGACCGCACGAAGGAGCCGGGTGCTGAGGGCGAGCCGCTCTACCTCGATGTCAAGTCGGCCCTCTACGACGATCCGCGCCATCCGCTCATCGTCGGCGGACGCTACGGACTGGGATCCAGCGACACCACGCCGGCCAAGATCCTCGCCGTCTATAAGAACCTCGAGCTCCCCGAGCCGAAGAACCACTTCACGGTGGGTATCATCGACGACTACACCTTCACCTCTCTCCCCGAGGAGGCAGAGATCCCGATGGGTGGTGAGGGCCTCTTCGAGGCTAAGTTCTACGGTCTCGGTTCTGACGGTACCGTCGGTGCCAACAAGAACTCCGTGCAGATCATCGGCAACAACACCGACAAGTACTGCCAGGCCTACTTCTCCTACGACTCCAAGAAGTCGGGTGGTTTCACCTGCTCTCACCTCCGTTTCGGCGACGAGCCCATCCACTCCGCCTACCAGGTTAATACGCCTAACTTCGTGGCTTGCCACGTCCAGGCCTACCTCCACATGTATGATGTGACGCGCGGTCTCCGCGACGGTGGCACCTTCCTGCTCAACACCATCTTTGATGGTGAGGAGCTCGTCAACTTCATCCCCAACAAGGTGAAGCGCTATTTCGCCAAGCACAACATCAAGGTCTATTATATCAACGCCACGAAGATTGGCCAGGAGATCGGTCTCGGCAACCGCACGAACACCATCCTGCAGTCTGCCTTCTTCCGCATCACGCAGGTCATCCCGACCGACCTCGCCGTCACCCAGATGAAGGCCTTCATTGTCAAGTCTTATGGCAAGAAGGGCGAGGACGTCGTCAACCTCAACTACGCAGCCGTTGACCGCGGTGGCGAGTACAAGGAGCTGACGGTGGATCCCGCATGGGCCAACCTCGCCGACGACGCCGTTGTGGAGGGCGAGGACAACGCTCCCGCTTTCGTCAAGGAGGTGGTCCGTCCGATGAACGCTCAGGCCGGCGACCTGCTGAAGGTCTCCGACTTCGTGAAGTTTGGTACGATCAACGGCCACTGGGATTCCGGCACCGCCGCCTACGACAAGCGTGGCGTCGAGGCTTTCGTCCCCGAGTGGAACCCTGAGAACTGTATCCAGTGCAACAAGTGTGCCTTCTGCTGTCCGCACGCTGCCATCCGTCCGTTCGTCCTCGACGATGAGGAGGCCGCCAAGTTTGAGGGCAAGACCATCGACATGCTGGCTCCGAAGGCCATGAAGGGTATGCACTTCCGCATTGAGCCCTCCGTGCTCGACTGTCTCGGCTGCGGCAACTGCGCCGATGTCTGCCCGGGCAAGAAGGGTGAGAAGGCCCTCAAGATGGTGCCGTTCAACGCCGACGCTCCCGAGATGAAGCTGGAGGCCAAGCACTGGGAGTACCTCGTCCACGAGGTGAAGTCAAAGCAGCATCTCGTTGATGTGAAGCAGAGTGCTAAGAACTCGCAGTTTGCCCAGCCGCTCTTCGAGTTCTCAGGTGCTTGCTCCGGTTGCGGTGAGACACCCTACGTGAAACTCATCTCTCAGCTCTTCGGTGATCGCGAGATGCTGGCCAACGCCACGGGTTGCTCTTCCATCTACTCTGCCAGTGTGCCTTCTATGCCTTACACGAAGAACGAGCAGGGCCAGGGTCCTGCCTTCAACAACTCCCTCTTCGAGGACTTCTGTGAGTTTGGTCTCGGTATGACGCTCGCCAACAAGAAGATGCGTGAGCGCATCTGCCACCTGCTGGCTGATGCCAAGGCCCAGGAGCACGTTCCCGCCGAGTTCATCGCTGCCGCCGACAACTGGGTGGCCTACATGAACGACGCAGGGCCAACATGAACGACGCCGAGGGTAGCAAGAAGGCTGCTGCCGAGCTCAAGCCCCTCATTGCCGCTGGCGCCGAAAAGGGTTGCCCGGTCTGCAAGGAGCTTCAGACGCTCGACCACTACCTCGTGAAGCGTTCACAGTGGATCATTGGTGGTGACGGTGCTTCCTACGATATCGGCTACGGCGGTCTCGACCACGTCCTCGCCCAGGGTCAGGACATCAACATCCTCGTCCTCGACACGGAGGTCTATTCCAACACCGGTGGCCAGTCTTCCAAGTCCACGCCGCTCGGCGCCATCGCTCAGTTTGCCGCCAGTGGCAAGCGCGTGAGCAAGAAGGACCTCGGTCTGATGGAGACCACCTACGGCTACGTCTATGTGGCCCAGGTCGCCATGGGTGCCAACAACGAGCAGACGCTGAAGGCTATCCGCGAGGCTGAGGCCTACGATGGTCCGTCTCTCATCATCGCCTACGCTCCGTGTATCAACCACGGTATCAAGGGCACGGCCAAGGATCGCCGCAACATGGGTCGCAGCCAGCACGAGGAGGCTCTCGCCGTCGAGTGTGGCTACTGGCACTTGTGGCGCTACAACCCCAACAACGCCAAGGAGGGCAAGAACCCGTTCACGCTCGACTCCAAGGAGCCGCAGTGGGATAAGTTCCAGGATTACCTCATGGGCGAGGTTCGCTTCGCTTCGCTGAAGAAGGCGTTCAAGGATGAGGCCGACGAGCTCTTCGCCGAGACGGAGAAGAGTGCCAAGCGCCGCTACCAGAGCTACCTGCGCAAGTCGCAGGAGGACTGGAGCGATATCATCTAATCCACTTTCCACCTGTCGGCCTGCCGCCGTGCGGGCCGATAGCGTCTCATGACATAGGGCTTCCTCCACACCGCTGGGGGAAGCCTTTTGCGTTTGGCCGGAGAATGGCGTGACTGGGTTGTTTCCACACGGCCTGCTCAGCAGGAATAACCATTATACGGGCTTGCTGAGTAGGGAAAACAAGAATACGGCCTTTCAACTATATAGTCTTTGCAACGATACGGAAAAGGGGTGTGGCAATGGCGAAAGCCGTTGTCACACCCCTTGGCGATGTTGTTCCGATATTGCTCCGTAAGAATGCGGAGGGTTGCTCCGAAAGGGAGCGGAAGATTAGCGCGTCAGTTCGATACCCGCCTCAAACTTCGTGGTCTGCTTCATGATGGCAGGGAGCTGGTTGAGTACGCCCTTGATCATCTTGAAGGTCTCGATGTCATCATCGTCCAAGTCCGTGATTGGGATCTTGTTGACGACGCCCACCATCGTGGCGATCAGCGGCTCAATGAAGGCCTTATCCACATAGAAGTAAGGATTGTCGGGACCATTCCAACGGATGTTGATGGGGATGGCGCTATACTTGACGAGGATCGCACGGACCTGCGCCTTGAGCTCGGGATCGTCCATGCCCTCCGTAGCCTTGTCAGCATTGATGTGGAGCATGATGAGCTGGTCGTTGATCACGGTGTAGGAAGAGTAGCCGTTGATGGATCTCCACAACGTGGTTTGGCCATCGTCGATATCGCCAGCCACCATGGCGTTGATCTGACCATCGGCCGTGAAGGTGACACTCTTCAGCAGACTGGGCAGGAACTTGTTGGCCATACTGTTGGCGAGGGGCACAAGCGTCGTCTTGATGGGGATAGGCATTGCCGTACCCGTACCCAGGTCGATGTTGATCTTGGCGTCCTCCACCACCTCCCAGGTGATCTGTGCAGAACCCTTGTAGCCATTGATGTCGTCACCCTGTCTCCATACGTTCCATGTGCCCTCGATGGCCGGCAAACGCTTTCCGCTGGGTCCGCTGCCACCACCCTCATCATCATTATCACCACCACAAGATGCCAGGAGGCCGATGGAGCAAACCATGGCCATCAGATAAAAAAACTTTTTCATTTTCATCTAAACTTTTTTGATTAATAATTATTGTTATAAGAATAGCTTCTTTTATTCTACACACTCTTGATTCTCCCTTCGGGTCCGAGGAGATCACCACGGGCGGACCGGATGATATTGATTTCTCTGAACCCTTGGCCTGGCAGCGCAACGGCTGCAGGGAGGGGAGAAAATCCCTATTTCAGCTGATAGACCACGCCGATCGTGCCATAGATGGGATACATCGTCTGCTCGATGGTGTCGAAACCGCTGTGGAAGATGCCCGTCAGTCCCCATGACAGTCCTGCCTTCGCGCCCCAGCGCTTCGTGATATACCAGTCGGCGCCTACGTCTATGCCCATCTGCCAGGATCGCATGTCGTCGGAGAAATCATAGTTGCCCCGCTCGCCGTCGTTGTGGCCCAGCATCACCTTCTGTCCTGTGGGATCGTGCTTGTCGTGGCCCTCCTCGCGTCGGCGCAGGTAGCCGTCGTAGGCCCATCCCTCAAACTTCCGCGAGGTGACGTAGCTCACGTAGGGACCCGCTTTCAGTCGCACGTGTGGACTGAGGTCGTAGGCGATCTGCAGCGGCACGGTGATCAGGCTCATGTCCACCTTCGTCACCACGCTGCCCGTGAAGACGCCCTCCAGCTCCTCTCCCCCGCGCACGATCCTCATGTGGTAGCCCTTCACTCCCGCGTCCGTCCGCATCGCCTTCTCCTCGAAATGGAGTCCGCCGACGAATCCCCACCTGCCCGAGATGGCGTGGTAGGCATCAACGCCCAGGACGAAGTTGGGGCGCAGCCGATAGCTGTGGAGCGTGCGTATCGAGGCCGGCATTTCTATGGGCGCCGTGCCACCGATGTGGTAGCCGACGTGGGCGTAGTAGCGGTAGGCGGGGGGGTTTCTCGCCTGCCCACGCGCCGAGACTGATCGTCGCCAGCAGGGCCCCAAGTATGATTTTTCTCATCGTAGTCTCTGTTCTTACATTTCCTATTTATAGTGGGTTCTCCAAATGGTGGATTTCCCAAATGGGTGGTTCCCCAAATGGTAGATTCCCCAAATAGTCGATTCTAAAATAGTCGCTATTCGCAGACCACCCTAAACTGGTCCACCCACAGCGTGCTGCCGACGGCCCCCATAAACTCGGCACCGCTCGTGCTCGACGAGCAGACGATGGCCAGGCTATAGCCTCCCGTCCTGAGTAGTTTCTGAGCGTCCACGGCCTTGCGATAGATGAAATTGAGCGTGAAGGGAGTCCACTCCGGCGTATCGTCGATATTGTCGAGGCGGGCGAGCGCCACGACCCGGTCGCTGGTCTGCACGTTGTCTCCATAGAGGCAGAGGGCCTCGCCCTTGGCGTTGTGATTGTCGTAGAGCACGGCGTAGATCGTGGCGTAGTCGCGCTGCTCCAGCACGTTCATGAAGCGGTCGGTAAACTGCGGGCCAGCCTTGTACTTATACCAGCCCGTGAAGACCTTGGGCGGCGTGTCGAAACTGAACGGGCGGCCAAACTTCGTGGCCGACATCGCGTCGCGCAGCGCGTCGGACGGGTCAAACTGGCCGATGAAGAGATTGCCAGCCGCAATGGGTTTCTGCACCATGTCGGCGAGCCCGCTTGTGCGGCAGGTCATGAGGCGCACGCCCTTGCCCTCGTGTCCCGCCTCGGTCGGCTCCTGCGTGACCTGTCCGTCCTGATCCTGCCACGGTTCGGTCCAAACATAAAATCCCTTGTCCAGGTGGCAGTGCTCAAAGTCGAAGTCATGGGCGCTGCCAAATTCGATCATCTTCTTGATACTGACGAGGTAGGTACGCGTCCACTGGCCGTCCTCCGATGTGACCGTGGATTCATGTGACCGTGTATTCCACGGCGCCCTGGGAGAAGTCGTGTACGCTGCCGCTGGCCGGCGAGATCGTGGCGCCCGGACTGATGCGGAAGTAGGGAGCCAGGCGCGTGAGGTCCGCTTGCCCGCTCATGGTAAATTCTATCGTCGTCTGATCAGACTGCACGTTGCGCAGCGTGTCGGAATCGAAGAGAAACCAACTGCCCAGGTGCTCGCCCGCGCACAGGTAGGCCTGCTCGATGTCGCATTCCGCGTTGAGCGGCTCATCCTTGAAGCAGGAGCTCAGGCAGAGCGCCAAGGACAAGGCCAAGAGGACCGTCAGGTATCTATATTTACTCATTTTACCGAATTATTTCATAAAATCAGGGGGTAAAATTATGAAGAAAACACCAAACGGCCATCACTCATTAAAGTATTTTAACGAGAAATGTGGTTTGCGGCCACAAACAAATATCCCTTTTGGCACAGTCCTTAGCCCCTCTGTGCAATACCTTATCCCCCTTGGCACAGTCCTTAGCCCCACTTCGTCATGTGGTAGCCCAGCCGTTTCAGTTCCATCGCCATGCCCATGAGGTAGAGCTGGTGGAGCGCCGCCACATAGCCCCGGAAGGCTTCGGGCGTGCCAGGCTGAAGACTGCCGTGGCAGAGCTGGTGATAGGTGCGTGCGGCGCATTCGGCCACGACGTTGACCATCGCCTGTCGCTCCTCCTCCGTCAGCAGCAGCACCTTCTCGCAGATATGGTCGTCGAGGTGGTCGTAGTCGCGCTGGTCCCTTAGAAAATGGTACAAATCCGCCACCTTGCTATAGAGTTCCCAGTCCGTGTCCCAGTATTTTGCTATCGCCATGCCCAGGAACATCATCCAGCCGAGCGAGACCGTCGGATAGTCGGCAAACTCCCGCATCCCGTCGGGCAGATAGCTCTCGCCGATCTTCGACCACAACTCCTCGATGTCCGGCGCCTCGGGCAGACGCTCATCCACCTTGTCGAGGGAGAGGAGATACTGGTGGAGGTCGGTGCGTAGCGCCTGTTCGAAGTCGTTGATGTCTTGCTTTGATTCCATATTTTGTCAATGATTCTAAAAGTGACTATTGCAAATGTTTCTCTATATATATAAAGATATGACTATTGCGTTGCTTGTTCTTCGTCCTTCGCCGAGCTGCTGCGTCGGCTGGGGGTGCAAAGTTACGACAATGGTTCGTGACGTGCAATAGTTGGTGGTGCGTTTTTCTGATAAATCTCCCGTTTGCTGGGTTTCTTTTTCTCATTTTGCCCTCACCATCACGGCCCCGGCCTATCATTTTGCCCTCAGAAATTATGTTTTTTTTAATGGGCGAGCAAGACATTTCCCCGTCCACTTGTCAAAGTGTTGGCGTTTCACCGATTTACCTTACTCGAAACGACCTGCACGGCCAAAAACGTTTCGCTTTGAACTGAATTTAAACCACTTAGGTTCAAAGTGATGGATTTAATGTTTTTAACGAAAAAACAAACCAAATAGTTTGTACCCTCAAAAATGTTTTTGTAATTTTGCGCTGAAATCAATAACGCAAAATAACTAAATAATTAAAGAAAGGATATAGTGATGAAAGAGACTTGTCTTCATGATAAGCATGTGGCTTTGGGAGCCTTGATGTCCCCGTTCGGCGGTTTTGACATGCCGATCCAGTATAGTGGCATTATTGACGAGCACAATGCCGTTCGCCAGCACGTCGGTATGTTCGACGTGAGCCACATGGGCGAGGTGCGCATCACCGGTCCCGAGGCCGAGAAGTACGTCAACTACATTTTCACCAACGACGTCCGCCCGATGGCTCCTGGCAAGGTGATCTACGGCATGTTCTGCTACGAGGACGGTGGCGTGGTCGATGACACCTGCATCTGCAAGTTGGAGGAGAACCACTACATCTTCACGATCAACGCCGCCAACATCGACAAGGACGTGGAGTGGTTCAAGAAGCAGACCGAAGGCTTCGACGTCGTGCTGAGCCACGAGAGCGACTACTACGGCCAACTCGCCATCCAGGGTCCCGAGGCCGAGGCCACGATCGAGAAGGTGCTGGAGATTGCCTGCAGCGACCTGAAGTTCTACGAGGTGAAGACGCTGGAGAAGGACGGCGAGACCATCATCATCTCCCGCACGGGCTATACGGGCGAGGACGGTTTCGAGCTCTACGGTTCCCACGAGTACATCCGCCGCTGCTGGGACAAGCTGATCGAGGGACGCGTGGAGAGATCACCCCGGTGATGGCCGGCCTGAGCATGTTCGTGAAGTTTGACAAGGACGACTTCATCGGCAAGGAGGCCCTGCTGAAGCAGAAGACCGAGGGTCCTGCCCAGCGTCTGCGCGGCATCAAGCTCGACGGCAACGCCGTGCCCCGCCATGGCTACAAGGTGCTCAAGGACGGCCAGGAGGTCGGCGAGGTCGCGACGGGGTAACGCCTCCTGGTCGATGCTTCCGTCAAGATGGACGACCGCGTGGAGGTGCAGATCCGCAAGAAGACCTTCCCCGGCACCGTCGTCAAGAAGAAGTTCTACGACAAGCACTACAAGAAGTAATCTATCAAGAACATTTTTTCCAGATAACAATTTAAAAATTCATGACCACATCCCCACTCCCCCACCCCCTCCCGGGGCGCGGGCCGCGGGGGTGTCAATAACAAAAACTATGGCAAAAGTAATTGAAGGGCTCTACTACAGCGAGAGCCACGAGTATGTGAAGGTTGAGGGCGACGAGGCCTATGTAGGTATCACCGACTACGCACAGGAGAGCCTGGGCAATATCGTCTATGTCGATATGCCCGAGGTCGATGACGAGTTCGCCGCCGATGACGATTTCGGCGCCGTGGAGAGCGTCAAGGCCGCCAGCGACCTGGTGAGCCCCGTCTCCGGTACGGTCGTTGAGGTCAACGAGGCCCTTGAGGACCAGCCCGAGCTGATCAACCAGGACGCCTTCGGCAACTGGATCATGAAGGTGAAGCTGAGCGACAAGAGCGAGCTCGACTCCCTCATGGACGCCAAGGCCTACGAGGAGTTCTGCGCCAAGGAGCACTAATCCCCGCCCCCTGATCCCACCTAACGCTTGTCTGGTGGAAGCCTTTCTTCTCATCAGGCAAGCGTTTTCACATTTACTCTTATACATATTACTATTTAAACTATGACCTATAAGTTTTTTCCACATACCGACGATGACATCCGCCAGATGCTGGCCAAGATTGGCATCGGAAGCCTCGAAGACCTCTACGCAGGTCTGCCCGAAGAGGTGAAGTTCAAGGGCGAATACGACATGCCGGAGGCCATGAGCGAGCAGGAAGTGCGCGACGTGCTCGGCAAGCTCGCCCAGAAGAACACCCAGTTCACCTGCTTCGCCGGCGCTGGCGTCTATGATCACTACACGCCCTCCGCCGTGCCCAACATCGTGGAGCGCAGCGAGTTTCTGACCTCCTACACGCCGTATCAGGCCGAGATCTCCCAGGGCACGCTCCACTACATCTTCGAGTTCCAGTCGATGATGGCCGAGATGACGGGCATGGCGATCAGCAACGCCTCCATGTACGACGGCACGACGGCCACGGCCGAGGCCATGATGATGGCCTACGCCAACTCGCGCAAGGCCGACAGAGGACTTCACGGGCGTGGCCGATGCCTGCCACGACAAGAAGGCCCTCTTCGTCCTCAACAGCGTCATCGCCGACCTCGCCCTGATGAAGACGCCGGGCGAGTGGGGAGCCGACGTCGCCGTGGGCGATGTCCAGAGCCTCGGTCTGCCGATGGCCTATGGTGGTCCCTACGCCGGCTACATGTGCTGCACGGAGAAGCTGATCCGCAAGATTCCCGGACGCATCGTTGGCAAGACCAAGGACAACCGCGGTCAGCGCGCCTTCGTCCTCACGCTCCAGGCCCGCGAGCAGCATATCCGCCGCCAGAAGGCCACGTCCAACATCTGCTCCAACGAGAGCCTGATGGCGCTCTTCGCCACCATCTATTGCTCCATCATGGGCAAGGAGGGCATCAAGGAGGCCGCCCAGATCGGCCTCGACGGCGCCCACACGCTCTGCGAGAAGCTCGTCGCCACGGGCAAGGCTGCGCTCGTCTATGACCAGCCGTTCTTCAATGAGTTCCTCGTCCGCGTGGAGGACCGCGACGCCTTCTACGACCGCTGCCTTGCCCAGGGCATCCTGCCCGGCGTCAAGGTCGATGACGACAAGCTCCTCATCGCCGTCACCGAGAAGCGCACGCTGGAGGAGATCGATCAACTCACCGCTATCTTGAACAATAAATAAGGAGGACGAAAGATGAACAACAAATTATACGGAAATCTGATTTTTGAGCTTTCCCGCCCCGGCCGTCGTGCCTATTCGCTGCCGAAGAACCGCTTCGCCCATCACGAGCTGCCCGCCGGGCTGCGCCGCGAGCAGGACGCCGAGCTGCCCGAGTGCGACGAGATGACCGTCGTGCGCCACTACACCAACCATAGCGAGAACAACTTCGGTGTGCTCAACGGCTTCTATCCCCTGGGCTCCTGCACGATGAAGTACAATCCCATCATCAACGAGGAGATGGCCGCCCTGCCGGGCTTCAACAACCTCCACCCGCTGCATTACTGCCCACGACTTCACGCTCAATCCCTGCGCTGGTGCTCATGGCGAGCTGACGGGTCTGATGATCATCCGCAGCTACCATCAGAGCCGTGGCGACGTGAAGCGCACGAAGGTGATCGTCCCCGATTCGGCCCATGGCACCAACCCCGCCTCGGCTGCCGTCTGCGGACTGGACATCGTCGAGGTGAAGAGCACCGCCGAGGGTCTCGTTGATGTCGAGGACCTCAAGCCGCTCCTGGGCGATGACATCGCCGCCATCATGATGACCAACCCCAACACGCTGGGC
>ERZ780057.718-NODE-718-length-11982-cov-2.89201_pt1 | contig 11982 bp, 8 predicted proteins | sample MGYA00511844_ERZ780057 | MGnify/ENA primary metagenome ERZ780057 (study PRJEB29588, sample SAMEA2149030) | human gut metagenome | biome: human gut; feature: human-associated habitat; material: faeces | place: Denmark | collected 2008/2010 ...
TTTATTATCAGCAAAGATATTATCACTGTCAAGGATAAACAGTGTCTGATTTCCTCTTGTAATATAAGGTATATAGTCTTCTTGTAATGTTTTATTAAAAAAACACATAATAATACTATTATAGTCTTTAAGATTCGTACCTAAGCTTGAGTATTCCACAAAATTAAAACAGGATTCAGGCTTGCTTCCATATGGATAAGTCGCTTCTACGACCTCTTTTGCTTCTTATAAGCCAGTTCATATTCTCCTTCCCAATAATATACACGTGCCAATGCCGCTACTATAGCATAATAATTCATACGATATCCTCTATAAGCGAAGAATACATCACTAGAAGCAATATCGCTAGAAAGTATGCTTGATGCCAACATACGATAACCTGTACTCATCCAAATTTTATGTTCATCAGTTATATCACACTTAGCTAACATCTCTTTTGCAGCTTTTAAATCTCTAATTATCTTAGAAAGAATCTCTTTACTACTTTCATATGGTAGGATATACCTCTACATAGGGAATATAAGACTTTCCATCATCTTTCGATATGGCAGGAGCAAATAAACGAAGTAAATCAAAGTGTATAAAAGCTCGTAGTGCCAATGCTTCTCCCCAAATCATATTTTTCTCAAATTCTCCCTCTTTGAAAATAGAAGAACTAGCTTCGCTAACATTGAGAATCAAATTATTACAATTAGCTATATTATTATAACCAATAGACCATATATTGGAAATGAAAGTTTTCACATCCGAATCATCAAATTGGAACTTAGCCGATTTATAATAAGCTGAATTTTTAGGTATAAAATTATTATCTGTTTGATAATATTGAGCAATAGCATCCATAAATCCCCATGACATTGTTCGTCCATACATAGAAGAAGTGCCCAAATTCAAATATATTCCATTCAAAGCATTTCGATATCCATCTCCTACCTCAAAAAGCTTATCCCCATTCACCTGATTACTCGGTGCTACATCCAGCCAATCACTACAACTTGTAGTAAACAGACTTGTAGCCAACAGTAATATTGTATATAATTTCTTCATATTATTCATCTACTTTAAACTATTAAAAACTCATCTTCACCGAAGCTGCAAAAGACCGTGAATATGGATAATCCAAACCACGTTCAGCACGTACAGTAGCAACACGGAATAAATCATTTCCTGAAAGTTCTACACGTAACAGACCGATACGCGCTTTCTTCAACCATTCAGCATTAAAATCATATCCTAAAGTAAGAGAGTTAAATGTCAGCACATTATAATCTTGGATGAAACGGCTAGTAGGACGAGTCACTGCAACTACACCATCAGTCTGTAAACGTCCATAAGGAGTACAATCTCCAGGCTTTTGCCAACGTCCTGTCAATACACGACGGTCTACATTACTACTTTGAATATGTGCATTCTCAACCTTACTTACCAATGTAGAATTATAACGCTGTCCACCAAATTCATACATAAAGGTAGAATAGAGAGAAAACTGCTTCCAACGAAGGTTAAATCCAAAAGTACCCTGGAGTTTTGGCTCTTCGTTTCCAATCACAACTTGGTCAGCCGCATTCCAGTCATATGTTATTGTACCGTCAGGACGAAGATAAATTTCCTTACCATCTGCTGGATTGATACCTAATGATCTCACACCAAAAATAGATGTCAGAGAACCACCTTCTACATACTGCAAGTAAGTCTCACTATATTTTGAATCTCCTTTTCCAGAATCATATTTCGCATATTTTTCTTGTACGCGCTTATTGTACTCTTTCAGACTATCTGAGATTTTAGTTATTTTATTTTCATTATGAGCCATATTTGCAAAAACTGCAACAAACCAATCCTTTGCATTCAAAATATTACTTCTCAACTGGATTTCAACACCCTTATTCATCACCTCACCAATATTATCTTTGTAAGAAGTAAAACCTGTAGAACTAGGTAATGTAACACTATTAACCAAGTCCACCGTTTTCTTACGATAATATGAAAAGTTCATCTGGAGTAATCCCTTAAACATATCAACATCTAGACCTAAATCCATGTTATGAGTCTTTTCCCAACCCAATCCATTATTTCCCAATGCCATCAATGATGCTCCTAGACCTGTTTTAAACCAGTTGTCTGTAACTACTTTATAAATAGTCTGCGCTTCATAGGGAGAGAAGTCAACTTTACCAGTAATACCATAAGTTCCACGAATCTTTAGACGGTCCATCCATTCAAACTGTTTCATGAACTTATAATTATGCAAGTTCAAACCAAGACCACCGGAAAAGAAAGGTGCAAAACGTTGATCAGCACCAAACTCTGAGTTTCCATCGAAGCGTACAGAAACGTCCGCCAAATAAATATTATCAAATGAATAGTTGAATGTCCCTAATGCACCGAAAAGACGGCTTTTACTATCCGAGTTAGAAGGTAATCCAGAGACTTTATTACCATAGCCTGGAGAAGACAATTCGCCAGACGGAAATCCTTTGTAAGTAATACCAAAACTATCACCAGTACTTGAAGTAGCATTAATACCTACCAAAAAATTCAGATTGTGCTTCTTTATATTTCTGTTATAAGATAAAGTAGCAGTAGCATCCCAACTTAAACTATTGGAAGTAGCGATATCCAACTGTCCTGAAACCACATTATTTAAGCCTAACAAATCATCATTCTTCTTTGAACGCGGATCAAGAAAGGTACGTGCATCCGAATTTGACTTCGTAACACTAAATTGTCCTTTTAACAACCAGTAACTGTCGATATTCCACAACAATTCTGTATTATTAATCAATTCCCAAGACTTACTTCGATCATAATTCTTCAATGTAGCTTCATACAAAGGGTTTACTTCTCCTGATCCTCCGGTCCAAGGATAAGTTGTCTCCAAATATCTTCCATTCTCATCAATATATTCATCATATGGCAATTTTGAAGTATAGTCGGAGAAGCTTCCATAAGGAGACTCCTGAGATTTAGTATAAGTATATGAAAAATAGTTTCTTACCTGAAAAGCTCCAAGTCGATAAGATAAAGACAACCCACCAGCCATACGGTCGCGATAAGAACCTTTCATAACGCCTTCTCCACTATTATAAGAAAAGTCAGCTCCCCAACGCAAATCCTCCGTACCACCATCCAAATACAAACTATGTTTGTGATTGAATACAGTACGAAGGGGTTTAGATAACCAATAAGTATCAACTCCACGAACTACATTGTTCAGTTTTTGGTTGTAAAGTGCATCTAACCGACTTTGTTCACTAAAACCTTGTTCTGGATTTGCCTTAAATAAACCTGCAGCAACCTCTGTTTCAAGTTTCTCTCGTGCATTCATCATATTATAATCAGTTAGGTCAGGATATTCCAATGTTCCGGTAAAGTTATAATCGATATTGACTTTACCAGCTTTCGGAGTTACTGTTGTAATAATAACCACACCATTCGCTGCACGCGAACCGTACATAGCCGTATCGGCAGGATGTTTCAAGATCGTAATGCTTGCAATACGGCTAGGGTCCATATCATACAATTTCTGCACGCTGATTTCAAAGCCATCCATGATAAAAGTCGGAAGGTTAGGATTGTTCTTCAATGATGTTTTAGAAAGGCTTTGCGCATCCAATTGTGTTGTTCCAATACCCGAACGTCCACGAATATACAATTCCGGAACATTATTCGGGTTCGAACCTGCTAAATTATTTTCAGCAATACGAAAAGAGGGATCGAACGTTTGCAAGGCCCCTAATACATTTGTTTTGGAAACCGACATCAACTGATCTGCCGTAACCGTCACAGAAGTACCCGTAAAGCTATTTTTACTGATCTTTGCATAACCGGTTACCACCACCTCTTCCAATTGCTTTGAATCGGGTTTCAACTTAAAGGTATGCACTTTATCAAGATTGAGCTTGCCAGTATATATTTCCAAAGTTTGCATGCCTACAAAGGAAAGACGAATTGTTACATCTCCTTCAGGAAGTCCTAAAGAAAAAGCACCGTCTGCATCAGTCATTGTTCCGATATTTCTTTCTTTCCCCAGTATCAGCACCGTCACACCCGGTAGTTCGCCACCCTGTTCATCCACCACTTTACCTTCCAACGTACGTGTCTTCTGATCTTTCTTCTTGATGACCACAATACCATCTTTGGTAGCATAAGTGAAACCTTTAGGTGAAAGAACGCGGTCCAGCAATTCCTTCCAAGGCTCGTTGGTAGCTTTTACAGTCACCGGTTCAACTCCTTTAAACATCTGAGAGTTATAAAGCATGTTGATTCCAGCTTTCTGTTTTACCGTGTTTAAAAATGTTTCCATCGGCACATCCTTCAAATCAAGCGTCACTTTCTTCTCATCAGGTGGAAGTGCCCATGCACTGAGTACCATACTCAATGCAAAAAGACATAGCATAAAGACTCTTCTTTTTTTCATAATTTTTAAATCAAAACTCAATATTACTCATTCTCATATATCAATATATTTCTTCCGTTTATTCTATAGTAGATATCGCCGGTTAGTTCTAATGCATTCAGGAAAGTATTGATCGTGCCATATCGCTGCAAGTCACCACTATAAGTCAGGTCGCGCAGAGACTCCTTCTCATAATAGACATGAACATCATACCAGCGCTCGAAGGTTTTCATGATATCGCACAGCCGTCTGTTATTGAAAACATATACACCTTGTGCCCAGCCGATATATTCATTGACATCCACCACCCGCTTTTCAATGCCACGGGAAGAGGCGACTGCCTGTTCACCCGGCGCCAGCGTAATTGTATTCTGATCGGGTGTCGAGAAATTTACTTTCCCATATACAAGGGTGGTATAGCACGCATCCGCATCATTATAAGCATTGATATTAAATGCCGTACCAAGTACTGTTACTTCTCCGAAACGAGTCCGGACCACAAACGGATGTTCCTCATCCTTTCTCACATCAAAATAGGCTTCACCTTCCAGTGTCACAATTCGGCGCTTTCCGACAAAACGGACCGGATAAAGCAATTTAGAACCGGCATTCAAATGAACAGTGGTTCCATCAGCAAGAAGGACAGTATTCTCTCCTCCCCGTGGTATAACCAGTTCATTTGACTTCACCGGACTTTCATCGACATTTTCTTCTTCGTGTTGTTGTGTTGTGACGGTCGGTCGATATGACAGCACCCCTTTATTGTATTTCACCTGGACGCCGTCTACTATTACATTTATATCTTTCTTTTGTACATCAATAGTGCTTCCATCGGGCAAAGTCAACACTGCCTGTTTGCTACCCGGCTTGATTTGCGCGATACGTGTCTGGGACTCCTCCACTGCCTGATAATGATTCACGGCATAAAAAGAAATTCCTACTGCCAGTACTACCACTGCTGCGGCAGCATACCACCATGTCCGGATACGACGAATCTTTCCACCGGACGAATTCTCTTTTTGTTGAATTTGTTGAAGGAAATGCTCGTAAGCCTTTTCCGATGAATATTCTTTATACTTATTAAAAGCATCTTTTAATTCCTCACTATCCTGCAATTTCTCATACACGGCTTTCAGTTCCGGATGCATAGATAAACGTTGTTCCAACACCTGCTGCTCTTTGTCGCTTGCATCTCCCAAAAGAGCCTTTTTTATCAAAGAGGCATCTTGATATGTGTTTTCTAACTTTTTCATAATTTTATCTATTTCTAATGAGGATTTTATCTTTGCTTTACTATAATTATACATAACGTCCATAAATGGGTGACAAAAAGATGATTATTTTTTATGAGATACTCTCCGTACGAAAACAGAAAAGAACGAAAAACTATCATTATGACATTATTCAGCAACAAAAATGACGTATTTAACAAATCATTCCCTTTTCGGAATCAAAATTCAGCCATCAATAAATGACAATTAGGCATCTTAAAAAATATTTGTTTTTTTCCGTTACCGCTATTAAAATGATGTATTTTTTAGCTTTTATCAAGGAGTTTGAAACTCATATTTTATCATCATCCGTCACTTTCGGACTTAGCTGATTGATATACAATGCAATAAGACACAGACATGGAACGAACACATATAGCTTACTAAAAATGCTAACCAAGCTTTGTTTACCTGTTAAACATACCGGCTCATCCACTTAAATAAGCCACATCACAGTCACTTCACCCCCACAAAAGCAAGGATGCACAGCCCGGTTTTTAATAAAAGATAAGAGTAAGAAGTACAGAATAACTGGAATTTGCCAGCTTCTCGCGTAAGAATTTATAGCTACGGCTTTTCTGAGTTTTAACCGTATTGATGCTAACTCCCAGCCGGGATGCGATTTCGTCCCACGAATGTCCTTCAATTCTCAGCAGGATGATACGGCGTTGTTCGGCAGGAAGCTCCTCGATATAGAAATAAAGTTGTCGGATAGCTTCTTCTTTCACAGTCAAAGCATACAGCATTTCCTCGTCTTCAAAATCTTCTTCCTGAGGCAAGCCATTCAATATAGAATCATGAATCTGATGGTTGCGGATATACAACAGTGCATTATTATAGCAGGCACGATAAAGATAATTAGTCAGCTCACGGGAGTCGGAAAAAGTACGCTTACCTTCCCACACGGATATAAACACCTCCTGAACCAGATCTTCTACGGCATCGGTGAGGAACAGGATTTTCTCGACATATGAGCACAAGGCCGCATAATAGCGATTATAAAAGTCCCTCCAGATTCCCTTATCTTTCTGGTTGACACCTGCTACTATCAAATCATCTTTATCGCTCATACGGCAACAAGATTAATCAAACAATAAAAGACTCTCTTCAAATTACTGCAAAAACTGGTTATAATAGATATGACTTACAAATATATCTGTTTTTTCAGTATGTAAGTTCACCCCTCATATAAAAAAATAGAATAAAGGGGCATAAAATAAAAAAAGAGCGAATAACTCCGCCCCACCTAAAGAATCCCCCATAAATGGGATTCTTTTTTCTGCATCTCAATTTACCTGTTACCTGAAAACTACTTTTTTCTAATACCTAATCAAAACAATCTTTTTCCTAAAAACTAATCTTAAAATCTAATACCTTAATTTTATAAACTAATACTACTCTTTTGTTATTACCTTTTTCTAATACCTAAAAATCTTAGTAGTTTCACAACTACACTGCAAAGGTAGAGGTGTTTTGGAAAACAACAAGAATTCTTATGCTAAAAAACATGTTTTACCTTATTTTTTTGATTTATGTCAAGAGAAAGAGTGGAGGTTTGGGATAAAACATACATCCGAATGTTGATTTGATACAAATTCTGTCCAAACGCTCCGTTCGTCTTCTATTTCATCACACGGCCGCGCACTTTTTCAAGTGACAAAAAGTAAGCCTAGAATGTCGAAAAAGAGCATTTACATCTCTTTTTGAAAGGAATCGAAGCCTTAACACAAAAGAAAAGAAGCCAAAAACGTTACATCTTGCATATTTCCAATCCAAAATTACGGCGTTTTTTTGCGCCCGCCCCGCCTCCTCCTCGAAATTTCGGAAGCAAAAACCGGCAGAAGATACAACTCTCGCAACTTTTCCGTAACTTTGCAGCGTTTGATAATAAATAAGGTAGAATGGATTTTAAGTACGATGTAATTGTAATTGGTGCCGGACATGCTGGTTGTGAAGCGGCAGCCGCCGCTGCGAATTTAGGTTCCAAAACTTGTCTGATCACAATGGACATGAACAAGATCGGACAGATGAGTTGCAATCCGGCAGTAGGAGGAATCGCCAAAGGACAAATAGTACGCGAAATAGACGCACTGGGCGGACAGATGGGATTGGTGACGGATGAAACTGCTATCCAGTTCCGAATCCTGAACCGCTCGAAAGGTCCCGCCATGTGGAGTCCCCGCGCTCAATGCGACCGTGCCAAGTTTATCTGGTCATGGCGTGAGAAACTGGAAAATACTCCCAACCTTCATATCTGGCAGGATACCGTCTGTGAATTGCTCGTTGAAAACGGTGAAGTAGTCGGACTCGTCACTCTTTGGGGTGTCACATTCAAAGCGAAATGTATCGTACTGACCGCAGGAACATTCTTGAACGGACTCATGCACGTAGGCCGCCACCAATTGCCCGGCGGAAGAATGGCAGAACCCGCATCTTACCAGCTGACAGAATCCATCGCCCGACATGGCATTGCCTACGGAAGGATGAAGACCGGCACACCGGTACGAATCGACGCACGCAGCATCCACTTCGATCTGATGGATACACAAGACGGAGAATGCGACTTCCACAAGTTCTCATTCATGAATACCAGTACGCGCCATTTGAAGCAACTGCAATGCTGGACCTGCTTTACCAACGAAGAAGTGCACCGGATTCTGCGCGAAGGGCTGCCGGATTCTCCCCTGTTCAACGGACAGATTCAAAGTATCGGTCCGCGCTATTGCCCCAGCATCGAAACCAAGATTGTCACCTTCCCCGACAAAGAGCAGCACCAACTGTTCCTCGAACCCGAAGGTGAAACAACACAGGAATTATACCTGAACGGATTTTCTTCTTCTCTTCCGATGGATATTCAGATCGCCGCGCTGAAAAAAGTACCGGCATTCAAGGATATCGTCATCTATCGTCCCGGATATGCGATTGAGTACGATTACTTCGACCCCACCCAATTAAAACATTCGCTGGAATCGAAGATTATCAAAAACCTGTTCTTTGCCGGGCAAGTGAACGGAACAACCGGTTACGAAGAAGCGGGAGGACAAGGACTGATCGCCGGAATCAACGCACACATCAACTGTCACGGTGGTGAAGCCTTCACACTGGCTCGCGACGAAGCATATATCGGTGTATTGATAGACGACCTGGTGACCAAAGGAGTAGACGAACCATACCGTATGTTCACTTCACGTGCCGAATACCGTATTCTTCTCCGCATGGACGACGCCGACATGAGACTGACCGAAAGAGCATATCACCTCGGACTGGCAAGAGAGGATCGCTACCAATTAATGAAGACCAAGAAGGAGGCATTAGAGCAGATAGTAAATTTCGCAAAGAACTATTCGATGAAACCGGCATTAATTAATGATGCCCTCGAAAAGTTGGGAACAACTCCCCTTCGTCAAGGCTGTAAGCTGATCGAAATTCTCAATCGTCCGCAAATCACGATTGAGAATATCGCGGAACATGTCCCCGCCTTCCAAAGAGAATTAGAAAAAGCAACCGCTGCAGACTCCGACCGTAAAGAAGAGATTCTGGAAGCGGCAGAAATACTGATCAAGTATCAAGGCTATATTGACAGAGAGCGAATGATAGCAGAAAAGCTGGCACGCCTGGAAAGCATCAAGATCAAAGGCAAATTTGATTATGCTTCCATCCAGTCGCTATCTACGGAAGCTCGTCAGAAGCTAGTGAAGATTGATCCGGAAACGATTGCTCAAGCGAGCCGGATCCCGGGAGTATCACCAAGCGACATCAACGTATTGCTGGTACTTTCCGGCCGATAAGCGGCAACGTTTCACGTGAAACAAATCATTTAAAGAAACGAGATAAACCAATGATTATGAGCAAAGAAACGCTAATTAAAAGCATCCGGGAAATTCCCGATTTTCCGATCCCCGGAATCCTTTTCTACGATGTCACCACCCTGTTTAAAGACCCTTGGTGCTTGCAAGAATTATCGAACATCATGTTCGAAATGTACAAGGATAAAGGTATCACCAAAGTAGTAGGTATAGAATCCAGAGGATTCATCATGGGGCCTATCCTAGCTACCCGACTGAACGCAGGTTTTATTCCTATCCGCAAGCCGGGCAAACTTCCCGCAGAGGTGATCGAAGAAAGCTACGACAAAGAATATGACACGGACACTGTGCAGATTCATACCACGCGACATCCTGCTGGCAACGGGAGGAACTATGAAAGCAGCCTGCGAACTGGTGAAGAAACTGAAGCCTAAAAAGGTATATGTAAACTTCATTATCGAATTGAAAGACCTGAATGGCAAATCCGTATTCGGAGATGACGTAGAAGTAGAATCCGTATTGACTTTATAAACAAATTGCTTATATTTGCAGGGCGTAGAGAATCTACGCCCTTTTTTATTTCCCGCTATTTCATCTATAACGATTATGAATACAGAACCGGAAGCCAAAACGAATGAATATCTGAGAGGTATTGTAGCCAACCTGCCCGAAAAGCCGGGAGTCTATCAGTATCTGAACACAGAAGGGACTATTATATACGTTGGAAAGGCTAAAAACCTAAAAAAAAGGGTATATTCTTACTTCAGCAAAGAGCATGAACCCGGCAAGACACGAGTATTGGTCAGCAAGATTGCCGATATCCGTTACATCGTTGTTAACACCGAAGAAGATGCATTATTGCTGGAAAACAATCTGATCAAGAAATATAAGCCCCGCTACAATGTATTGCTGAAGGACGACAAGACCTACCCTTCCATCTGCGTGCAGAATGAATACTTTCCACGCATTTTCAGGACTCGAAAGATTATCAAAAACGGTTCTTCTTATTATGGTCCCTACAGCCACCTTCCTTCGATGTATGCGGTGCTCGACCTGATCAAGCATCTATACCCGTTGCGTACCTGCAATCTGAACCTTTCTCCGGAGAACATACGGGCGGGAAAGTTCAAGGTTTGTCTGGAGTATCACATCAAGAAGTGCGCCGGACCATGCGTTGGACTGCAATCGCACGAGGATTATCTGAAGAACATCGATGAAATCAAAGAGATTTTGAAAGGAAATACGCAGGATATTAGCCGTATGCTGGTAGAAAAGATGCAGGAACTGGCCAATGAAATGAAGTTTGAAGAGGCTCAGAAGATTAAGGAGAAGTATCTGCTGATAGAGAATTACCGGTCTAAATCGGAGGTAGTAAGTTCTGTCCTGCACAATATCGACGTCTTTTCCATCGAAGAAGACGATTCAAATTCGGCTTTCGTCAACTATCTGCACATCACCAATGGCGCCATCAATCAGGCATTCACCTTTGAGTACAAGAAGAAGCTAAATGAATCGAAAGAAGAGTTACTGACGCTAGGCATTATTGAAATGCGGGAGCGCTACAAGAGCCATTCACGGGAGATTATTGTTCCTTTCGAACTTGATCTGGAGTTGAATAATGTCGTTTTCACCGTTCCTCAAAGGGGAGATAAGAAAAAACTGCTCGATCTTTCTATCCTAAATGTGAAGCAATATAAGGCCGACCGATTGAAACAAGCCGAGAAACTGAACCCGGAGCAGCGCAGTATGCGTCTGCTGAAAGAAATACAAAACGAACTGCATTTAGACAAGCCACCTTTGCAGATTGAATGTTTCGATAACTCGAATATACAAGGATCGGATGCCGTAGCTGCCTGCGTAGTATTCAAAAAGGCGAAACCATCGAAGAAAGATTACCGTAAATACAATATTAAGACGGTCGTGGGACCGGATGATTACGCTTCCATGAAAGAGGTGGTCAGACGACGTTATCAGCGCGCCATTGAAGAAAATTCTCCCCTTCCCGACCTGATTATTACCGATGGTGGTAAAGGACAAATGGAAGTCGTCAGAGAAGTAATCGAGGATGAACTGCATCTGAATATTCCGATTGCCGGTTTGGCTAAGGATAATAAGCATCGCACGTCAGAGCTACTTTTCGGGTTTCCCGCACAGACGATTGGGATCAAACAACAAAGTTCTTTATTCCGTCTGCTGACGCAGATTCAGGATGAAGTACACCGTTTTGCGATTACTTTCCACCGCGACAAGCGCAGCAAGCGACAGGTCGCATCGGCTCTGGATAGCATTAAAGGGATTGGAGAAAAGACAAAAACAGCCCTATTGAAGGAGTTTAAAAGCGTAAAACGAATCAAAGAGGCATCCCTTGAAGAAATCGCAAAGGTCATAGGAGAAGTGAAGGCTCAGACTGTAAAAAAAGGGTTAAGCAACGAATAGGCTCACTTCTATGTGGCTATACGCTAAATTGTTAGTCCATATAAATCAAGTATCAGTATCATATGGGGCA
>ERZ780057.732-NODE-732-length-11833-cov-2.47699_pt1 | contig 11833 bp, 13 predicted proteins | sample MGYA00511844_ERZ780057 | MGnify/ENA primary metagenome ERZ780057 (study PRJEB29588, sample SAMEA2149030) | human gut metagenome | biome: human gut; feature: human-associated habitat; material: faeces | place: Denmark | collected 2008/2010 ...
TTCTCCACCGGTTTTTGTCCCGACTCGCCTACTGCCTTGCTGGCGGCAAACAAGATAATACCCTCTACCCCAGGATTAGCCTTCAAGATCTCTCGAGTCGCCTCCTTGTCCTTCAAGTCTTGCTGGACAAAAGCAGGACGTACTCCCGTAATCTTCTCAATGCCATCCAGGACCTCGATACTCGAGTTCGACAGGTCATCGATAATCAACACCTCATAACCCGCGTTGATCAGCTCAACGGCCGTATGCGAACCGATATATCCAGTACCACCGGCCACCAAAATCTTCTTTTTCATATTCTATATATATAAGGTATTAGACGATGCCCGAGAATCCCATGAACGCCATAGCCAGCAAACCGGCCGTAATCAAGGCAATCGGTGTACCTTTCATGCCTTCCGGAATATGTGTCATGGCCAATTGCTCACGGATACCGGCGAAGATCACCAACGCCAAGGCGAAACCCAACGCAGTCGAGATTGCGTAAACGATCGACTCCAACAAGTTATAATCTTTTTGGATCACCAGGATCGCCACACCCAAGATACAACAGTTTGTCGTGATCAAGGGCAAGAACACGCCTAATGCCTGATAGAGGGCGGGTGAAACCTTTTTCAAGATAATTTCCACCATCTGCACCAAAGCGGCGATAATCAAGATAAAACTGATGGTTTGCATAAAGCCCAAGCCAAACGGGTCGAGCACATATTTCTGAACCAAGAAAGTAACAATCGTCGAGATGGTCAAGACAAAAGTTACCGCAGCGCCCATACCCATAGCGGTCTCTACCTTCTTGGAAACACCCAAGAAAGGACAAATACCCAAGAACTGGGATAACACGACGTTATTAACGAAAACCGCCGATATAAATATCAAGATGTATTCCATATTCTATTCCTGTTTTTATGCCTTACGCAACTTGTTAACAATAGCGACCAAATAACCCAGCACGATAAACGCGCCCGGCGCCAAGACAAACACCAAAGAGCCATACTCCTCCGGCATCAAAGAGAGGCCGAACAATTTGCCCGTACCCAGCAATTCACGGCATGAGCCAAGCAACGTCAAACCAATCGTGAAACCCAATCCGATACCGATACCATCGAATGCGGACGGGATAATGCCATTCTTAGCGGCAAAAGCCTCAGCACGTCCTAACACGATACAGTTTACCACAATCAATGGGATAAAGAGACCCAAGCTCGCATACAAAGCCGGAACATAAGCCTCCATTACCATCTGGACCACCGTTACGAACGTTGCGATGACCACGATATATCCCGGAATACGCACCATATCAGGAATCAATTTCTTCAATGCTGAAATCACGATGTTCGAGCAAATCAACACGAAGGTAGTTGCCAATCCCATACTCATACCATTCAAGGCGGAAGAGGTTGTTCCCAAAGTCGGACACATACCCAACAACAAGACAAACGTTGGATTCTCCTTGATGATACCATTCATCAAAACTTTCAGATTATTCATACTGCTCCCCTCCCCTCATTAATTATTTACTGCTGTTGAATCCGTTTCCTCGACCATGGTCGCACCTGTTGCCCCATCAGTCGCGCTGCCAGTAGCCGATGTCGCGCCATCCACTCCTGCATAAGCGCTATAAGCCCGGTTAACGGCGTTCAAGAAAGCCCGGCTGGAGATGGTCGCCGCGGTAATCGCGTCGACATTACCGCCATCCTTTGATACCTTCAGCTCACCCTCACTTAACTTACGACCGATTACGCTCTGGTTATTCTTGTCTGTCCGGAACCACTCCTGCATCTTTGATCCCAAACCCGGGGTTTCTGAATGCTGCAAGACAGAATAGTTATACAAGGTTCCCTCCTTGTCGAAACCCACAATAACCCGGATCTCGCCACTAAAACCATTCATCGTATTACTCTCGACAGCGGCACCAACCAGCTCGCCACCCTTCTTGGCAGGATAAATCCGGAGAGAATCTCCATCACCCGTCACAGCCATATAAGACTCAGCGATTGGGGTATTATCAAATTCCGGAACGACCATTTAAATACCCGACTCAAAAGCGGCCGCCTTGGATGCGGCAATCGGCTCGAGTGTCGCCTCATTAACGCTCGCCAAAATCGCGCCGGCAACCACACAGATTCCCGCCAACGACAACAACATATTAGGTAAAGTCGATTTTAATTTTTCCATACTTACTTATCTCCAAAATGTCTAGGTTTAACATAAGTATTGATAAGAGGCGTCAAGGCGTTCATGATCAAGATCGCGAACGACATACCCTCGGGATAGGCTCCAAACAAACGGATAATCGCCGTCAGCAAACCGATACCGATACCATACACGACCATTCCGCCTTTCGACATAGGTGAAGTCACATAATCCGTCGCCATAAAGATCGCGCCCAACATCAAACCACCTGAAAGAAGGTGATAAACCGGCATCGCATACTGCACGGGGTTAACCAAGTGCATGATTCCCGTGAAGACAAAGACTGTAGCCAGAATAGAAACCGGGATATGCCAAGTGATGATCTTCTTCCACAACATATAAGCGAATCCAAGCAACAAAGCCAAAGCGGAAATCTCTCCCAAACTACCACTCTTGCTACCAATCAGCAAGTCGGTATACGAAGGCAACTCCTGAGCACCATACTTCATCATGGCCAAAACCGTCGCTCCTGTCTCCGCATCCGTATAGGTCATCGGGAAAGGCTCCAAGGCATCCACCAAAGGCCAGGTGGTCATCTGCGCCGGGAAAGAGATCAGCAACACACGACCAACCAAAGCCGGGTTGAAAATATTATTACCCAAGCCACCAAACGACATCTTACCGATACCGATCGCTGCCAGGGCACCGATGATCACGATCCAAAATGGCAAGTTGGATGGCAAGTTGAAAGCCAACAACACGCCAGTCAGGATAGCGGAACCATCCAGAATGGTCGGTTCCTTCTTCAAAAGGAACTTCTGGATCAAATACTCGAATACCACACAAGAGACTACGGATATGAGCGTCACGATCAGCGCACCCAACCCAAAGAAATAGAGGGAAACCAACAACGCCGGAACCAGCGCGATCAGCACCCCATACATATTTTTGCTGACACTGTCGCCACCGTGAATATGGGGCGAGGGTGATACATATAGGTTATTTTCCATATCTTTACTAATGTTTACGACTTCCTGGCCCGGATAATAGCCATCACTTTTCCTTTACCGAAACGGATATTATCCAACAACGGACGGTTAGCCGGGCAAGTATAGCTACATGACCCGCACTCGATACAATCCGTAATGTGGTTCTTCTCCGCCAATTCCCAATTCTTGAATTCCGTAGCGTTCATCAGAAGCGACGGCACCAAACCCATCGGACAAGCGTTCACGCACTTAGCGCAACGGATACAGTTGCTCATCGGCTTGCGGACCGACTCCTCACGAGTCAACAACAAGACTCCAGAGCTACCTTTTGTCACAGGGACATCCGCACTGATCAAGGCCTTACCCATCATAGGGCCACCACCAATGATCTTACCCGTATTCTCGGGCAAGCCACCAGCCGCCTCAATCAAGTTAGCGATCGGAGTACCAATACGAACCAACAGGTTCGATGGCTTGGCAACAGCTTTGCCCGTTACCGTAACGACTCGCTCGAACAACGGCTTATTCTTCTGTACAGCCTCATAAATGGCATAAGCCGTACCGACATTCTGCACGATGGCTCCTGTCGAGATAGGCAACGCGCCACTCTTGACCTGACGCTTAATTACCGCATCGATCAATTGCTTCTCGCCACCTTGCGGGTAACGGACCTTCAACGGCATCACCTCGATTCCTTTATAACCTGCCGCCAATTTAGACAAATGAGCGATCGCATCCGGTTTGTTATTCTCGATACCGATCACCGCCTTGCTAACGTTTACCGCCTTCATCAGGATCGATACGCCAACCAGGATCTGTTCACCTTTCTCCATCATCAGGGAATGATCTGAAGTCAAATAAGGCTCGCACTCGACAGCATTAATGATAACGATCTCAGGCTTGCTGCCTGGAGGCGGCATCAATTTCACTTGTGTCGGGAAAGTAGCGCCACCCAGACCGACAATACCTGCTTGCGCGATCTTGTCGATAATCTCTTTCGGGCTCAAGGAGCACTCCTTTACCAGATCTTCGCTCCGGTCGATGCTCTCTTCCCACTCGTCTCCTTCCACATCTATATATATAGCCGGTTTCTTATAACCGCTAGCGTCTAAAACGTTATCGATCTTGTTCACCTTTCCCGATACGGAAGAGTGAATATTGGCAGAAACAAAGCCTCCAGCCTTAGCCAACAAAGTGCCCACTTTCACCAGATCCCCTTTCTTAACCAATGCCTGTGCGGGAGCACCTATGTGCTGTCCCAAAGGGATGATCACCTGCTTGGGCAAAGCAAGTGTCTCTATTTTCTTTCCGGCAGACAGTTTATTCTCAGGAGGATGAATACCTCCGATCCGAAATGTCCTTAGCATATTACGATTGATTTATGGTTTTTTAATTTGATTTCTCTGTTGATGGAGTTTCCTTTGAAGGCTCCGCCTTAGGTGCCTCGTTTACTGGAGCGGACTTCGGTGCCGCAGGAGTAGCGGGAGCCGCTTTGGGGGCAGCATCAGGAGCGGCCTCTTTTCTCGGAGGGAAATTCACCTCATGTATCGCACCTGTCGGACATACGGCAACACACTTCCGACACATACGGCATTTCGTGTAATCAATATAAGCCACGTTATTCTCTACGGTAATCGCTTCAAACGGGCATTCCTTCGCACATTTTCCGCAACCGATACAAGCGTTGGAACAAGCCTTACGGGCCACAGCTCCCTTGTCTTTATTTACACAAGAGACGAAGACTCGACGTCCTTTAGGCCCTTTCTTCCTTAACTCGATAATACCTTTCGGACAAGCCTTCACGCAAGCCCCGCAAGAGGTACACTTATCCTCATCGACATGAGCAATTCCCGTCACAGGATCCACATGAATCGCATCGAACGCACAAGCCGCCATAACCAAGACAACCGAATGTACAGCCCGTTTCACCACCATACAGATTGGAGGCAATCGCACAACTCTTCACACCATCATATTGATTATTTCTCGGACGGGCGCTACAAACGCCATTACAACGAACAACCGCTACTTTCGGCTCTGCCGAAGCAACCTCTTTCCCCAAGATAACAGCAACCTTGCTCATCACTGGCTGGCCACCGACCGGGCATAACATTCCGTCCAAAGAATCCGCCTTCACACATGCGCTGGCAAAACCCGCACAACCCGGATAGCCACAACCACCACAGTTAGCGCCCGGAAGCACACTCTGGACCTGTCCAATACGTGGATCTTCATATACTTCAAATTTCTTTGAGGCCGCATATAGGAATATCGCGCCTATCGCCCCAATCACACCTAATGAAATAACGGCAATTAAAATCATGATACTGTATTAAGTCTTTTCAAAAAAAACACAAATTTCCGTTTAAGCCTGTCGCGAAACAAATATAACACATAATAGTATAATACCAACCATCCCAAGGCGGCCAAACCGCACCACGTCTCACGCCAGCCTCCAACACTTCCGGCCACGACCACCGTTACTATCCCGATCAGCGGCAACACAAATGCCCACCATACGGCTTTAAGTCCTAGGGAACTCCGGGCGCAGACCTCAACCTTCTCATTGACGGAGAACTGCTCACCCCGAGCCTGAACCTCGACGATCTTCACCTTCTGCTCCGAAGCCGTACACATCGACTTAGCATGACACCCTGAGCAAGCGGATTGCTGTGTAATTCTCACAAAAACCCTATCGCCCTCTATCTTCTCTATAATGCCCTTATGACTGATATTATCGTCCATCTTTGTAAACTCGACATTACAAAATCGAGACAAAAGTAACTATTATTTAGATACCTTTTCCCGATTAACAAAGATTATTACTAAAATAATATATCAAGACCTTTCAAAGACATAATAATCAATTAAAAACAGCTCGTAACAATTTAGTTACAAACGAATATATTTCATATTCCAATACTTTTTGGTAATTTCGCGAACACTATCTAAGAATATAAATGTTTGGGTGTTATGAATACAAAGTGTAGTGTGTTGATTTTTATTTGCTTGATGTGGTTTGCTTGCCACACTCAAACTTACGCTCAAGAGGGCACGTTGATTCCACCTATTATCTCCACGAGTGACTTCGAGAACAAACAGAGCGAACAAGATCCGGTCAATCCAGAGAACCTGGTCTTAAGCGAAGAGGACTTGAGCAAGATCATCGACATCCAAAAACAATTCGAAAAGCAAAACAAGACTTATAAGATATCTGTCAATCCTAGCGAAAATCTTCTGCGATTCCTGCATAAAGACGAATTACAAATCTCAGAAGAAGCACTTTATTGGGCTCGCCTAGTAAGAGATGTCTCAACAATTATTGACGAGAACATGACTTTCAGGGATACGATGATCGTCAATCCCCTGTTCATGCCTATCCTTTTTCGGGGAGACTATCTTCCACATAATTTGGTATTCTACAATCCGGATACACTCAAGACGACAACTCCTTACGAGCGTTTAGTTACTCCTGAGCAACTCTTCGAGGATGAGAAGCGCAACATAGAACTCGAGCGTTCGGCATATAAATATGTACAAAACAGCTTCCCGACCTATTTCCGCTACTCTATCAACGATCTGCCACAAGAGATCATAAAACCTAAGACCATCAAACGTCAGATCGACGATAAGATCTTATTCCAGGTCAAGGCAGATACCACCTTGAATAGCAATCCAGATGAGTTGCCTCGTTTTATACCGGAACGACGATATTGGACCTCTGCTTTTGAGAGCACGATCCAATTATCGGAAAGTTACGTCTCCAAGAACTGGAGTGGTGGTGGTAACAGTAACTTGAATATGCTTACACGACAGTATGTCATGTACAACTACGAGAAAGACAAGATCAAGTTTACGAATGAGCTGGAAATTAAGCTTAACATGAATGCGATCCCCAGCCAGATCGACACGATTCACAGTTACCTCGTGAACGACGACCTTTTCAGGATAACCAGCAACTTTGGTTTTAAGGCACGAGAAAAATGGTACTACACGTTCAACTTTGAATTTAAGACACAACTTGTCAATAACTATGCCCCAAATAGTGAACAATTGCGAGCCGCATTCCTTGCCCCGATGTCAATAAACGTTGGTCCCGGTATGAAATACGAGTTGAACAAAAGCGACTTCAAGACCCGCCACCGCAGCGTCACGTTCAATGTCAATATGCAGCCTGTAACTTACAACTTCATGTATAGTACAAAAAGTGACGCAAACATGGATTTAGGTCGCCACAATTTCAAACTAAAAAAAGGGGAAGTGGCAGAGGGAGAGAACCTTTACGAAAATGTTCTACATCAAATAGGTTCTCGTGCAGAAACGAATTTGACATTTAATATCAACCGAAATATCAGTTGGACCTCTAAAATGATCTATTTCACCACTTATGAAATGGTTAATTGGGACTTTGAGAACACTTTCAACCTGCAAATCAGTCGCTTCTTCTCAACACGTATCAATTTACATGTGAGATATAACGACGGTGTAGCCAAAGCTGAGGATTTCAAAAGCTACTTTCAGTTCAACCAATTGCTGAGTTTCGGATTTAACTACAAATGGTAAATTCACCGCGGCCCTGCCGCAGTAACACTGCACTGCGACTGCAGTAAAACTGTACCGCAGTCGCGGTCTTACTGCACAGCGGTCGCAATAGCCGATACAAAAGGATCTGGAAGCGAATGAACCAGCACATATTCCGGCGTCACCCGATAAGCAAAACGGAAAACAGTCGTCCTTTCTGTCCGGAATTCCTGAGCCAACAATTCCCCTGATTCCTGATACTCGAAAGGCATCACACGTAAATGTTCACGAAAATCAACAGATTGCTGGCCAAGCAACTTAAACAAAGCCTCCTTGACACACCAGCAAATTAACAGCTGTTCCACCTTATTAGATGGATCAAGCATAGCCAATTCCTCCGACGAAAGAAAACGTTCACGGATCTTCCACACACGATCAGAACGATACTCAATATCAATACCTACCGGCTGCTCGCCAACAATAAAAGCCGCATAATCACGTGTATGAGAAATACTAATATGAAGAGAAGAGCCAAACAAGAACGGAGCGCCATCCTGTCTATAACCAACCTGAGCCTCATAACCCAACAACCGGGCCAACAAAACCCGACTTGCCAAATGTTCCCGTCGCCTGGTCTCCGCATTCACCCGCTCAAGAAAAGGACGGTAATCTTCCCGACGGCCAAGCATAGCCAAAAGCTCGTCCGAGCATTCCGTCATTCGCCACACCCCCAGCATAGGAGAATCCGTCTTAAATATTATAGGCATACTATTTCCAATTAAAAGACTCCATCAACTCAATCACATCATGTGTCAGATAATCAACAACCGGTTTTAAAGAATCGGAGGGAACAACATGATCAAAATACAAAGCACCCCTGAAAAAATGCTTGATGCTATCGGTCAAATAAAACTGGACAGGCGAAGCTGATTGATCACCCAATAAGAAAAGTGAACCATAGACCGCCCGTTCCGGATCCTCATAATCCCGCTCAAGAACATCTCGTACATCCCGTGCCGAACGACCTACCAAAAGACGGCTCTCATCCACAAGCCCTGTAAGATTTCCTTTTCGTATAGACGAATAGCCACAATAAACCCGAGCGTTCAAGGCCGGATAAAAAAGATCGAGCCACGACAACGTATCTTCAGTTGAGAGCGAAACAGATACTTGGTCGGAAACATGAAACGAAAAAGGGAATCTCGTATCTGAATATGAAACGTAAACTGGCTCCTGAAGATCGATCCTAAGATACCCTCGCGGCTTAGGAGAATAATCCACACACGAGACCAACAAACTACCCAGTCCTATCAGAATCCAAATGGCATTACGCATCCTCATGCTCTCCCAATCTCTTATCATCCACAGCCGTGTCTCCCAAGCACGAGTAAAATTTAACTTTTTGGATACGGCGGGGGGGCACCTCCAACATCTGGAAACGATATTTTCCATACTCAATCACCTCATGCCGACGTGGAAAATCGCCCTTAATCTCCAAAAGAAGACCAGCCAAGGTTTCCACCTCTTCAGTCAACTCACCAAAGTCCGCAGGATCCACATCAGTCACCCGGAAAAAGTCTGTCAAAAGAATCTTGGCCTCAAAAATAAAACTGCCATCCGACAATCTCAAATATTGCCGCTCATCCTCATCATACTCATCGGAGATCTCACCAACGATCTCCTCCAAAATATCCTCCATAGTCACGATTCCACATGTTCCCCCAAATTCATCGACGACTACCGCCAAATGGATCTTGTTCATACGGAACTCCTCCAACAGGTCATCAATTTTCTTGGTTTCTGGGACAAAATAGGCTGGCCGGATCAAACTTTGCCAATGAAACGTATCCGGCTTGTCAATATAGGGCAACAAATCCTTAATATACAAGACACCCTTAATATTATCGACTGTACCTGAAAAAACCGGGATACGGGAATAACCACAAGAAACGACAAAAGAGATCACACTCCGGAAAGGGGTCTGGATCTCGATATCCGACAAGTCCAGCCGCGAGGTCATAATCTCGGCAGCGGTCTTATCATGAAACTTCATGATCTCAACAAGCATCTCTTTCTCCTCCGAAATCCCGGAAGTCTCCATTTCCAATGCTTTTGAGAGGCCATCCATCGACAAGCCCTCCTTTTTTTTAGCGACCCAACGACTCATCAATGACGACGATGACAACAACAAACGGGTAGCCGGCCTCAATAGCCGCTCCATCACACGCATGAAAGTGGCGAACCAACGGACGAACCCCAGCTGCTTGCCTTGCACGAGCACCTTTGGCAATGTCTCGCAAAACAACAGCATGGCAAAAGCCATTCCCGCCATAAGTAACACGATATCAAGCGCAGGCCAATCGAACAGAGCAAACCAACAATCACAAATGTACAAAACGACCAACAGCAATGCGATATTGACAATATTATTCAACAACAATATCGATGCCAGCAAACTTTCCGAACGATCCAACAACTCCTTGACAATTGCGTCATCAGCATTTTTTGCCTGCTTTATCTCCGTGAGATCTTTAGCGGGCAGGGAAAAAAAGGCGACTTCTGAAGCGGAAATCAACCCAGAGAAGAACAACAAGGCAAGAACTAAAATCAAATAGGCGACAATCTCTAAGGTAAAACCACCACCCAAGGCGTTATCCAGGCCCCATAAAAAACTATCAGTGTCCAAGTGGTATAGAATTAGTTAGACATTATTAGAACGGCAAATCATCCACCTCGTTCGACTCAGAAAAAGCATTCTCCTGAGCGGGAGCCGGACGTTGATAAACCGTATTATTGGATACCGCTGGCGATGGCGCGGTTGATGAGACATTATTGCCCGATTGACTCATATTGTCCGCCGGACGCGTACCTGAATAGTAAAACTCAACCCGATCGGCATGAATTTCCGTCACGTAACGTTTCACACCGGCCTGATCATCATAAGAACGAGTTCGAATTTTTCCCTCCACATAAACCAACGAGCCCTTCTTAACCCATTTTTCCACGAAAGGAACCAAATCACGACGTACCACGATATTGTGCCACTCCGTCCGCTCCGGCACTACCGTACCATTCGCCAAAGTATAACCTCGCTCTGAAGTCGCCAACGAGAAATTTGCGATAGCCGTTCCACTGTCAAAGTAACGGATATCCGGATCCCGTCCCACATTTCCTATCAATAGGACTTTATTCAATGACATAACTTAAAAATCTTTCGTTATTTGTATCTATCGCGAAGAAAACCAAATTCGCCAACATGAACAAGTTTCCCACCATTTATCTCGTCAAATAATCATGAATCGGCTGAGGAACGGCATAATCGCCCAAATCTTCGACCTTAACCTCCTGATAAGAGGAAAGCACAGGGAGCGGTTCATCGATCTTGACCTTAACAAAGGACAGAAACAAGAGCTGATGAGACAGTATGTGTTTCACTCCTGTTTTGATTTCCAAGATCTGGGCATTACTCTCCTCTCCCAGCAAAGTTCTAACCTCCTTCCTTTCCCCTAACCGTTCGACCGAGATCATTTTTTCCGTCTCTATCAAAGGAAATTCGTATAGTCCGGTCCAGATATCCCCTTGCTGACGCCTTCTTATCCATGTCTTCTCTTTACATATTATATATATGTATAGGAAATACCGTGTCCGCCGATTAATTTTCCCCTGCTTGACAGGATAAGAAGTCATCTCATTAGTGGCATAAGCCAAGCAAGCATCCACCAACGGACATGCCACGCAATCCGGATCACGTGGCGTACAGACTAAAGCCCCTAACTCCATGATCGCCTGGTTATGCGTTCCCGCATTGGCAGGATCAAGTAAAGAGGCCGCCAATGCGGAAAACTCCTTCTTGCCTTGCCCCGTATCAATCGGCGTATTGATTGCGAACAGACGAGACAGGACCCGTCCAGAAGTCGAGGACGACTGGCATGTGTTCTCCTCTTTGAACTTCGCCGCCGTGTACTCTCCAATACCTTTTAAAGAAAGTACATCCTCATACCGTTCCGGGAAAGACCCCCCGAAACGATCCATCACATCAATCGCCGCCATTCTCATATTACGAGCCCGGCTATAATAACCCAAACCTTGCCAATATCTCAACACTTCGTCCTCATCCGCAGCGGCCAAACTGGCCACATCCGGGAACCGCCGGACAAACCGGTTATAATAATCCAATCCTTGCGCTACTT
>ERZ780057.734-NODE-734-length-11830-cov-2.85053_pt1 | contig 11830 bp, 6 predicted proteins | sample MGYA00511844_ERZ780057 | MGnify/ENA primary metagenome ERZ780057 (study PRJEB29588, sample SAMEA2149030) | human gut metagenome | biome: human gut; feature: human-associated habitat; material: faeces | place: Denmark | collected 2008/2010 ...
AAATCAATTCATTAATTTAAATTCAAGTATCAAAGATGAGAAAATCAATTCTCTTGTTTGTACTCTTTGCTCTACTGAATATTCCTCTTATGCTTTTTGCACAGAGTGGATATAAGGTAAAAGGACATGTTGTTTCGGCAGAAGATAATGAGCCGATGGTTGGTGTGTCTATTTTAGAGAAGGGTACTACAAATGGCGTAATTAACGAGATGGTAATTACACTCTTGAGATTAAGGGTACGGCAAGTGCTACTTTGCTGTTCTATTATATCGGTATGCAATCACAGGCACATGCGGTTAGTGCCAAAACCGGAACACTGAATGTTCGTCTGGTTTCAGATGCTGCTTTAATAGATGAGGTAGTGGTAGTAGCGTATGGAACTCGTAAAAAAGGGACGATTGCTGGTGCCGTATCCACTGTTAAAGCGGAAAAATTAGAAAATGTGCCTGCTGCAGGTTTTGATCAGTCACTGCAGGGACAGACACCGGGATTATCTGTAATCTCTAACTCGGGAGAACCTAGTAAGGCGGCTGTTTTCCAGATTCGAGGTACGAATTCAATTAATTCGGGTACGGCACCGTTGTTTATTTTGGATGGTGTGCCTATTTCCAGTGCTGACTTTAATACGATCAGTCCGGGAGATATAGAGTCTATCTCTGTGTTGAAGGACGCTTCTTCCACTTCTATTTATGGTGCACGTGCAGCGAATGGTGTGGTTGTTATCACTTCTAAACGCGGATTGGCAATGGATAAAGCAAAAGTGACATTGCGCGGACAGTGGGGGTTCTCACAATTGGCGTCGAATGATAACTGGATGATGATGAATACACCGGAGCGTATCCAATTTGAAAAGGAAATAGGTCAGGATACCGGTAAAGATTACAATCTGCTTTCCCGCACTAATATTAATTGGCTGGATGAAGTGTTTAACGACCGTGCACCGTTGCAGAGCTATGAACTGTCTGTTAACCGTGCTACCGATCGTTTGAACTACTATGTCTCAGGAGGATTTTACGATCAGGACGGTATTGCCCAAAGTTCAACTTTCCGTCGTTATAACATGCGTGCCAATGCGGAGGTAAAAGCCAGCAACTGGTTAAAAATAGGTACCAATACGATGATGGCTTATGAGGAAATAGCGCAGGCTGAAGAAGGAGATATGGCACTTTATACTCCTATTTCCGGTTCACGCTTTATGTTGCCTTACTGGAATCCTTATAATGCTGATGGCTCTTTAGCTTCTGAAAATGACGGAACTTGGAAAGGGACAGGACAGAACCCTATTGAGTGGATGGCAAATAACCCTGTAGAACATAAAAAATATAAGTTGTTGTCAACTGTTTTTGCAGATATTACTCCTGTTAAGAACTTGACTGTCCGGGCACAATTCGGTGCTGATTATGCTCACTCTACATCTTTTATGAAGTCTTATCCGAGCTACATTATTAATAATAATTCAGGAAGGGCCGGACGCAGTTCGTCGGATATTCTAAACTTGACTGAAACTCTTACTGCAAATTACCGATGGGCATTGAATGAGGATCATTCATTTAACTTTATGTTGGGACAAGAAGGGATAGACTATCGTTCGACCGGTTTTCAAGTAGTAACGAGAGGACAGACCATTGACCGATTGACAAATGTAACCGCCGGTACACGGGCTTCTTCATGGCAAGATGCTAATACAGCCCATTCTTTTATGTCGTTTTTCTTCCGTACCGAGTACAATTACAAAGATTTGTATTATGCGGAAGTTGCTGCACGTACAGATGCCTCTTCCCGTTTTGGTAAAGATCATCGCTGGGGGGCTTTCTGGTCATTGGGCTTTATGTGGAACATAAAAAACGAAGCTTTCTTGAAAGATGTGGAATGGCTGACTGGTGCTCAGATTAAGTTGAGCACAGGTACATCCGGTAACTCCACTATTCCTGACTACGATCATCTGGCGCTTGTTTCTGGAAATGCTAACTACCTTGATCAAGCTGGTCTGTTTCCTTTGCAGAGTGGAAACGAAGAGCTAGGCTGGGAGCAGACTTGGGCTAACAACATCGGTTTGAGTGTCGGACTCTTTAATCGAGTGAATGTAAACTTCGATTTTTATCATAAGAAGACCACTAATATGTTGATGTTTGTTCCTCAGTCTTATGCCATATCCGGTGAATCCGGTCATTGGGATAATATCGGTGCGATGATGAACCGGGGTGTTGAAGTGGCAGTGGATGGTGACGTCATCCGTACGAGAGATTTTACTTGGAATCTTAGTGCAAATTTCTCTTATAATAAGAATAAGTTGTTGGAACTCTACAACGGTGTAGAAGAATATGTTAACTCTACTACCGGATTGAAATACGTAGTGGGACATTCTGTACACGAATACTTCATGAATCGTTATGCCGGTGTGAATCCAGCCAATGGCGATGCATTGTGGTATACTGCTGACGGAGAACTGACTACTGAATTCCGTGAAGAAGATAAAGTAATGACCGGTAAGACATTCGACTCTCCATGGGCGGGTGGTTTTGGAACTACTCTTATGTGGAAAGGTCTTTCGTTGTCAGCTCAATTTAGTTGGATGGCGAAACGCTACGTGATGAATAATGACCGCTTCTTTGAAGAGAGTAACGGAATCTATAGTGCCTATAATCAGTCAAAACGATTATTGTATGATCGTTGGAAAAAGCCCGGTGATATTACTGATATTCCCCGCTACGACGTGGTGGCGAGATTGGACGATCGCTTTCTTGAAAACACTTCCTTCCTTCGTTTGAAGAATCTGACATTGGCATATGCACTTCCGCAGCCGTGGTTGAAGAAAACTAATTTCTTCTCAGCTGCACGTGTCTATTTGCAAGGACAGAATTTACTGACTTGGACCGGCTTCACCGGACTAGACCCCGAAGTTGCAAGCAATATTTATAGAGCACAGTATCCGGCTTCGCGCCAATTCACTTTGGGTATTGAAGTTACATTCTAATAGTATATAAAAGAAAGATGATTAAGAAATTTAAATTATATATCTTGTTGGCTGCCGTGGTGTTATCCACTACTTCATGTTTGGATAAGATGCCTGAAGATTCTATACCTTTCGATGAGGCAATCCAAACGGTAGATGACGTAAATCTAGCAGTCATAGGTATCTATGATGCTTTTAAAAGTAGTTCTCTTTATTCCGGGAGTCTTACATTGCTGCCCGATTTGCAGACAGACTTAGTGTATGGAGTAAATGGTAATACGAATATTTACGGAGAAATCTGGCGTTGGAAAGACATATTGGCAACCAATACCAATATTGAAGGTGTTTATGCTGCATTGTACAATGTGATCAATCGCTGTAACTTTCTGCTCGACCGTGTGGATAATGTAAGAAAGAACACAACTAATGATGATGATTTGGATCTGATTGACCAGTGTTGCGGTGAAGCCTATTTTGCCCGTGCGATTGCCTATTCGGAACTGGTTAAACTTTTCTGCAAGGCTTATGAAAGCGATGAAGATGCTGCCAATCAATTGGGTGTTATTTTGACTAGACATTATAAGGGAAACGAAGAAATGAAGCGTGCTTCGCTGAAAGATTCTTATCAGTTTATCTTAGACGATCTTGATCTTGCTGCTGAGTTACTGGCATTGGATAAAGACTTCCAGCCTACCGGCAAAGATGCTTTGTACAACACTGCTGCATTCTTTAATGAATATACTGTATACGCACTGCGTGCACGTGTAGCTCTTTATATGAGAAAATGGGATGAAGCTATTAAGTATTCCAGTAAAGTAATAGACAGTAATTATTACCTATTGTCCAGTTGTACAAATTATGTGTCCGAAAACGTCAGCTATTATAAATATATGTGGACTAGCGACCTCTCTACCGAAGCTATCTGGAAAGTTGGTTTTACTGTAAATTCTTATGGTGGTAGTTTGGGGCAGATCTTTTTTAACTATGATTACAGTAGCTACCGTCCGGATTATGTACCGGCAACTTGGGCTATCAATTCGTATGATAGTAACGACTTACGTGTGTCAAGTTTCTTTCAAACATACACTACCGGCTATAGCCACGGTCTTTCCTGGCCTTTGTTGATTAAGTATTTGGGCAATGAAGAATTTACAAATGCCCAGATCCTTCACGTATCTATGCCTAAAGTGCTTCGTCTGTCCGAACAATATCTGATACGTGCTGAAGCTTATGTGCAGCAAGCGCAACCTGACTATGGTCGTGCAGGAAAAGATATTACGACTCTCCGTACAGCACGTTATTCAACTTACGGTGGTTCTACTGCTTTGTCTGCTTCCAATGCAATGGAAGTTATCGAAGCAGAGCGTGTGAAAGAACTTTATATGGAAGGTTTTCGTCTCCATGATTTAAAACGTTGGCATAAAGGATTCGAACGGAAGCCGCAAGACCAGTCACTGGCTAACGGTAGCAGCTTGAAAGTGGAAGCAGATGATCCATTATTTGTATGGCCGATACCGCAGCATGAACTGGATGCTCCCGGTTCGCAGGTTCAACCGAATGAAAGTAACAAATAGATTAAAAGCATATGATAATGAAGAAATTATTATTAGGATGTATAGCAGCCGTTGCTGCTCTGATGGCTCTTTCCGGATGCGATCAGGACAAGGTGGCATACAACGGACCCAGTTATCTTATGTTTTCTGACACGCTTTATACGTATGCCGTGCAAGAAACGAATGAGATATTCAATGTTCCGATCTCTGCTACTGTGGCTGCCGATCATGACCGGACCTTCGCTGGCGCAGTAATTGATCGCGAAAGTAATGCCGTGGAAGGTAAGCATTATAAAATTCTGTCGAATACCGTTACCATTAAGGCGGGAGAAAGGAGTACCAATTTAGAGGTACAAGGTATTTATGATAATCTGGAAATTAATGATTCGCTGGGTTTTGCATTGCGACTGGTAATTCCTGAAACGGAACAATGGGGACTCTATGGAACTGAAGCAAAAGTTGTAATGCAGAAAATCCGTCCGTTTGACATTAAAAACTTTACAGGTTATTGTGTTGTCAGTTCGACTTATTTTGCAAGTTATTTGAACAATTTAGAATTGCGTTTGGTAACTTCGGATATCGTAGAAGGCAAAGAAAATACCATTGCCATACATGGTCTTTACTATGACGGATACGATACGGAAATCACTTTCAACCGTGAGGATGTTCAAGAACCCCTAGTTGAAATGGATGAACAGCTTTGTGCATCTACAGCAACGGCTTTCGGAACTATTTACGGTGATGGCAAGTTGCTGATGAATCAACCTACCGCTTATACTTCTTACTTCAGTACTAACGAAAATTTCGTCCTACAGTATGTCACGCTAAGCGTGAACAATAGAGATGGATCATCATACGGTACGGTTGGCACGTTTGTCAATGTGATCGAATGGATAAGCGAAGCAGAAGCGGAGAAATTAAAAGAACAAGGATATTAAAAAAACAAGAAATATAAATGGATATGAAAAAGTTTAGTTTAAAACCACTAGGAGATTCTTGCATGAAGATGTTGTGCAAGAGCTGCTTCTTCATTGGCTTACTTATGACTTTCTGCCTGACGGCATGTTCGGACGATGATGATGATACGGTGACTCCGATATTTCCGGAAAAACAAAATATTGTCTGTAATGCAGGCGAGAAAAAAGAGTTCACTTTCACGGCTAATACTAACTGGAGTTTGGCATCATCAACAATCTGGTGTAAGTTTCAGAACAACGATACGGAAGAGTTTGTAGTATCCGGAACTGCTGGAACGCAAACCGTAACAATCATGGCTACTAATGAAAACCAAAATAACGATAACGCAAGTGTGGCTAAGTTGGAGTTAACAATGGGTGGTCAGACTATTGTGATCGGTGAGGTTACGCGCTCGGCAGCAGGATATGAATTGAAAATATTCGATGAAGAAGGAGTAGAGATTAACGAACTGAAAGTAGGATTCCAACACTTTTCTAAATTTAGTGTGCAAGCAAACTTCCGCTTTGCTGCTACCAATCTGCCGGGATGGGTGGAACTCGAAGGTGGTTCTCTTGTTGGTCCGGTTAATCAGAAAGTAAGTGGTGGCTTGAAAATAATAGAAGATGATAACCGTGAAAAATATCCGGTTCCGGCTTCAGATAAAAATGTGATAACGTTCTCGGATGAAGAAGGAAAAGCATTCTATTCTTTCAACGTTTCTTATGATGGTATGACTCCGGGTGTACTGGAAATGACACTTCCGTCATCTAATAAGTATGATTGGGCTGTATCTTTGGACGGAAAGACTTTTACTCAGAGCGCAGGTGGAGTGGCAGGTACCGGAGGCAGTACTACGACTCTTAAGAATCGTGTGCCTTTTACTGTTAAAACATTGAACGATGATTATGAGGTAGTATTCGTTGAAAAAGGAAGCAACAATAATGATTTGTATATCATGGATGCCAGCTATAATGAATGGATGCGTTGCGAACGTGAAGGTGGTAAAGCGACACTTATTGTAGACGAATATACTCCTGCTTCGTACGAACCGGCTGAAAGAGTTGGATATGTTCTTGTCTTCTCACGTGCTCAATATGAAGATATCAAAGATAATTTGGAAGCGACCATCATTGACGGTGAAGATTTGGTTTATAAATATGAGCAGTCTAATCTTGTTCTTCAGTTTACTCAGAAAGAAACGAAAGGCGGTGGCGATGAACTAGCCATTACTGCGGTAGACGGTCAAACATATAATCCTATTGATTGTACGTCTTATACAGGTGGCGATGCAGATTACTTTAAGTCAGAGTATGGCGTGACAGGAATTTTTGAGATAAAACAGCCTGCATCAGTCGCTACTGTGGCAAAAATGCCTTTTAATTGGAGCAATTCAGTTTGCTATTACTTTGAAGATGAACAAGAGGCCAATGGCGTTACTGAACCAATAAGCGAAACTGACATAACAATCTATACAGAGGCTGCAAACGGTAAAGATGTATTTTTAATAGTCTCTGATGAATCGGGAAATAAACTGATGTTGATTGTCAGAATCAGCAATGCCGGAAGTGGCGGTGGAGGAGATGTGCCCTTTACTGTAACTACCAGCCAATTAGCTCCTGTGAGTTGTACAGCTTATGATGGTAGTATGGGAGGTGCTAATTATTTCATTACCCAATATGAGGTAACTGATATTTCTGATATAAAAAATCCGCCGATTGGGGAGTCTATATTTGTGACACTTAATACATCCAGTATAGTTGATTTCAAATGTTATGATGTTGACGAAAAGATAGTTGATGCATCTTCAGATATTGAAATATCTGAAGATTGGAGTACCGGAAAGCAAAATTTGAATGTATGGTTGGGCAATGGAAGCAGTTTAACTAAAACTGTATTTTTAATAATTACCGGAGAAGACGGTAGCAAGCATATGCTGGTTATCAATATATAATGCATATTTTACTTGTGAATAATTATAACGAATAATAGATTATAAATGAATCTACATAAAATATACTCAATATTCTTCCTGCCTTTTATTGTCGGCCTGCTGACAATGTTGGTAGTGACAGGATGTTCCGATGATGACGAGGAGCTGCAAAGCCAATACGGTTATGTGCAGTTTAAACTCTATAAGAGTACCTCTTTTGAGAAAGGAACAACCACTCGTGCTGTGGGCAAACTTGAATCAATGTCTAGTGCACAGAAGATAAAGGTGGTGATGACGCATAACGGTACCACCGTTTCACAAACTCTGCTTCTGAACGCATACAATGCGAACAATGCGGAATATGGTCTGCGTAGTGACAAATTGCAATTACTGGCCGGTACTTATAAGATTGTCGGCTATTATTTGTATGACGGTCTTGATGAGGTACTGTTGGCAGGACCTGCCGGCGATGACAATGAACTGACAGTTGTAAGTGGAGGATTGCTGGAAAAAGCATTGACTGTAGATGCAGTTCCGCATGGAACCGTTACCTTTAAATTGTCGAAAGAAGGAATTAGTACACGTGCAGCCGGCGAATACTTATTCAGCAATATTCGCTATGTCGATGTTACGGTGATGAATTCCTTTAATCGTGTCACCACAGAATTGAAGGGGATGAAAGTCACCTATAAAGAAGATTCTAAAGAACACCAAAATCCCGATAATGCCAATGATAAGTATATGGATATAGGTGTAGCAACATGCGACTCTGCCGTATGGCTTCCTGCCGGTACCTATCAGGTAGTAGCATATACCACCTACTCACAAAGCGGTATCAAAAGATCGGAATTGGAAACGCAATCTGTAAGAGGAGAATCTTTTACTGTGATAGACAACAAATTGACAAAAGATGCCAACGTCCCTATCCAATTGAAGGAAACGGCGGAGTACATTAAAGACTATAAAGCGCTGAAAGCCATTTGGGAAGCTTTGGACGGAAAGAATTGGAGATATTATAGTGGGACGATAAACAATACTATTCACAGTTTAAACTGGAACTTCAACAAAGAACTTGATATGTGGGGTGACCAACCCGGTGTTGATTTGGATAATAATGGGCGTGTCACCGGACTCTCGCTTGCCGGTTTCGGTGCCAAAGGCAGAGTACCCGATGCTATCGGACAATTAACTGAATTAAAAGTGCTTTCGTTCGGTACACATAGCGAAACGGTGAGCGGCAGATTATTTGGAGATGAAGAACTGACTCCGGACATGAGCGAGGAAAGAAAGCATAGAATTCGTATGCACTATAAGAAAATGTTCCTTGACTATGACCAACGCTTGAATTTGTCAGACCTACTACAAGATGCCATTAATAGAAATCCTGAAATGAAACCGATCAAGAAGGATAGCCGTATTTCATTGAAAGATACACAAATCGGTAATCTTACCAATCGAATAACGTTTATTTCGAAGGCTATTCAACGGTTGACCAAGTTGCAGATTATCTATTTTGCTAATTCTCCTTTTACCTATGATAATATTGCTGTCGATTGGGAAGATGCCAACTCGGATTATGCCAAACAGTATGAAAATGAAGAATTGAGTTGGAGTAATTTGAAAGATCTCACGGATGTAGAGTTGTATAACTGTCCGAATATGACGCAGCTTCCGGACTTCTTGTATGATCTTCCTGAATTACAGTCATTGAACATTGCATGTAACAGAGGCATTAGTGCTGCCCAATTAAAAGCTGATTGGACACGACTCGCTGACGATGAGGATACAGGACCTAAAATTCAGATTTTTTATATGGGTTATAATAATTTGGAAGAGTTTCCCGCATCTGCTTCTTTACAGAAGATGGTGAAACTAGGCTTACTTGATTGTGTGCATAATAAGGTAAGACATCTGGAAGCTTTTGGTACCAATGTTAAACTGACTGACCTTAAGTTAGACTACAATCAGATTGAAGAGATTCCGGAAGATTTCTGTGCATTTACCGATCAAGTGGAAGGCTTAGGATTTTCTCATAATAAGCTGAAATATATTCCGAATATATTCAATGCCAAGTCGGTATATGTGATGGGATCTGTAGATTTCTCGTATAATAAAATAGGTTCGGAGGGACGTAACATCAGTTGTTCGATGGATGATTACAAAGGTATTAATGCCTCAACGGTAACCTTGTCATATAACGAAATCCAGAAGTTCCCTACAGAACTGTTTGCAACCGGTTCTCCGATTTCGACAATTATCCTGAGCAACAATTTAATGACATCGATTCCGGAAAATTCATTGAAACCAAAAGACGGAAACTATAAGAATACGTATTTGCTGACTACTATAGATTTGCGTTTCAATAAATTGACCAGCTTGTCTGATGACTTCCGGGCGACTACCTTACCTTATTTGAGCAATATGGACGTTAGCTATAATTGTTTCTCTTCGTTCCCGACGCAACCGTTGAACAGTAGCCAGTTGAAAGCTTTCGGAATTCGCCATCAACGTGATGCGGAAGGCAATCGTATCTTGCGCCAATGGCCGACCGGTATCACTACTTGCCCTAGTTTGATCCAATTGCAAATTGGTTCTAACGACATCCGTAAAGTAGACGAGAAACTGACACCGCAGCTTTATATATTGGATATTGCAGACAATCCCAACATCTCGATTGATGTAACTAGCGTATGTCCTTATATTGAGGCAGGTATGTATGTTCTGTTATATGATAAGACACAAGATATTCGTGGTTGTGATGCTTTGGGTATTGAACGATAATATAAAAGAATCTATTAATGAAATATTTTAGTAAAATAACATTAGGACTAATTCTTTGCATGGGGATCATCTCCTCATGTAAGGATGACGACGAAACAAGGATCGATGGCATTTCGGTAGATAAAGAAGAAATAGCTATCGGTGCAGAAGGAGGAACAGAGAAGATCGCCGTTTCATCTAATGATCAATGGGTGGTACGCGTTTCTAAACCTTGGATTGCCGTTTCACCGGCAAACGGTTTTGGTTCAGCGGTATGTGAACTTACCATAGACTCTACACTGACGAATGTTGCGCGTACAGCACAGATAAGTTTCACAATGAATGGTCGTGAGCCTAGCTTGGTTACGGTTACACAGTTCGGTTTCGGTAAGCAAATCTTGGTGAAAGAACCTGAAGTGGAAATCCCCAGTTCGGATGCATTCGATAACCGTCACTTTAAATCAATTATCTCTACTAACGTAAATTTCAAAATCGGAAGTGTGGATTATTCTTTCGCAGAAGAGGCTACGATGACTGAAGAGGAGAAAAGAGAGGTAGAAGGAGAACGTAGCGGTTGGGTGACATTGCCGAAGGATAAAGATCTAGCGGTGAATTTAGACAAAGGAGCACGTCCCCGTACTCTTAAAGTGGATTTCCGTTGGGGAATGAATGTGGCTCCCTATACCCGTGTGGCAAAGATCCATCTGGTTCCAGTAGATGAGAATGACCAATTGGTGGACAATAACGGTAATAAAATAGATGCTGTAGTGTTGACTGTAACACAAAAAGCAGCTATGAAGATTGAGGATAATCGTGCCGGTGACTCATTGGCTATTATTACTATCAATAGCAAACTCCAGAGCATGATGAGTTTTGATACCAGTGAAAGTATGATGAACTGGAGTTTTGTAACCCTTTGGGAAGCTACTGATAAAGAAATAAAAGATGGAATAGTTCCTACTGAAGCTGTAGGGCGTGTGAGGTCTGTAAGTTATGCAATGATTGATTTGCAAGACGGTGAAACATTCCCCAAAGAAATTCGTCATCTGAAATACCTGGAATCATTTTCAGTTCAGAGTAATGCCAACCGACAAATACGTACTATTTCTTTAGGAGAAGAAATTTGCGAATTGGAGTATCTGAAGGATCTGACAATATTCTCTTTTGGTATAAATGCTCTCCCTGAGAATTTTATTAAATTGGGTAAGAAACTGGAGAATTTGGATTTGGCAAGTAATAATTTCCAGTCGTTGTCTGTAGTTACAGATGTGGTGAACGAAAAGAATTTCCCGCACTTGAGATATTTGACATTAACCGGATGTCGTGCTACGGAAACACTGAAAGATATGAGCTTGATTGATGGGAACAACCAATACAATGGTAGGGATGTCGGTCTGCATGTTGATATTTCTCAAGGACAACCTGAAAGAGAAGCTTTCTTGAAGTTATTGACTTGGGATAAACTGATTTCATTGCAAATGTCATACAACTTCTTGGAGGGAGAATTACCTACAGACGCAGAGGTGAGAGCGGCATTGAGAGCTGCAGATAAACCGGAAACTTATCAATCGGATGATTTCTTCAGTAAAGATGAGTTGACTGCCAAGCCATCCATATTCATGGATAAGATATCTAGAGATACTTGCCAGTGGCTGGGGGGGGGCGGCAAACACGGAA
>ERZ780057.736-NODE-736-length-11753-cov-2.50385_pt1 | contig 11753 bp, 9 predicted proteins | sample MGYA00511844_ERZ780057 | MGnify/ENA primary metagenome ERZ780057 (study PRJEB29588, sample SAMEA2149030) | human gut metagenome | biome: human gut; feature: human-associated habitat; material: faeces | place: Denmark | collected 2008/2010 ...
GGCAAAATGCTGACCGAAGAGCATAAACGCCTGTACAGCATTTACCAAAGAGTACTTACGCTATGTAATGAAGAGACATCCATCGCCAAAGGAGTATTCTTCGACCTGATGTACGCCAATAAAAACGGATGGCGTTTCGACGAACATAAGCAATATACTTTTATGCGAAAGTATAAGAATGAATTGCTGTTCATCATCGTCAATTTCGATAGCCAACTGGTTGATGTAGCAATCAACGTACCTTCTCACGCGTTTGATTTCTTACAGATACCACAAATGGAAAAATATCAGGCTACAGACTTATTGACCGGTGCCAAAGAGGAAATCTGTTTATTGCCTTATAAAGCCACTGAGGTTTCCGTTGGAGCCTATAATGGGAAGATTCTGAAGATTACATTCTGATCTGCTCCGATTGAAGGCAAATGATAAATCAATAGTATCTTAACTCTCCTCCTTCCCGAAGGGAGGGGAATTGATGATACTATTGACTTTTTAGGCAGCCCCAATGGAGATACTACTGATTTATTCTCCCCAACTGAAAACAAAAATTCTCAAAGGCTGTTTAGTTAGATAAATAATTTCCTAAACCAGAACCTTATGAAGAAAATTAGTTTTTTGGCAGTCATATTATTATTGTCTGTATCTGCCTTCGCAATCTTACCTCCCGGCAATATACAGGCTGCCTTCAAAAAGATGTACCCCAAAGCCAACGGTATAGCATGGTCGCAGGATGATGGCTATTATTGCGCTAACTTTGTTATGAATGGATTCACTAAAAACGTCTGGTTCAATACGCAGGCTCAATGGCAAATGACACAGACGGACCTTGTCAGTCTCGACCGGGTGACACCTACCGTATACAATGCCTTTGTATCCGGTCCTTATGCCAGTTGGGTAGTAAATGATGTAACCATGGTGGAGTTTCCTAAATGGCAGGCAATCATCGTCATTAAGGTAGGACAAGATAATGTAGATATCAAATACCAGCTCTTTTATTCCCCGCAAGGAATGTTGCTAAAAACCCGCAATGTCAGTTATATGTACGACATTCTCGGTCCGGGAACATTCTTATAAAAAACGCCCTTGCCAAACATTAAATGCTCGGCAAGGGCTTTCTTATTTTTTATTCCCTGAGTTATTTCTTCTTTCTCAAAACAACAGCTGTACGTGCAGGAATATAGAGTTTCAGCCACTCTTTCTTTTCCTTCTTATACAACGGATCGGCAATCGTGAAATGAACTACTGAATCATCTGCAAGACCATTTCCGCCAAATGCAACATTATCCGTATTCAAGATTACTTCATAAGCTCCCGGACTAACGAGGAAACCATAATCTACAAAAGACTGTTTCGGATTGAAGTTAAATACAAATATCAGATCCTTACGTCCATAAGCCAATACCTGATCACCATCATTATGCCAGATCTCCTGGACCGGAGTCGCCTGGAAATCTTTCACACTCTTGATCACTTTCAGCATCTCAGCATCAAAGTCCCCCATGTAGTGATAAGCCAGATTCTTGTTATCTACCAGATCCCACTGACGACGGGCATACTTACAAGACCATCCATTACCTTCACGCGGAAAATCGATCCATTCGGGATGCCCGAACTCATTACCCATAAAGTTCAGATAACCGCCATTGATCGTCGAAGATGTCAGCAAGCGGATCATCTTATGTAAAGCGATTCCGCGATTGACTACATAATTCTCATCGCCTTTCTGCATATGCCAATACATATCTGCATCAATCAGACGGAAAATAATAGTCTTGTCTCCTACCAATGCCTGATCATGACTTTCCGCATAAGAGATCGTCTTTTCATCCTGTCGACGGTTGGTTACTTCCCAGAACATACTGGAAGGCTTCCAGTCCTCGTCAATCTTTTCCTTGATAGTCTTGATCCAGTAATCAGGGATGTTCATAGCCATACGGTAATCAAATCCGTAACCGCCATCTTCTACTTTGGCCGCAAGTCCCGGCATACCGGAAACTTCTTCAGCAATAGAGATAGCCTTCGGATTGACCTGATGAATCAACTCATTCGCCAATGTCAGGTAGCAAATGGCATTGCCGTCCTGATGACCATTGAAGTAATCTCCATAATTACAGAATGCTTCTCCCAACCCGTGGCTATAATACAACATAGACGTCACACCGTCAAAACGGAATCCGTCAAACTTATATTCTTCCAGCCAGTATTTACAGTTGGACAATAAGAAATGGATCACTTCATTTTTGCCATAATCAAAGCATAGTGAATCCCATGCCGGATGCTCACGCCGAGGAGCCGGATAGAAATACTGGTTCGGATCACCGGCAAAGTTGCCCAAACCTTCCACTTCGTTTTTCACCGCATGAGAATGGACAATATCCATAATAACGGCAATCCCCATCTCATGAGCAGCATCAATCAGCGCTTTCAGTTCGTCAGGCGTACCAAAGCGGGAGGAAGCAGCAAAGAAACTGGATACATGATAGCCAAAACTACCATAATAAGGATGCTCCTGAATGGCCATAATCTGAATACAGTTATAGCCTTCCTGTGCTATGCGTGGAAGTGTTTTTTCGCGGAATTCATTGTATGTGCCTACTTTTTCCTCCTGTTGTGCCATTCCAATATGACATTCATAGATCAACAAAGGATTCGTAGTAGGCTTAAATGTCTTTTTCTTGAATTTATATGGCTTTTCCGGTGCCCAGACTTGTGCGCTGAATATCTTGGTCTGCTCGTCCTGCACCACACGTGTAGCCCATGCAGGAATGCGTTCACCTTGTCCGCCATCCCAATACACATTCAACTTATATAAGTCTCCGTGCTGAATGGCATCTGCAGGAAGATTGATCTCCCAATTACCGTTTTTCAGTTTTTTCAGCTTATAAGCAGCTTTCTCTTCCCAGTTGTTGAATGTACCTACCATATAAATATGAGTAGCATTCGGTGCCCATTCGCGGAACGTCCATCCTTTGGGAGTACGGTGCAGACCAAAATAAAGATAGCCTGATGCAAAGTCCGAAAGAGTTTGTTTTCCTTTATTGGTCAGCTCGGCTTCCTTGTTCAGTGCATACTGGTGACGACCGGTAATGGCATCTGCGAAAGGTTCCAGCCAGGGATCGTTTTTGATAATGTTGAGTGTCTCCTTCATATCAGAATTGAATTAGGTTTATGCTTTTACTTTTACGATCACTTTCTTCACTCCGTCAGGAGTAATGCCGGGAGCATGTCCGTCTTGCGGAAAGAAGATGGCAAACATTCCCGGTTTCACGGCTACGTATGTCTCTGCCAGTCCTTCAAAGAAAGTAATATCTTTTTCGACATTATAAGGAGTGTCGGCAGGCACACAATCTTTGGCAGCAGTATACCCCATCACTTCTGTTCCCGACAATGGGATCTGAATATCAATAAATTCATTATGCGTTTCCAATTTCGCCTCTTCCTTAGTCTTAGGCTTTGTCTGTGCGATATTCACTAGCAGATCTTTTCCTTTCAGTTCAGTCTTGCCTATTTCCATGGCTTGGAGGTCATGAGATTTCAAGAACTCAATAGCTTGTGCAAACAAAGGATTCAAAGACGCGTATTTTTCCAGATTTTCTAAAGTATCTACTACCATATGAGTTTAATTTTTAAGTTTATATTTTTAGGTATTATTTTATTCAAAATCATCAATTGTGTAATTGATGAAATCGGCAAATCTCTTGAACTGTCGGAATGCTTTCTCTATCTGCTCCATCGTGTCTGCCCGAGTGAAAAAATCATCGGGAACAAGATAAGAACAGACAAACTGTCTGCACTTCAGATAATCAATATATTTAAAATCTTTCGGGAATCCCTTGGGAGCTGTTTTCATGAAGTCCTCTCCCACTACAGGAAAATATTTTTTGAATTCGGGGTCTTCTACAATGGAGATATACTCTTCCACATTGTCATAAATGGCTTGGCGGACAGCTTTCAGTACATTGGGAGGCAAACACAAGCTTCCTCCGGCAAGCATACTTCCGTCAGGCTGCAGATGCACATAGTATCCGCAATGATCGGACTTCTTGCCTTTGGCATTGATATAACCGCCAAAATGTATCTTATAGGGTGTCTTATCCGCAGAGAAGCGGGTATCCCGATAAATACGATAGGTACAATCTTTGGGCTGGATTCCCCGGATTGTTTCATCGAACAAAGAAATGCGGGCGATTACTGTTGCCAGAAAGTTATCAAACTCGGCACGGGCTACTTCATATTCTGACCGATGCTCATTGAACCACTCACGATTATTATTCGCAGAAAGATCTTTTAAAAACTGAAAGATAACGGGTATGTTCATCTTCATCATTTTCTATTATTACCCTACAAACGTACAAATTTTATTTCATATAAACTACAAAACGCAACAAAAGGACATAAAAAAAGCATCGGCCTGGTAAAACCGATGCTCTAACACATTTATCAAAAAAACAGACTCTTCTGCTTCTGATGTACTCTAAGCTTTCACAAGTGAAGTACAATCTCTTTTAATTAATCTTTATCTAATACTATGAAAAACACATAAATATAACAGATTAAAAAGAGGCTTTGTTCAACGGTTCTGTATATATTTCCGTTAATTTTAGTTATAGAATAAAATATTTTTCATTGACAGGTATGATGAGCCGTTTCCAGTCTATCATCGCATTGAACAACATGATATGGGAGTAATCGCCCAATTGCGCCTGCCGGATATCTTTCTCCACTATGAACCGATTATCCAACAGTTCCGCACGCTTCGTCCCCTGAAGCAAGGGATGAGCCGGAGTATACCATGTATGTCCGTCATACAGCGCTATGTTGGCAATGGAGGTATCAGTCAGATATCCGTCTTTCACTATCAGAATATCGTCTGCCTTCCCTCTCCGGGCAAACAGATCATTCAATTCTTCCCGATTGGTACTCTTGTAACTATAATCAATAGTGTCCGAAGCAACCGGACGCAAGGAAGAAACCATTCTCATTTGATAAGGAGTGTATCCGACCTCTTCGATTTCCTTACCGTACACAATCCGGCACTTCCAGATACCGGACAGAGACGGAGGAGATATAAAGCCGGACAAATCAATGGGAGCCGCTTCTTTCCAAAAAGCGGCACGAGTCCGGTTCATGCGCGCTGTGTGATACGACAGATTATAAACCTGTCCGTCTTCTATGCGAATCGTTTCAATAAATTGGCACATATACTTTTTGTTTCATTTCATGATATTCACTTTCCACTTCACTACGGCAGGTTATTCCACCTCCGCTCTTAAAATACATTCTGTCGCCTTCCTGCTCCACAAAACGTATCATAACGGCACTATCAAGGCTACTTCCGTCGAAATACCCCATCACACCCGTATAGAATCCTCTCTCATACGTCTCGGCTTCACTGATAATCTGCATCGTCTTTTTCTTGGGAGCACCGGTGATAGCACCGGCAGGCAAGAGTTTGAAAAGAATGTGTCCCAGATTTTCCCGATAATTATCCGGCAAGGTTCCCTGTATTTCAGAACTCGTCTGAAGAATAGTTCCGCGATTCGTCTGCAACTTATCAATATACCTGTATCGGGACACAGATACCCGATCGGCCACTATGCTTAAATCATTGCGGATCAAATCTACGATAGTAGCATGTTCGGCAGCCTCTTTCGGATCATCCATCAGTTGCCGGACAGCCGAAGGCAATGATGCATCAAGAGTACCTTTCATCGGATAAGAACTGATTTTTCCCTGTTGGATTCTGACAAATATCTCGGGAGAGAAAACTGTGAACTGATCCCTGACCCACAATTTATACATTGCTTTTGAACGGAAGAAAATATCTTTCAGACTAAGGTTCGTCTCTATCGGCGTGCGGCATGTCAGATTGGTCAGAAAGCTGTTTCCGGCAAATATATTCCGTTGAACGATATCAAATGACCGACGGTAACTATCGAAAGATTCGGGATAAGAATTCCAGTGGACAGGTTCTTCAAAACAAGAAAGCACATCCTTCGATGAAGATTGGTTGGTAAACCCATTCAGGTTATATACTACTTCAGAAGGGTCAACAGAGGCAACTTCTTCTATATAAGATGCATCCTGCAAATAATTAATAATAAAAATAAAAGGCCGGCAGGATTGCCCTAAATGGTTTATTTTCCGAATCGTTTCTTCTCTTGTATATAATTGCATAAAGTCTTTCTTTTTGGGAAAGCAAAAGTACGCAAAAAGTAGATCATTCAAAAAAAAAGCAATAAAAAAGGGTTGCCAAAATGTTCCCCGGCAACCCTTTCTATCTGGAATTGGTAGTTTACTTCATAGCTGCTTGCACTTGAGAAAGCATAGTTTTAGACTTTGTATCTTCCGGAGAAACTTTGGTAGCTTCTTCCAAGTAACCTATAGCTTCTTTAAATCTGCCATCTGCCTTTTCCTTTTCTGCAGCATATTTGTCTGCATCAGAGTTTGCCAGAGGAGCAGCCTTTTTCAGGATATTCGCACCGTCGTTATAGCATAAAACGCCCAGGCTATACAAAGCATTGGTTTTATATGTTTTATGATCCAAAGGAATCACTTTCTTAAAGCATTCTTCTGCTTCTTCAGCTTTTCCGGCTTTCTGCGCAGCAATACCTGCTTTCAGGTAGTGGAGACCATAGTTCTTAATCATTGTTTTATTGTCCGGGTCTACTTTCAGACCTTCTTCCAAGGTAGCAACATACTCGTCAGTCTTCTTCATAGCATCCAGTGCCAGCGCTTTACGGGCATAAGCATTACCTATATTGAATTTCTTTTGAATAGCAATATCAAAGAAAGTCACAGCTTCTGCATACTTTTTCACTTCATCTGCAGCCATACCACAGTAATAAGCGATTGCAGAATCCTGGTTATTCGTTTGTTTCAGATACTCACTGAATTTAGCATAAGCTACGGGATAGTTCTTGGCATTAAAAGCGTCGCTTCCTTCTTTTTTCAATTGGCTAGGGTCAGTTTGAGCGAAAATGTTAGTCACAGTAAGGCAAAATGCAAATAAAAAAATCAATTTCTTCATAACTTTATTGTGTTTTTTAGTTGTTAATCGTCCAAAAGTATAAGTAATAACAGAGAATCGCAACATCATTTTACCTTTTTTGAGCTTTTTGAAACCTATATAACGTTCGTTATTCTTCGTAAAAATAGATTTGCGAGTGTCCGGCAGGGAGGAAAAAAGACACTCCTTCCGCCTCAATGATTCAGCGAAAGGAGTGATATTCAAATAGTTTAGTTATTGGTCAGATAGCGTTTTTATTAGCATATTCGGAAAACTCACAGCCAAAAGTATCCACCAGATAATTATCCAGATCATCTGCCTTGAAAGCCAGATGGGTCAGATTCGTCTTGACATTTTCCGAATAATCGGAGAATATATCAGATATATGCACACGATAAGAAAGATAAATCTGATTTCCATCCAGTCCGAAACGATAAGGAGCAATCTCTGTCTGAAGTAAATAGGTCAGCACAGGTTCCAGATTCTTTTTTGGCAGAATATTCAGCGGAGAGGTGGCAAACAAATAAGAACGGTCGTACACAAACATACGTATCTCCGAACTTCCCTTATAGAATTTCCAGCCTTCATATCCCACACGTGCCAATACCGGATTGATTCCCATCGCTTCAATGGCTTCTTCGCAGAATACAGCCAGATCGGTCAGTCCCCTCTCTTTAAAGATTTCTTCCGGCAACTTGTCACCGCAACAAGGGCAATATTCATCTTCTTCGGAAATGAATTCATCGCAACTATTACACTGCACATTAAAAACAGAGCGGTCCAGACTTTCTATATTCTCCAGTACCTTTTTCAGTGTATCCACAGGGATACCAAATCCCATATTATCCGCATCGGTGATCTTACTGGCGGTAATGGCGATCAATTCACCACGTTCATTGAACATGGGACCTCCGCTATTTCCCGGATTGACCGCAGCATCTGTCTGAATATAATAACTGTTGTTAATCAGCTGTCTGGGAGAAGAAACCGTACCTTCAGTCACTGTGAACGGCATACCAAACGGATAGCCGGCCACGTTTATCTTCTGTCCGATCGCGACTTCTTTCAACTCCGATAACCGGATATCCGGAAGAGCAGAAAAAAAACCCCCTTCCACCGACAGCAAAGCAATATCCAATACGGAATTTACCATAACGACCCTGGCCAGAAACGAATTCTTATCATTATCCTGGATCGCTACCTGACGGAATCCCTCTACTACATGATAATTGGTAACAAACAGATCATATTGTTTCAGATAAAAACAACTGCCGCAGCCACCGGCATGATTCACTTTATAAATGGCATTGTATATATTCTGTTCCATAGTCTTGTTCTTTATTTGTTAGTGTCCTCTTCCGTATTGTTATTGTTGCCATACATACCGGCCATCATCTTTTGCATATTCTCCATAGCAAGTTGCTGCATCTTCTGTATTTGCTCCATATCGATATTCTGCATCGCCTGCTGCATCATTTCCTGTTGCATCTGTTGTAGTTGTGACATGTCGAAGCCCATTATTTCTCCGTCTTCGTCACCACCTTCTTCGTCATCATCTACATCCAGTTCTCCTTCCATGATATTGTCCATCGCTTCATATAATATCGGAGCAGCTTCTTCCCATGACATGGCAGAGGTAGCCTTCATAGCTTTCGCAACTACCGCATTCACATCATTCTGCACATTATTATAATAGTACAATTCATAGAACTTATTAATAATAAGCAAGCAGCAAACGATGAAGTCACCTGATTCCAATGCCGAGCCAGCTTTCTCGTATGTATCTTCAAAGTTATCCTGAATGTTTTTCAGTACGGAACGGCGTCTGTCCGAAATGAAAGTTTCAACAAAGTAAAGATCGGCAGCCAGTTGCTCCTTCGTCATTTCCTGAAGGCGTGTGACAACAGATTTGGTACGGGATACGATCTCCGGCAATGGCATATCCTCGCGTCCGTGATCTGTAATCGCTTTATCAAGATCATTCAGCAGTTGCCCCTGCGGACAGACAAAATAGCATATTTTAAGAAGCGTACTGGATAATATATTCCAGGCATAACCATACTTTCGTTCTGTCTCAAAGTATTTTACAGCGTCCATACATTCCTTGCAGGTCTGCTGAAGAGCTTCGTATACCTTATCTACCGTTTCATCATCGTATGGAGTAATTTTGGGTTCATAAATACGCTCGGCCTTGAACTTAGTCACAAATTCATCATCATATTTATCTCCTATCCGGCAAATTTCCTCAAGCACATAGTATATCTTGTAAGGATTACATAAAGCCACCGGACAATGAAAGTCAAAGAACAACTTATCATTCTGCAAAGAGATACATGCTAATGTCAGTTCTGTCAGATTCAAAGCTGCCACCTGCTGCAGCAAAGGTATCCTTCCCTTTTCCGGCAGCAACAAAAACGGAGCTGTAATATTCAGTTGGTCACCCTCCAGCTTCAGATAGACCATAATGGAACCATGAGGCACAGCAAACTCCGTTCCTTCCGCATTACCAAATTTGCTGCGTAACTCCGGATCAATATAATCCAGCAACAGATAAAAAGACTGTAAGTGCTCTCCCTTTTCAAAAGCATCTGTACTCTTCTCAAAAGCTTCTACATCCACCTTGCTCTGTGTAGAAGCAATGATCGGACTATGAAAACTCAGTGTTTGTTTCATAATTCTAATGTTTGGTTTAACAAATTATTTCATTCTCATTCTTAATCATTTAAAAGTCCCGAAGCACAGCCTCCAATGTCGTTTCCTGCGCTATCCCCATCTTTTCGGTACGAATTCTTTTCAGTCTTTTCTTCACCGAATCTTTCTCCAGATGCATGATCTTAGCAATATCAGTCTGCGAAAACTGCATTTTCACCATACAGCAATACCGCAAATCCTCCTCATTCAGTGCAGGATACTGATTCTTCAGACGTTCTGTAAAATTCAGGAAGATACTGTTGGCATTCTTGAATATTACTTTCCAGTCCTCATTCTTGAGCATTATATTCTGCTGGGTCTTCGGATTTTCAATCACAGGAATACAAGTTTCATTCAGGCGCTTAAAGAACTCAACCTTTAGTAAAGCCTCTTTCTCCCGAATCTGCGCTTCCCTTTCCTTAGCTTCCGACAAGTCTTTTTCTGCCTGTAGTTTTTCTATTTCACGGTACTTCAACAACTCCTGCTGATGAGCAATCTGTCCTTTCTGACGCAATACTTCCTGTTGTTTCCTTTTATATAAAAAGAAGTAGATGCACCCCCCTAACAAAATCGCCAGGCAACAAACAATAGTCACAACATACAGTTGCAGCTTCCTTTCTACCGCCTGTTGCCAGAGACGGGTATTAGCTTTTTTCAATTCATCATTGTGATAATTCCGGTGCAAAGTCAGTAAGCCTTCCTTATCTCTCTCCTCTATGAGCCTATCCCGCAAGTCAGCATGTCGGTTCATATAATAATATGCCGAATCCATCTGCCCGGTAGCAGCATAAATTTCAGCCTTAGCCAAAGACTTTCGAGTTGTATATTGTATATCTGTTGTATCTTCCACCGCTTTATTAATGTAGTAGAAAGCAGAATCATACTGATGCAGTTCAGTCAGTGTGTTTGCCTTATTTATATAATGATCATAGATATATTCATTTTCCTCTCCGAAAAGTTCAAATAGAATAGCCAAATCTTTATCGCGATACATCAACGCCTGTTTATAGTCCTTCATCGCCATGCAAAGATGGGCATGCTGTGAATAAATATGTGATAATGCCCGGACCAAGTTCTCTTTCTCAGCCAGTTGTATCGCTTGCACAGAATATTTATAGGCGCTATCCAGTTGATTTGTCTGCATAAATCCGTGAGTGATATACGGCAACAGTGCACAGATATACAAAGGGTTGCCTGTCCGTTCGGCATAAGGTAACGCTGCCTTCCCCAACCGTAGTTCCTCATCAGGAATCAGTCGCAAGTTGAAAAGACGACTCATTTTATACCTGACCATGAACTGAAGTTCATCGTTATCACTCTCTCCCAACCAATCGATTGTCTTTAGGAAATTATGCAGGGAAGCTTCCGAATCTTCATTATCCATTGCTACCAGACCGGCATTATAATAAGCCAGTGCCGCATGAACAGAGTCCGTGGTTCCTTTATAATAATCAATTGCAACAGATATAAGTGAATCACTTTTATGCTCCTCATCAGATGACTGATTGATCACCTGAGTCATTAGCAATGCATACAAAGCCCTATTTGAATCCGACAGCTTCTCCGGATACTGAATTTGGCGAAGTAAAGAAAGAGCGCTGTCCGGTTTCAGCTTGATCAATTGTTCGATAGATAACAATCGGTCGGCTGTATGATGACAAGCAGTCAATAAGAATCCTAACAATATAAAAAGTACAGTTTGTCGTAAATGCTTCATGAACAAAAGGTTTATGTTTCCCAACTAAAGAGACGAATCTCTGAATGCAAATGTAGGAATAATAATGGGAGTTGCTTTATAAAATAGGGGGTATAAATATATTCTTAATTAAATCAAATATTTGCCTGTTTATCAAATCAATATAGTATACAGCAAAGGGGGACATAGGGGGACATTTACTGTTTTATAGGGGATAATCGCAATATGAAACCACTCAGAATTCAATAAAATTGATGTACCCCAAACAAAAGAAAAACGTTGACTATTATTAAATAATCAACGTTTACATCAGTGATTCCGAAGCGATTCGAACGCTTGACCCACGCCTTAGAAGGG
>ERZ780057.762-NODE-762-length-11472-cov-6.1722_pt1 | contig 11472 bp, 6 predicted proteins | sample MGYA00511844_ERZ780057 | MGnify/ENA primary metagenome ERZ780057 (study PRJEB29588, sample SAMEA2149030) | human gut metagenome | biome: human gut; feature: human-associated habitat; material: faeces | place: Denmark | collected 2008/2010 ...
GTCTGACGGTGGAGGGCGATTGCATATAAGGCAAGCTCATAGCATATAAGAGAAAGAATTAACAGGATAATTTTGTTTTTATCGAAGGTTTATTGCTAACTTTGCTCTACCATCGTAATATGGATGAAAAGCACAACCGATATACAAATGAGCGAAGTACCAGGAAATTCTTTTAATGATATCTATACCTCTTATTATAAGAAGTCTTTTTTCTTTGCCAAATCATACGTTCATAATGATTTGGCGGCAGAAGATATTGCCTCCGAGGCATTAATAAAGTTGTGGGAAAAGTTGAAGGCCGAGCCTGTTGAAGAGAAATATATCTTACCGTTGTTACTGACAATATTGAAGAACAAGGCTTTGGACTATCTAAAGCACGAGGAGGTAAAACGCAGTGCTTTTGAAGTGATGGTCGACTGGCAACAACAGGAATTGTCTATCCGTATGTCTGCCTTGGAAGCGTGCAATCCTGATGAGATTTTTTCGGAAGAAGTGGAAAAAATCATCAGTGCTACTTTAAGTACCTTGTCGGAACAGACGCGACGGGCATTTATTTTGAGCCGTTTTGAAAATAAATCCAATAAAGAGATTGCCGAAGAGATGGAAATCTCTATAAAGGGGGTGGAATATCATATATCAAAAGCATTGAAAGTACTGCGGGTGACTTTAAAAGATTATCTTCCTTTATTTTATTTCTTCTTTTATTATTAAGCCTGACCGGATGGGGATACGGATGTTTTTGAGGACAAAAATGATTTTTTTATATTTTTCTTCATTTTCTTTTAGGGTAGTTTCTTCTTGAGTCGTTTCTAATAAAACAGCATAGAATATGAATCCTGAATTATTGCAAAAATATATAGCCGGAAATGCTACTGAAGCCGAAAAGCAGCGTGTGACCGAATGGATACAGGAAAATCCTGAGAACATGCGTGAATATATGGCACAACGGAGGTTGCATGACATGGCATTGTGGCGTACGGAACCTGTGGCGGAGGAGAATAGCCGGGAAAGGAAACATTTCTCGTTACGCGGAGTATGTATGGAAGCTGCCAAGATAGCAGCGGTATTGGCGATCGTCTTGTTGGGTACACATTATTGGACAGGAAAACATCAGGTACCGGAAGACAAAACATGGCAGTCCATTTATGTGCCGGCGGGCCAACGGGCGGAATTGATGTTGGCGGATGGTACGAAAGTCTGGTTGAACTCACGCAGTACCTTGACTTTCCCGGGAAGTTTCAAAGGGGATATCCGAAATGTGAAATTGGATGGTGAGGGTTACTTTGCGGTGACAAAGAATGTGGAACAGCCTTTTATTGTAGAAACGAACAAATGTAATGTGAAGGTGCTGGGTACAGAGTTCAATGTAATGGCTTATGCAGCGGATAGCGTATGGGAAACTTCTTTGTTGGAAGGTGCTGTCGAAATTTTAGTGCCCGGTTCGAATAACAGTGGAATGAGGCTGGAACCGAACACGATGGCCAGCTTGAAAGGCAACAGACTGGTAAAAGGACGCATCAAGGAGCCCGATTATTTTTTGTGGCGTGAGGGCTTGCTTTGTTTTAATGATATATTCGTACGTGATATGATAGAGAAACTGAAACTGTATTATGGGGTGGATATTGTGGTAAATAATACCCGGATTTTAAAGAACCGTTATACAGGTAAATTCCGCACGAAAGATGGGGTGGAACACGTACTGAAAGTTTTGAAACTCAATAATAAGTTTACTTATACAAAGAATGATGAGACAAATGTGATAACAATTAATTAACCCTTAAAAAAGAATATGCCTATGAAATAACACACCTGGTCTAAAAAGGAAATGGGATAGTGCTGCAACACCATCCCATGGAATGTCAATGACGCATTGACAATTTTTTCTCAAATAATCTTAAGTTGAACCTAAAATTAGTAATGCAAATATATGAAAAATATTTTGTATCAGGAATCTATTGTAGAAATTAAACATTTATTCCGTATGATGAGAAACACACTCTTAGCCCTGTTTGTCTTTGCCGGAACAGCCTTTGCCACTGAGTCTTATTCTCAGACAATGAAGGTGACTGTTGTGGCGGATAACGTGTCAACAGGCAAGGTAATCAGTGAAATAGAAAAACAGACAGATTATCTGTTTGTGTATAATGTGAACGAGGTGAATCTGAAGCGCAATGTGAAGGTGAATGCGCAGAACAAATCTGTAGCCGAAGTGCTGAATAAGGTTTTTGAAGGTACTGATATTTATTATGCCATGGAGGGTAAGAATATCATGCTGATGAGCAAGGCGAAAGATGGGGAAGCTGTCCAACAGGCAAATAAAGTAACAGGTATTGTGAAAGATGCGAATGGCGAGCCGGTAATCGGTGCCAATGTAATGGTTAAAGGTCAGTCAATAGGTACGATAACAGATATAGATGGGCGGTTTGTGTTGGATGCCCCGAAGAATGCCGTTTTACAGATTACGTATATCGGGTATGTTTCTCAAGAAGTGAAAGTTTCTGGAAATAAAGAACTTAATATAATATTGAAAGAAGATACAGAAACTCTTGATGAAGTGGTGGTAGTAGGCTATGGTACGATGAAAAAAACGGATTTGACAGGAGCCGTCATGCAAGTAAAAACAAATGATATCAAATCAGTCACTGCAGGTAATCCTTTACAAGCATTGCAAGGACGGGCACCAGGTGTTTCAGTCATGACTAATAATATTCCCGGTGAGTCACCAACCATGCGTATCCGTGGTTCCGGTTCTATTAGTGCGGGAAATGACCCTCTTTACGTAGTAGATGGTTTCCCTTTGATGAATGGTTCCATATCCGAAGTAAACGCTAACGATATCGCTTCTATTGAAGTACTTAAAGATGCATCCGCAACTGCTATTTATGGTTCCAGAGGAGCTAACGGAGTAGTAATGATAACTACCAAGACAGGTGCTAAAAACGCTAAAAACTTATCCTTCAATGCCACTTACGGTTTCCAAATGCCCGGGCGTTTGATAGAAACGATGAATCACGAGCAGTTTGTAGACTTTATAAACACTGCATACACTAATGCTAAAGGAACACCTGTATATACAGCAGCTAATCCCGCTCCTGATATCCACACGGATTGGCAGGATGAAATTATTAAGGATAGCGCTCCTGTTCAAGATTACAGCATCTCTTTTGATGGGACAACAGGAGATACACAATATATGGTATCAGGAGGGATGTTTTTACAGAATGGATTGATTTCCAGTGCCAAATTTGATAAATATACATTCCGTAGCAACATACAGCATAAATTCAATCGTTTCTTAACCATCGGTAGTCATCTGCAATATGCATATACCGAACAAGCCAAAGCTGGAATCGGGAATACAGCTGGTAGTCTTAGTTCCATTTGGAGAAGCGGATGGCCTACGTTGCCTGTTAAAAATGAAGATGGAAGTTTTGCAATACCAGCAGATAACCCAGCCATAGCCGGATTCTTCTCGGATGACGCAAGATGGAATCCTATAGCCAATTACGGTGAAGTCACCAACACTAGGACAACCAGTCGTTTGTTTGGAGATGTATATGCAGAACTTAAAATAACCAAAGACTTGACTTTTAAAACAAATTTCGGCATCGATATAGCCAATGTAAGAAATTACAACTATGGTTCATCCAAACAGACAACGGCTACGGGATCAGGCAATGGAGGTAATGGATATATTAAAGAATTAAGCCGGATAACGGAAAATATCCTTACTTATACAAAAAACTGGGATGAACATCGTTTTTCAGCTACAGGAGTTTATTCATGGCAAGATTATGTATATGAAAACTTATCAATCAGTGGTAAAGGATTCCAAAATGATGAAACAGGCGCATGGGATATGGGATTGGCCGACCGCGAAACTATGAGCTACGCCAGTGGAAAATATGGTAACACCCTTATTTCATTTACCGGACGCTTTACCTATGCTTACAAAGACCGTTACCTGATGACAGCGACAGCACGTTATGACGGTTCTTCACGTTTCGGAACTAATAATAAATGGGGATTCTTCCCATCTGTTGGTTTAGGGTGGCGCATTTCTGAAGAAACTTTCTTGGCGAATAACAAGGTTATTACTAATTTAAAGCTACGTGGAAGCTATGGTATTACAGGTAATCAGGAAATAGGTAATTACAAATCATTGGCACAATTAAAATCCAAAAATTACATTTATAATGACGCACTCATGCAAGGATTTTATGAAACAATAGGGAATCCAGATTTAAAATGGGAACGCACCAAACAGTTCGATCTAGGTTTCGATTTGTCATTATGGAATAGAATTCATCTGAATGTCGATTATTATTCCCGCCGTACTTCAGATTTGTTATATGATGTACCTATTCCTTCTACTTCCGGCTTTTCCACTATGTTGAGCAATATTGGTATTGTCAGCAATAAAGGGGTGGAAATAGCATTATCCGGGCGCATTGTTGAAACAAAAGATTTCAAACTGGATGCAACTGTCAATATAAGTAAGAACAAAAATGAAATTAAAGAGCTGTATAATGATGTAGAGTCAATAACCGTTACGTCTGGTTTAGGTCTAAGTAAATATTTGAAAGTCGGTGAATCATTACTTTCTATTTATGGATTAAAATCAGAAGGAATTATTAAGACAGAAGAGCAATTAGCAGCTTATCAAAAGATTGTTCCGACTGCCCAACTAGGAGATGAAATGTATGCCGATATTGATGATGATAAAGCAATAACCGCTAAAGACCAAATCAATATTGGTGAAACAGAACCCAACTTCTTTTATGGGGTGGCTCTAAACCTTGAATATAAAAAATTTCATTTAGATATTTTAGGGCAAGGAGCGCACGATTTTGCCGCAGTTGGTGCTTCAAACTCAGATATGAAGATCGGAATTCATGGATATGGAGATAGTTTTAATTATCTATTGGTAGGTGAAAACCAAACAGATAATCGTTGCTGCCTACCATCAAAATACGCCTATGAACGTATGTGGAGTCCATCTAATCCTAACGGTACATTCCCTAGAGCGGGAGCCTCTAACCTATACTTATCAGACAGAAGCAATAGTGGATGGAATTATTTTATTATCAAAAGTATCGCTCTTTCTTATGATTTTGGAAATAATCCAATCAAAGGTATTAAAGGAATAAAGGGAATCAGCGCTTTCGTGAACTTACAGAACTTTATCACTTTTGCCAACCATAGAGGGTATAATCCTGAGAATGGTGATACAAGTAATCCTTGGATCAAGACCATAACCATTGGAGTAAATGCTAAATTTTAAGTAATCATTAAATTAACAATTATATGAGATCATTATTTTTCCATATAGATGCATCCAAAATAAGATGCCAAAGTATAAAAACAACAGTACTGGCTATTTTTGTTTCTATGTTTGCAGGATGTACAGATTTAACCGAGACTCCTTATACATTCATTGACCCAGGAAGTTATTACAAAACAGAAGAACAACTGAATACTGCATTGACCGGTGTTTATGCCGGTTTCCGCTCATTTGCATCCAATTGGGCTTTAATATACCAATTAGAAATTATGACTGAGCATTACTCTCCGGGACATACCAAACAAAATTCAAAAGCTTTGAATGCATGGCAAAATGTAAACCAGTCAACCACTTATAATTTCCAAATTTGGGATAGTGGTTATGATGTGATCAATCGTGCCAATGTAATACTGGGACGTGGTGAAGGAATCGATATGGCAGAACAAACACGGGCACAAATTTATGCACAAGTACGTTTTATACGTGCTTACACCATGTTCACTATGTTACGTATTTATGGTGGATTGGCTATTCCAGAATCATATACTTCCGGATTGGATGGGCTTGAAATTCCTCGTAAAACCGCTGATGAGACTTATGACTATATTATCCAAGACTTGGAATATTGCATAGCTAATCTGCCCACTCGTTCACAGTGGGGAAGCGGTGCCTACTACAAGGCAAGCAAAGGCGCCGCACAAGCATTATTGGGTGATGTATATTTAACACGTGGCTGTATGAATAATAACAATACATCCGATTTTCAGCAAGCAAAGAAATACCTGGGCGAAGTCATCGATTCACATGAATATGAACTTTTACCTGATTATAAAGACCTATGGTACTGGTATGTAGAAGAAGCTGCAAAAAACACAAAAGAATCACTTTTTGAATGTCAATTCGGAACTAATGCCAACAATGAGTTACATTTATACTTTGGCGTTATGGATACACAAAAGTCATTAGGCAGTAAACAATACCATCGTGCATCAGTTTCTCATCAAGCTTATTTTTCTTATCTGCCTGAAGACACACGTCTGTCATGTATGCTTACGGAATACTTAACTGATGCAGGAGAAAAACGCTATTGGGTTCCCGAAAATCATGGCTTTTATGGAGGTGTAACAGGTGGATGGCTCACTTCAGGTCCTGGAAATGTGAAATTCTACGATCGTACCGAAGCTGCCTACACCAGCGGTTGTGCCAAAGCAAACTTTATTTTAATTCGCTATTCAGATGTTCTTCTGAATTATGCAGAAGTAGAAAATTATCTGAACGGTCCTACATCTGATGCCTATGAAAAATTAAATGAAGTACATCAACGCTCATTACCCACTCCCGTAACATCAGGGCTTTCAAAGGAAGATTTTGATAAAGCCGTGTATCAAGAACGTTCATGGGAACTGTTGGGGGAGGGACAATTGTATTTTGACGAGCTGCGTACTAATCGGCTGGGTAAAAATGTATATGAACATGTACGCAAATATTTTGATCTAGGGTATTATTTGTATGATAAATTGCAATTTGTTCCACAACAGTCATTCTTGTGGAAGATTCCCCAGACTTCATTGGATTCAAATCCGGCCTTAGAACAAAATCCTGATAATATATCCGATCCCAATTATCCTATCTAATTTGATAAACCATTTAAATAGAGTCTGTTGGTTGTTAATTAACAGACTCTTTTTATCAATCCTTAATTTTGTAAATAATAAATAATCAAATATGAAATCATACGTTATTTTTTTATTTTTCTTATTTGTATTTAGTGCTCGACTAGCTGCCCAACATATCTTGCCCGTTACAATACTGCCATCAGCTCAGACTGGCTCACCTGGTGTAATGTCATTAAATGGCACATGGAAATTTATGATGCTGCCTTCTCTGCAAAGCGTCATACCCGACGAATGGATAAAAAGTGAGTTTAATGATCTTAACTGGAATGAAATTCACGTACCAGGAAACTGGGAACCTCAAGGTTTTAAGCAACCTGAATATGGACATGATTTAACAGCATGCATGGGATTATATCGCACTCGTTTTTCAATTCCTTCCAATTGGGAAAAACAACGTGTCGTACTCCGTTTTGACGGAGTTCACATGGGATATGAATGTTGGGTTAATGGGCAATTTGCAGGAAATTACGGTAGTGGTTCTAATCCCTGTAATTTCGATATAACTCCATTTTTGCAGACAGGCAATAACACTTTGTGCGTGAAAGTAACGACTCGGAGTTTTGCTTGGAAGTTTGACACGATGGATAATTGGACTTTTTGCGGCATCAATCGAGATGTCACATTATTCACGTTACCACATCAATATATTGAAGACATAACCTTTATTTCTGAGAACTGCATGGACAACGAAGCTGATATTCAGGTGCGTGTACAAACGCAAGGAAATATAGACAAAGCCATACTCCGATTATCTGTTCAGGATGAAAATGGTCAGAAGATATCTGATTTTGAGCAAACTGTATCTGAAAATGGTACATGCGAAATAAAAAAACATCTTACCAATATACGTTTATGGACAGCGGAAACCCCAGTGCTATATATACTCGAGGCTTGCTTATGTAATACTAAAGGTAATATTTTACATCGTATTTCTCGTCGTGTGGGGTTGCGTGAAGTCAAATCGGTTGGTCGTGAAATTACATTAAACGGAAAGCCGATACGGCTACGTGGTGTATGTGCAAGTGAAGTCCACCCTTATTTAGGCAGTGCTTATACAATGGAAGAATGGCAAAAGCAGCTCCTTCAAATGAAGAAGGCACATATAAATTTTATCCGTACAGCTCATTATCCTATGCACCCGGCATTTTATGATCTTTGTGACGAAATGGGCTTCTACGTTTGCAATGAAATCCCTTTAGCTTCAAGAGGTGGAGAATACCTTATAGACAGCAAGTATAATAAAGAGATAGAAGAACGCACAGCTACAACAATTGCTCGTGACAAAAACCATCCGAGTGTAATTATTTGGTCATTGGGCAATGAAAACAAGACTGTTGCAGGTTCTGTTGCAACATTAGTAAAGGAAATAGATCCGACCCGTCTTCGCGGTTTCCCTCAGACAATAGGCGTCATGATGAAAATGATGGAAAATCCTCATCCGGATATTAACGTATTAATGGGACATTATTTGAATGAAAAGCAGTTGGATATAGTGGCTCAAAAGGCTACACTTCCTTTTCTTCAAACAGAATATGCCCATTCCTTAGGTCTTGGTTTTGGAGAGTTTGAACAAAAATGGGAACGTATTTTAGATACTCCTGGATTTGCCGGCGGAGCCATTTGGTGTTGGATGGATGGAGCTGCTGTGACTAAAGCTCCTAAATATTCTTGGCTAAAAGGAATCATGCTGGATTCACTTCATTATCTGGACAGTTATGGATATATCAACCCTCCGGGTGCGCTTGAACGTAATAAAGAGGCAAATGATGGAATCATCTACGCAGAAGGAACTCCGCAGGAAGATTATTGGTTAGTGCGTAAATTATATAGTCCTGTACAAATCATGGAAGATACGTTACAATATCCTTTGCAGTTAACCATACAAAACAACTATGATTTCCGTACACTGAAAGGTTATAGTTTGCATTGGTCTTTACAGAATCTTAACAGGCAAGTGGCTTCTGGAAGTATTTCATTAGAGGCATCACCTAAAGCAAAAGAAAGATTTGAAATTCCTTCAAATCTTCCCTCAAATATACTGTATAATGATGTAATGTTATGTGTATCTGTTGTAGATGAAAAAGGAACTTCCATCTATGAACGGGCACTTCCTGTCAATTTGGGAATGAAAGAGTATAAACATGTCATTCTTTCAGCCATACCCGATAAACAGATGACAGTTACAGTGACCGGTAAAGGAGATTTGGTTATTAAAGATAAAAGGAATGATAACGTACTAATGCAATCACCATTTTATTTGCGCGTTGGACGTGAATTTTCACAAGTATTAGAAAGCCGAACATCATCTAATATGTTTTGCTGGGAACCTTATATATTGAAACCGGAAATAAAGTTTTATAAAGTGTATAATACAGCAGAGGGACGTGAAACGAAGCTAAACTGTCAATGGAACCGTGTGGACAGTATCGGACAATATATTAATGGTGAGGTTACTATTCTTGTGCATAACAATGGAGTTATAGCCATTGATTATATATTGACAGCATCGCCTAAAGCACGTGGTAAATTAACAGAATGTGGTTTGACCTTAATGATGAGTCCACAAATCAACACATTTCACTGGTTAGGACAAGGAATATACAGCTCTGTTCCGGGAAAGACCAAACATAATGAACGGGGAATATGGAGCCTGCATAAAGATGATTATAGATTTTCCGGTAATCGAAGTCATGTAGAGCTATCTTTATTGTCTTCCTCCGATGAAACTGGAATAATAGTATGGGATGAACTTGGCAATATCGGTGTGGATAAAATGCACGGCAATATTATATTATCTCAAAATGTACACGTAGCTGGTTATGGGTCTAAATTTATTAATCCATGTCAGATGTTACCTTTACAAGATTTGCATGGCCAGAAAGGACGGATATTACTTCTTCCACGGAGCAAAAATACTTTGCAGCATTCCGCAGCCAAAATATTTTATAAAGATGCCACTCTTCCATTAAGGGTTCCGGAACGCCCCTTCCTTAAAGGGTATAGCTGGTAAATGTTCAATCATCTAAAATTAAATGAGGAGATCACTGAGTAAAATGATATGAGATATCCATATTTTAACTAATATAGGAATGGCCATTTGGCCCTAAAAAGAGTTCTAAATGACCACTATCTCTTTTAAAGTTATAATTCATGAAAAAGTTATTTTTTATTTTACTATTTATTACTATGCTGTTACCTAGTATGGCTCAACAAAAAAATGTTATTCCTGAAAAAGTAATGAAACAAATTTATGAAGAAGTAAAGACTCCTTATAAATATGGAATGGTAGTTGTACCTACCGATAACAAACATTTGATAGATTGCCCTACCATATTTAGAATAAAAGGGAAATGGTATATGTCGTATATAGTCTATGACGGACAACAGAATAAAGGAGGGCGCGGCTATGAAACCCACCTTGCAGTAAGTGACGATTTACTAAATTGGAAGAAAATGGGACACATTTTATCATTCCCTGATGCTAATAGTAAGCGTTGGGATAAAAATCAACGAGCAGGTTATATTGCTTTAATTGATTACAAATGGGGAGGAAGTTATGAACCAGAAAAGTTTGATGGTAAATATTGGATGTCTTATTTTGGTGGAGAAATTTCAGGTTACGAAAGAGGATGTCTCCAAATAGGTACTGCTTATACCATAGGAGATATTACTAAAGCACATGAATGGCAAGTCTTTGACAAACCTGTTCTTTCTCCACGGGATAGTTCTGCAGCATGGTGGGAAAAAATAACTCAATATAAGTCATTTGTAATAAAGGATAAGAAAAAAAAATTGGGATTTCCTTTTGTGATGTTTTATAATGCAGCGGGAGTCAATCCTAAGAATAATATAAAAGCGGAACGTATTGGAATAGCTCTTTCTAATGACATGATACATTGGCATAGATATGTGAATAATCCTGTTATTGACCATAATGAGGGCATTACAGGTGACGGTGTTATTCAAAAAATAGATGATGTATATGTGATGTTTTATTTTGGAGCTTTTTGGAAAAAACGTAAATATGGAGCATTTAATACATTTGCCTGCTCATATGATTTGGTCCATTGGACAAAATGGGAAGGGGAAGATTTAGTTTTTCCATCAGAAGAATATGATAGGCGTTATGCGCATAAATCATATGTTATAAAATGGAATGGAATTGTTTACCATTTTTATTGCGCCGTAAATGAGAATAAACAACGTGGTATTGCTCTTGCTACGTCACAAAATTTGGGGAAAAGTTCCATCTCTTTTCCAATATTTGAAAAAAACTAATTTGTCTTTCCTTAATTTGTTTTATTCAAGTAAAACGCTTAATATTTACAAATGAAAAGATTTATTTTACTATTAACCACCGTCCTTTTGTGTGTAAGAATGATAGGGGAAACCCTTGTCCCGGATTCCATTTCCAATCCCATTCGCACGGGATTCCATCCCGATCCCTCTATCTGCCGGGTAGGGGAAGACTATTATCTAGTCACCTCATCGTTCACATGGTTTCCCGGCATT
>ERZ780057.767-NODE-767-length-11424-cov-2.76251_pt1 | contig 11424 bp, 8 predicted proteins | sample MGYA00511844_ERZ780057 | MGnify/ENA primary metagenome ERZ780057 (study PRJEB29588, sample SAMEA2149030) | human gut metagenome | biome: human gut; feature: human-associated habitat; material: faeces | place: Denmark | collected 2008/2010 ...
TCAGAAGCGTAAAGCGGTTTTTCAGGTTGGTCAAACCGGTACCATTCGTGACCGGCGGCGTAAATTTCGGGAAGATCGGGTTCGCGACAACCAACTCATCCTGATCATTGACCCAAATCTTGACCTCCATCTTATGGTCGCTATCGATCGCGTTATGGATGACCACATTATCGATCAACGGCAACAACGATAACACCGGCAGGCGCCATTCCAACGCCTCTGGCTTAATATCAATATCGAAAGAGAGCTTATTGGCAAAACGGACCTCCATCATATAACCAAAGGCATGAACAAAGTCGATCTCCTCACGAAGGGTCACCAGCTCCTTCTTGTCGCTCTGCAGCGTGTAACGGAACACGTCCGACAGCTTGTTGAGGAAAGCCAGGGTTTTCTCCTCATCCTTCTTACGGATCAAGGCGGAGAGGCTATTTAACGAATTGAAAAAGAAATGGGGATTGATCTGGTTGGCCAAAGCCTCACAACGGCTGCGCTGGTTTTCCGCCTGAAGGCGCTCAATCTCCAACTCCCGACGATGCCGTTCCATATAGAGCGCCATGATATGCCCGAAAAAGAGACTGAACACAAAAACCACCAAAAACTGTACATAAACAGAATAACGTGTACAATCAATTTTAGATACATTAAAAAGCTTACAAATCAAGGCAAAAAGCAGGTAAGAACCGGCCACGATCGCAAAATTACCCCAAAACCGTTTCCAGAAAGAGAAATATTTAAGTCCTCGCAGGTTGAACTCCAACAATACCCAAATGACACCAATGAAGAACAACAACCTGAACAGGTACGCCCCATAGATATTCATGTATTCCGACTCATCATAAAAAGTCATCTCCCATGGGATACAAATCAGGTTTGAGAAGGTCACCAAAAAAGCGCCGATCACGCTAAATACCCCTAATTTAATTTGTGTATGATGATATAACCACTCCATGCTTTTCCTCCCTTTTATTTTCTACCTCATACAAAGAAACGAATATTTTACCTCTATTATAATGGGGGAAAGATCCAAAACGAAAAAAATGGCCTCAAGACGAAAAAAGATCCCTATTCGTCTCCCTTTATGTCATTCACCGTACTCACACGCATCCACATCAGGTGCCGATTCCAGTCCCCTGCGGAAAGTACTGCAGTCCGATGCGAAAAGTACTCCAGTACTTCCCGGAGAGTACTGGAGTACTTTCCGGACGGTACTGGCCATATGTTCGGTTAAAAAAACTATTTTCGCAAAAAGAACCGACAAACATGTCACATTTCCTCTTGAAGCTCGTCCTATATATGAATGCCGCCAATTGACGCGTCGGGCAGGCTTTCGATGAAAAAACATGTTCAATTAAAAACTCAGAAAATGATGAAACGATTAATGATCTTAATCCTGCTTCTTCTCCCGCTCCAATACGGAAAAGGACAAAACCTGGAGCAGTTTTTTCGCACATATCACAAGGAACAAGGTGTTGATGCCATCCACATTGGCAATATCACCATGAAACTGGCAGGCCTGTTTACCGAAACCCTTGGCGTCAATGGTATTGAAATCCTGGATTTCGGAGAGGCCACTGAGACCTTACGTCAACGGTTCCAGGATGAGGTCAAATCATTCAAGGATCCGGAATTCGAAACTTTATTGACCGAAAACGATAAAGAGGATCATACCAAGATACTTGTCAAGATCAAGGACGAGATGATCCGCGAGCTGGTGATTTTCCAGACCGGAAGCGATTGCTCTTTTATTCGTATCAAGGGAAAAATCAAGCCATCCGACATCGAACAGGTGATTAAAGAGCAGGAAAAAGATGGAAATTGAGGCCTTCAAAGCGAAGTTTCTCCCTTTCCACCCCAAGCTCTATCGCATCGCTTACGCGCTGGTCAACCAAAAAGAGGAGGCCGAGGACCTGCTGCAAGAGACCTACATCCGTTTATGGAACAAACGGGATGAGCTGGAGGCGATCAACGCACCGGAAGCGTTCGCCATCACCATCCTCAAGCATCTTTGCCTCGATTACCTGAGATCGGCCAGGGCAAACCAGGGCGAGAGTGAGACATTGGAGACGATCCGGATCGAGACTGACGACTCGCCGGACCAACGGCTGGAGAAAAGGGAACAAATACAATATGTCCGGTACCTGATCAATCAACTGCCGGAAAAACAGAGAGAGGTCATCCGCTTACGCGGCATTCAAGATTGCTCGTTTGACGAGATTGAGGAGATAACCGGGCTAAGCCCGACAAATATAAGAACATTACTCTCGAGAGCCCGAAAGGCGATCCGGGAAAAATTAATCAAATGGAATGAACATCAAGGATAAAGATATTGATCAGTTAATTGACGAGGCTCTAAAAGAGGATCTCTCCCTGCCGGAAGGCCTGTCCGAACGGCTGGAACAGGCGATCGATCTGGCCGCCCGACAGGAGACAAACAAAAGGGAAAAAGGCAAGAAAAATCTCAACGCCCGTTCCTACTGGCTCTATGCGATAAGCTCAGCCGCGGCCGCCCTGATCGCCGCCCTGTTCCTGATCTTTGATGAGCCGGCACGGCCAATCCATTTGACGGATACCTACAACGATCCGCACGAGGCAGCCATCGCCGCCCAACACGCGCTCGCCTTAATCTCCTCCAATTTAAATAAAGGTTTACAAAAGGCAGATGAGGCCCAGAAAGAGTTTCAAAATGCCCAACAGATTATTAAAAAACAATTAGACAAGTAAAATCATGAAAACAAGTTATTTATATACATTACTTCTTTCTCTCTTCTTCGTAGCGACCGTCGCCGCTCAAACCAATAACGATGCCCTTTTCGAGAAATATGCCGAAAAGGATGGTGTCACTTCCGTTTACATCTCCAAAAAGATGTTCCAATTAATGCCCTCCATGGAGACCGTCGGCCTCAACCTGATCAACATAAAAGGCAAGATCGAATCGTTGCAAATACTCACGTGCGAGAATGAGTCGCTACAGGAACAGATGCGGAAGGATTTCAGCGGATTAATCAAAAAAGAGCATGAGGAGTTGATGCGTGTCCGGGATGGGGAAAGTAAAATTACTTTTTATATCAAGCAAAAGGGAGAGTTGATCAATGAACTGATCATGTTATCAGACGATGAGAAAGAATTCTCGGTCATCCAATTGTTGGGACAGTTTACGTTACAGGATATTCAAGAAATCACCAAAGAGAAATAATTAATATATCTTTGTGATATGAAACAGGCAATTGTAAAACCTCACATATCACAAGATATCATGAAAAGAAACATTATTTCCCTTTTGGCCTTGCTCCTTCTCTCATCCGGATGGAATGACACAAAAGCGCAAGAGCCTCATACGATGGTTGTCGAAACAAACAAGCTCCAAGCACCTATCCAACCGACCATGTATGGCCACTTCTTCGAGGATATCAATTTTGGGGCGGATGGCGGACTCTACGCCGAATTAGTCAAGAACCGCTCATTCGAGTTCCCGCAAAACTTTATGGGATGGCGCGTATTCGGAAATGTTACCCTGATGGACGACGGACCTTTCGAACGGAACCCGCACTACGTCCGCCTCGGTAACCCGGGACATGCGCAAAAGCATACGGGTATCGAGAATGAGGGATTCTTCGGCATCGGCCTGAAAAAAGGCGAGCAATATCGTTTTACGGTCTGGACCCGCGGTGAGAACCAAAAGATCCGTGTGGAATTGATCGATAATGACACTATGGACGAGAGCCAGGTATTGACCTCTGGTGAGTTGACCATCAATAATAAGGAGTGGAAAAAGATGGAGCTGCTCCTTACCTCTCCCGTAACGATCGACAAGGCTCACCTGCGTCTATTCCTAACCTCCGCAGGAACAGTCGACCTGGAACATGTCTCCCTTTTCCCGGTCGATACCTGGAAAGGACATGAGAATGGCTTGCGGAAAGACCTGGTTCAGGCCCTGGCCGATACGAAACCGGGCATTTTCCGTTTCCCCGGTGGATGTATCGTGGAAGGTACCGATCTGCCAACCCGTTATAACTGGAAAAACAGCGTTGGCCCGGTTGAGAACCGACCACTCAACGAGAACCGTTGGCATTACTCTTTCCCACATCGTTTCTTCCCGGATTATTTCCAAACCTATGGCATGGGATTTTATGAAATGTTCCAGCTCTCCGAAGAGATTGGTGCCGAGCCGTTACCCGTCGTCAGCTGCGGACTGGCCTGTCAATTCCAAAACGATGACATGAGCGCTCACGTTCCGGTCGACCAATTGGACCCTTATATCCAGGATGCCTTAGACCTGATCGAGTTCGCCAACGGCGACACCAATACGAAATGGGGCAAACTGCGTGCGGAAATGGGCCATCCGGCACCATTCAACCTGAAGTTCATCGGTGTAGGCAATGAACAATGGGGACCGGAATATCCCGAACGATTGGCCCCGTTTGTCAAGGCCATCCGAGACAAATATCCCGACATCAAGATTATCGGTTCAGCGGGTCCCAACTCAGAAGGAAAAGATTTTGATTACCTCTGGCCGGAGATGAAACGGCTTAAGGTAGACCTCGTAGACGAACACTTCTATCGCCCCGAAAGCTGGTTCCTGGCTCAAGGTAACCGTTACGACCATTACGACCGGAAAGGACCGAAAGTGTTCGCCGGCGAATACGCCTGTCATGGCGCTAATGGCAAGAAATGGAACCATTTTCATGCCTCACTTCTGGAAGCAGCGTTCATGACCAATCTGGAACGCAACGCTGATATCGTTCAGATGGCAACCTACGCGCCGCTTCTGGCCCATGTGGAGGGCTGGCAATGGCGACCGGACTTGATTTGGTTCGATAACCTGCGTTCTGTTCGTTCCTGCAGCTATTACGTACAACAACTGTATGGAACCAACAAGGGCACACATGTTATCCCGTTGACCATGGACAAGAAACCGGTCAGCGGCCAAGAGGGGCAAGATGGCCTCTTTGCCAGCGCCGTTTGGGATGAGAACGAGCAAAGCTACATCGTAAAGGTGATCAATACCTCTACGGAGAAACAACCTTTACGGATCGAGTTCAAGGGATTGAAAAAGAAAGAGCAGCTGACTGACGGCTCCACTCTCTCACTTCATTCAGACAATCCAGATGCCGATAATACGCTCGATCATCCAAACACGATTGTTCCCCAAAAAGGAACCATTACGATTAATGGCCATATGCTTGATACGACCATCGAGCCGATGACCTTCATGATCTACCGCTTCAAGAAATCAATAACACGATAAACAGTATATTTATATAGTAATATCTTAAAACTTAAATTATCATGATGAAACCTCTATTTCCTTTAATAATCTCCTTGCTCGCTTTCGGAGGAGGTGTCAATGCCCTAAATTTCCAGCTGAACAAATCCGGCTATTTCCAAGACAAGGGTGTCGACGTCATGGCGTTTGACGACATTTATCCCGAAGGGCATCAAGGAGGCGTCAGCCTGATCATGCACGGTCATCGGATCGCCACGAATGGCGATATCCGTCTTGAGGAGACACCAGGCCAGTGGCAACCGGTTCCCAAGCAACGTGAACGCATTGCCGATCCCCAAACGGGAACCATCAAAACTTACCTGAGTTATCCCGACTCATCACGCCACATGACAGGTTTCAACCCCATGATCTATCCTGATCTTCATTTTAACTATGAGGTGATCACAAAGGCGGAAGGTAACGCCATTCGGGTAACGGTCAACCTGGATCGTCCTATCCCTTCAGAATATATCGGAAAAGTAGGTTTCAACCTGGAGCTGTTTCCGGGCATCCTATTTGGAAAACCTTGGTTGATGGACCAGCAAGGAGGTATTTTTCCCCGACAAGCAAACGGCCCTACACTTGAGGGCCGTTCGAATGCTACCCAATCATGGGATTACATCCATTCGGATAAATCCATCGACAAACAGGCCAATAAGGATATTCTTGGCCGTCAAGGGGATTACAATCCCATCGTAGCCGACGACATTGTTTCCGCTCCCTATTCAACGGGCCATACTTTTACGGTATGCCCTGATGATCCTTTGTTAAGATTCACTGTCCATTCCGAAGGCTCGGAACTGAAACTGTATGACGGCCGGATGAACCATAACAACGGCTGGTTTGTCTTACGGGCGGAAATACCTGCCGGAGCCACAAAAGAGGCAATCAATTGGTTAATTACTCCCAATGTCGTTCAAGACTGGATCTATCAACCGGTTGTTCAAACATCGCAAGTGGGTTATCATCCCAACCAACCTAAGAAAGCGATCATTGAGATCGACAAGCGAGATAACCGGATCCAAAAGGCCCAACTCTATCGCCTGACTTCCAATGGTAAGGAATTGGCCATGGAGAAACAACCGGAATCCTGGGGACAATTCTTGAGATACCATTATTTGAGCCTTGATTTCTCCAACATAAAAGAGTCCGGTCTTTACCAGATCCAATATGGCGAATCGCTCTCTTCCGTATTCCGTATCGACAAAACGGTTTACGACCGGGGTGTATGGCAACCGGTATTGGAATACTTCCTTCCAGTCCAGATGTGTCACATGCGAGTAAACGAGAAATATCGGGTATGGCATGATTTCTGCCACATGGATGATGCCCGTATGGCCCAGTCCATGAACCATATTGATGGTTATGCGCAAGGCGCGTCAACCCTGACCCGCTTCAAACCGGGAGATGTTGTTCCCGGATTGAACATTGGAGGCTGGCACGACGCAGGCGACTTTGATCTTCGTATCGAGTCACAAAGCGGCGAGGCCTATATCCTCTCATTGGCTCAAGAGGCTTTCGGCGTTGACTACGACGCGACCAGTATCGACCAACAAAAACGAATAACAGAAATACATCAACCGGACGGGAAATCGGATATTCTGCAACAGGTGGAAAACGGCGCCTTGACCGTCATAGCGGGTTACAACGCGTTAGGCAGGCTTTATCGAGGTATTATCTGTAAAGACCTTCGGCAATACGTCATGCTGGGCGATGCGGGTGCCATGACCGATAATCAACCCGGCAACGAGGACGACCGCTGGGTATTTACTGAAGATAATCCATCTCGTGAACTGGAAACCGCTTCTCACTTGGCGGCAGTCTCACGTGTACTTAAAGGCTTTAACGATACCTTAAGTATTCAAGCCTTAAAGATCTCACGTGAATTGTATGAAATTACCCGAGTTGATAATCGATCCAAAAATGCGAAGATCCATGCCGCCACGGAGCTTTACCTGACAACCAAGGAGACAAAATATAAAGACTATCTCTTGGCGGAAAAAGATTACATTGCCAGTCACATTGATCAGATCGGTTGGTACATCGGTCGGGCCGACAAGGCAATGAACGATAAAGCCTTCTCCGAAACCTTACGGAAGGCATTAGCCGATTATAAAGGAAGAATCGAGGAGCAAGGTGGTGAGACGCCATACGGTATTCCTTATCGTCCACACATCTGGGGCGCCGGATGGAACATCCAGGAATTTGGATTCAAGCAATATTTCTTGCATGACAGTTACCCGGACCTGTTCAAGACCGATTATATTTACAATGCGCTTAATTTTGTGCTGGGCTGTCATCCCGGAAGCAATACCGCTTCATTCGCTTCAGGTGTAGGTGCGGTCTCCGCTACAGTCGGTTATGGTTTGTTAAGGGGGGGCTGGTCCTATATTCCAGGAGGTGTTATATCAGGAACTGCCTTAATCAGGCCAGATTTCCCGGAATTATTGACTTTCCCCTTCCTGTGGCAACAGACTGAGTATGTTTTGGGAGGCGGTTCATCACATTATATGTTCCTTGTCCTGGCGGCACAGAAACTATTAAACGAATAAGCGAGAATCATGAATTCTATACCTATTATTATATTAACGGTTGTCCTGTTTCTCCTCTCTCCTGTCTATTCTTTTGCCCATTCCGCAAAAGAGATCGATAAGGCCTTGCTGAGAGAGGAGATTATTGCCGACCTGAAAGAGAATATCCTGCCCTTCTGGATGGACCATACGGTCGATCCGGAAGGTGGTTTCTATGGAGGTGTCGCCTTTGATGGCACACCATCACCCAATGAGAAAAAAGGCGTCGTATTGAATGCCCGGATCCTTTGGACCTTCTCGACCGCCTATCGTCTTTTTCATGAGCCTCGTTATCTCGAAATGGCCAATCGGGCACAAGCCTATTTGTTGGAACATTTCATGGATACTCAATATGGTGGTGTATTCTGGAGTCTTGAGCCTAACGGCGAACCGGCCGATACGGACAAACAGGCTTATGGAATCTCGTTCACGATCTACGGCCTGTCCGAACATTACAGGGCAACAGGAGAAAAGAGCAGTCTCGATGCGGCGATCGCCTTGTTTAATATTATGGAAAAGAGACTGAAGGATCCTCAAGAGGGTGGTTATATCGATTCCGCTACTCGCGACTGGAAACGACCTCAGCGCTATGGATATGATGGAAAGGGCATAGCACCCAAAACCATGAATACGCATATTCATGTATTGGAAGCTTATACCTCTCTTTATAGAGTATGGAAAGAGCCGGCTCTCGAACAAAGTTTGCGGGAACTGATAGACATCTCCATCCATAAGATGTATCAACCGGCGAATGGCCACCTGGCGCTTTACTTCGACCGGCATTGGCACAGTTTAGAAGATATTGACTCATATGGTCACGATATCGAAACCTCTTGGCTTATGGTAGAGGCGGCTGAAGTCATCGGCGACAAGTCGCTGACTCAAACAGTCAAGAAAGTCGCCATTCACTTGGCGGAAACAGCCCTGCAAGAAGGACTTACTTCCGACGGCGCCATGACTTATGAGAGAAATGGAAACCATTACCAACGAGAACTCTCCTGGTGGTGTCAGGCAGAAACGGTTGTTGGTTGCGTCAATGCCTGGCAATTAACAGGCGAAAGTTTTTATCTTGCCACTGCCCACAAATGCTGGGAATGGATCAAGGAACACATGATTGACCATCAATATGGGGAATGGTATGGTTCTGTCTCACCGGATAACCAACCAGACAAACATTATCCAAAGGCCAGCATGTGGCGATGTCCTTATCATAACAGCCGGATGGGTTTCGAGATATTCGAGCGCCTGAAATGAGAATTAGCATGATTGATTAACGAAGAAGATGAATAATAAACAGAAAAAAGATTTGCGCCTGCTCTCCCTTTTCTCGGGATGCGGCGGCATGGACCTAGGATTTGAGGGCGGTTTTGTCTGCCACCAGAAATCGGTCAGATCCGATAGCGACTGGATTGATAAAAAAGAATCGGATAATTGGGTCCGATTGAAACCGAACCGTTTTCATACGGTCTTCGCTAACGATATCCTGACCGAGGCAAAAACAGCTTGGACGCATTACCTGCCCCAATATGGATGCGACCCAACGGTTTTCCACTCGGACAGTGTCGTCGACCTGGTCAAACGGCATTGGGCAGGCGAGTCTGTTTTCCCGGAGGAAGTTGACGTGGTTACGGGTGGTTTCCCTTGTCAGGACTTCAGTGTCGCCGGCAAACGTCGCGGCTTCGAGTCCAATAAGGATCATACCGGCAAACAACGGACTGAGGATGAACCTTCCGAAGAGACTCGCGGCAAACTCTATTTCTGGATGAAACAGGTGATCGACATCACCAAACCTAAAATGTTTATCGCCGAGAACGTGAAAGGACTCGTCAACCTGGGTGACGCGAAGGCGATAATCCAACGTGATTTCGCGGAGGCGGACGGTGACGGTTATATCGTCCTCGATCCGCAAGTGCTTCATGCCGGTAACTTCGGTGTTCCCGAATCGCGAGAAAGGGTCATTTTTATTGGTATCCGTAAGTCAGCCTTGAAGCCTGAAGTTGCCCAGGCTTTAAGTTTGAATCCTGTGGATCCTTTATATGATCCCTATCCGTCGCCAACCCATGCCTGCACAATCCAGGGCAATAAAGAAAACCTGTTGCCACCCGTCGTCTGCCGTGATATTTTCGCCGGCCTGCCCGAACCCGATATGAGCGATGATCTTTCGCAACATTTCTACTCACAAGCCAAATATATGGGCAGCCATTGCCAAGGACAAAAAGAGATCTCGCTCGACAAGATCGGACCGACCATCCGTTCGGAGCATCATGGTAATATTGAATACCGACGACTCTCGAAAGAGCATGGTGGCATAATGGATGATGAGTTGTCAAAAGGATGGCCGGAGCGACGCCTCACACCTCGTGAATGCGCCTTAATCCAAACCTTTCCGCCTGATTATCCATTCGTGCGCCGGAAACCAACAGGCAAACGATTCCTACTCAGCGCATCGGGCGCTTACAAGGTGATTGGCAATGCCGTTCCACCGCTCCTCGCCTATCACATCGCCCGCCGGCTTCAGGCGCTTTGGCCGATCTACTTCAAATAGGGAGATGACCGATCGCCCATTTTTTGTACTTTCGCGAGGAATGTACAAAAAAGATCTATTGTCGTGGCAAAAGTAGTTGAGACCCCATTGATGAAGCAATATTTCGATATCAAGGCTAAACACCCTGACGCGATATTGCTGTTTAGAGTAGGTGACTTTTATGAGATGTATGGTAACGACGCCGTCGTAGGTGCCGAGATCCTGGGCATCGTCCAAACCAAACGGGCCAATGGAAGCGCCCAGTTTGTCGAAATGGCCGGTTTTCCACACCATGCGCTCGATTCTTACCTGCCTAAATTGGTGCGGGCCGGCAAGCGTGTGGCCATTTGCGACCAATTGGAAGATCCGAAGCTGACCAAGAAACTGGTGAAGCGAGGTATTACGGAGCTGGTTACGCCCGGCGTCTCAATCAACGACAATATCCTGAATCATAAGGAGAATAATTTCCTTGCCTCCATCCATTTCCAGAAGAACAGCTGCGGTATCGCCTTTCTCGATATCTCAACAGGCGAGTTCCTGACAGCGGAAGGCACGATCGATTATATCGACAAGCTGCTGAATAATTTCTCGCCTAAGGAAGTCCTGATCGAGCGGGGCAACAAGAAGCAGTTCGAGGAGGCTTTCGGTCCTCGTTACTTTGTCTTCGAACTCGACGACTGGATCTTCACGAGTGAGGCGGCGCACGATCGGTTGCTGAAGCATTTTGAGACCAAGAACTTGAAAGGCTTCGGCGTGCAACACCTGACATTGGGTATCATCGCCTCGGGCGCTATCCTCTATTATCTGGACCAAACGCAACATACGCATATCTCGCACATCACCGCTCTCTCTCGCATCGAAGAGGAGCGTTATGTCCGTCTCGATAAGTTTACGGTACGTAGTCTTGAGTTGGTTAACGCCATGAATGAGGAGGGCACCAGCCTGCTTGATGTCATCGACAAGACGGTCTCGCCAATGGGTTCTCGTATGCTTCGCCGATGGTTGCTTTTCCCCTTGAAAGATGTCAAGCCAATCCAGGAACGACAAGAGGCGGCTGTGTGTTTTTT
>ERZ780057.772-NODE-772-length-11354-cov-2.88911_pt1 | contig 11354 bp, 9 predicted proteins | sample MGYA00511844_ERZ780057 | MGnify/ENA primary metagenome ERZ780057 (study PRJEB29588, sample SAMEA2149030) | human gut metagenome | biome: human gut; feature: human-associated habitat; material: faeces | place: Denmark | collected 2008/2010 ...
TGAAGTAGACGTTGTAACGGGTGGTTAGGGCATGATAGAAGCGTGTGCCGGCTGTATTCTTTCGGGTAGAACATCCGGCAACGAGCATCAAAGTGACTAAGATGCCAGTGAGGAGGATTGCTTTGCGTTTCAACTATGCCAGTAAGTTTTACGGGTTCTGCGTTTTCTGCCGTAAAGATAAATAAAAACTCTTTCCCAGCTTACATACTACGTATATAATGATGGAAAAGAAGATGATAGCTGCGCCGGAAGGAACGTTGAGATAGTAGGATATCATTAATCCGCCCAGGCAACTGAGATAACCGATGCCGATGGATAGCCAGATAATGCGGTGGAAACGATGCGTAAACAAATTCGCAGTCATTTGTGGGATGGTGAGCAGGGAAATAACCAGCACAATGCCTACCATGCGCAGACATGCCACAATGGTCAGTGCAATGAACATCATCAGTACATATTCGAATATTTGTACGGGAATACCTTGTGAACGTGCAAATTCCCGGTCGAAAGCAACGTAAATAATCGGACGCAGGTATAGGATAAAGAAAATAGCCAGTATCACTGCAAGTCCTGCCAGCAAGGCGATGTCTCCGAATGTAATCGTCAGTATATTACCGAACAGATAAGCGGACAAATCAGGTGCGAACCCGGGTGAAAGGAAAGTGAACATGATACCCAATGCCATCCCCAGCGTCCAGAATACCGCGATAGCTGAGTCCTCACGCATATCATTGCGTTTGCTAAGCCATTCCACGCCAAAAGCCGACAGTACCGCAAACACTCCGGCTGCCAGAATAGGAGAGACTCCTGTATATAATCCCAGACCAATTCCTCCGAAAGAAGCATGTGTCAGTCCGCCACTAATGAACACCAGTCGCCTCGTTACGATATACGTACCGATAAGTCCGCAAACAATGCTTGCCAGCAAACTGCCGATGAGGGCATGTTGAAAGAAGGTGTATTGTAGTAGATCCACTTTAAAATCTCCTCTCTCCTATAATCAGGAATATTTCATCTTTGATATTGTTTGGCAGAGCTATTCCACGCAGTTGCAAACTGCGTACCCATCCGGCAACGTCGATGTCCTGCATCGTATAGAATACGTCCCTGAATTCATCTTCCTGTTCAGGAGTGTAATCTTCGGGGGCAATGCCGATGTACTTGTCCAGTTCTTCATCATCGTAGTACTCTATCTTTTTGCTGACAGCAGCTAACAGACTGTCCCGTTCGCATATTTCGTGCTGTCCGCAGCATTCTGCGTCGGCCTCTTTCACTTCAGGCATGGCATCCAGTTCTCCGCGCTCTATTTTCTTTTGCAAGCGTTGGTTACGGATGTATCCTGCCAAAAGGGCGATACAGACAAGTGCAATAAGACTTATAATTAATATCCACATAGCTTATTCCTCTATTTCAATCCCAAATCCTACTTGTTTCAAATCTTCCCAGTATCCCGGATAAGACTTGGACACCACTTGCGGATCGGCAATCCGTATGGATGGCGTCCGAAGGATGGCGGGTGCAAATGCCATTGCCATCCGGTGGTCTTCATAAGTCGCAATAACAGGATGGGAGGCCGGTTCGCAGCGTTCACCGTTCCAGATTAATATACTGTCCTGTTCCGATTTTACCACATATCCCAGTTTATTCAATTCTGTGATAAGCGCCTGAATGCGGTCGGTTTCCTTTATCTTCAAGCTCTGCAATCCGGTAAATCGGAAAGGTATGTTCATTAAACAACAAGTCACAACGAAAGTTTGTGCCAAGTCGGGTATATCCACTAAATCTTCCTTTAAACAGGTAACGGGAGTTCCCATCTTAGTCAGTACCACTCCTTGGTCGGTATATGTGGTGTGTACACCGAGTTTGGCAAATATTTCAGCTCCCCGACTGTCGCCCTGATAGCTGCGTGGGAGAAGTCCGGGTAATTTTATTTCCGTTTTTGTAGATTCCTTTTTTTCATTATCCTGAATTAAGGCAACCATCTGATACCAGTAAGAAGCACCGCTCCAGTCACTTTCTACTGTGAAAGGTATGTCTCTGTACTTTCCCGGACGGACGGTGATACTACTTTCAGAACTCCAGGCAGCGTCTGCACCGAATTCTTTCATTAGTTGCAGTGTTAGATTAATGTAAGGGCGGGAAATGATTTCTCCTGTAAGATTCAACCTCAATCCGTTTTTCAGGATGGGACCGATCATCAGTAAAGCAGATATATATTGTGAACTGACATTTCCGGCAAGGCTGATTTCTTCGCCTGTTAATTCTGTACCTGTGATGCGTAAAGGAGGAAAGCCTTCTTTTCCGGCATACTCTATCTGTGCACCCAGTTCACGTAAGGCATCCACCAGAATACGTATGGGGCGTTGTTGCATCCGTTCGGTACCGGTAATGATGCGTGTACCCGGTGCTACACTGAGGTAAGCCGTGAGAAAACGCATGGCGGTTCCGGCGGCAAGAATGTCGATATGTCCGGGATTCCCGTCCAGTGCTTTTATCATGACACGGGTGTCATCGCAATCGCTCAAATTGCTTGGCGCGATATGCCCTTGGGCTAAAGCGTGTAATATCAAAGCCCGGTTGCTGATACTTTTGGAAGCCGGGAGCTGGATAGTGGTATGCAAAGTGGCTGGTGCCGAAAGTTTATAGCGCATAGTTGTATTCCTTCTTAAACGTAATAGCTGGTTTACAGGCTACAAAAGTACGATAAATATCTGAATAAAGAAACTTGAGTTACATGACTTCTATCCGAACTGTGCACAGATTTGTTTCGTATCTGCTCTGTGTCTGCTCCGTACTTACTCCGTATATAATAGAGGTATCACTGACCGAATAGGCTACGGAGTAGTTACGGAGATGACACGGAGATAGTATGGAGATGACACGGAGAGCATACGGAGCTGGCATGGAGCCGTTCTGAAACGAATTCCGTCAACGGGTTATTTAATATTTAAGAGGTGCGTAGAACGCAAGTAATATATGTATACGAATATCTTTTTTGCATAAGGAAGCTTACTCTCAGATTATCAAAAGCTTACAAAATATTAATTCCCAGTCGACAAGAAGTTAAGAGTTTGTCGACAAACTCCCAACTTCTTGTTGACAAACTCTTAACTTCCTGTAAATGGAAAAATAGTATTTTTTTCGGTTTCCTTACAGTCTCAGGATTACAAATCCGATTGAACGGCGGGCGTAACACAAATTCCTGATAGTTCTCTTTGTTTATTACTTTGAAAGACGCTTCCGGATAAGCTGTTGCGAAACTGGTAGGGACATTCGGTTTTTTGTCTCCCCACTTGAATTCAAAAGCGGATAAACCTTCGGTTGATTCTTCTATTAGATCAATTTCTTGATTGTCGTATGTTCGCCAGAAATAGAATTCTTTGGCTCGGTTACGATTATAAGATTGCTTCATTCGTTCGCTGATTAAATAGTTTTCCCATAGTGCGCCCACATCTTGGCGTACAGATAGAGGGGTGAAATTTCCGATGATTGCATTGCGAATACCGTTATCGTAAAAGTACCATTTTCCGGCTTTCACTACCTCTTTACGGAGATTGCGTGAATAGGCTCCCAAACGATACACCACGAATACTTTGGATAATAAGTCAAGATATTTTTCAACTGTATTTTTGCTCATTCCCAATTGCTTACCTAATTCGTCATAAGATACTTCACTGCCCATTTGGAATGCAATTAGACGCAGTAGTTCCTTCATCTTACTGGAATTTTTCAAACCGTCGATTGCTAAAATGTCTTTCAATAGATAAGCTCCTACAATATCTCGTAGATAATCAGTTTTCCGCTCGAAGCTTTCTAGCATCACTACTTCAGGATAAGAACCATAGATAAGTCTAGATTCTAAGTGCTGTCTTGTTTCCAAAGCATTTTCTATTTGTGAAATCTCTTTTTGTGAGAATGGAGTCAGATGGAATTGGGTAGATCTGCCTACCAAAGGCTCACCGGCTTTATTGAGTAGGTCGAAAGAGGAAGAACCGCTTGCAATGACTTTGATGCCTTCCACTTCGTCCACTATTAATTTAAGTTTGGAACCGATTTCCGGGATGTTTTGTGCTTCATCAATAGCTAGCAAATCTATCCCTTCTAATAAATGCCTGTAGTTGGAAATACTCCGTTCATTTAATAGGGCAATCGTATCGTAATCCTCTCCGTTAAGTAACATGGACTGACCTTTAAACTCTTTTATCAACTCACGTATGAGAACCGTCTTTCCAACGCGTCGTGCACCAAAAAGCAGAACCGCTTTATTGGGTTCTATTCGTTCTGATATTTTATCCTGAAGGATACGTTTAATAATATTCATCACACTTTGTTTTGTGACAAATATAGTAAAAAAGGTCTTTCAATTGACGATTTTTACGCAAAAATCGTCAATTGAAAGACCTTTTTTATGGTTGATTCATCTTTCTTCAACGAACACTGTATCTTTTCTGAAATCAATTGGTGATACACCGGCCTTCCGTTTGAAGAACTTTCCGAATGAAGACTGGTCGGAGAAGTTGAGGGTGGTGGCAATCTCCTGTATGGAGAGTTTGGAATGTGTCAGTAAGTTACGGGCTTCGCTGAATAGCATTTCGAAGATGAAATCGCTCACGCTTTGTCCTGTCACGAGCTTCACGATCTGTGTCAGATGATGGGCAGATAAGTTCAGGTGGGCAGCATAGAAATCTACCTTATGTTCTTCACGATAATGCGTTGCCAGTAGTTCGATGAATGATTTGATAATACTTTCGTATCGAGTCAGGCAGCCGTCCGTATGGGGGAGGTTGGTTCGTTCAAGGATGTCACTTAAATCAAGATAAAAGGCGAACAAACGGTTCAGAATGACTTCTTTGTGATAGAAATGCTCTGTACGGTCAATATTCTTATTGATGCTGGCTAATCGTTCGGCTAATAAAACAGCGTAAGGATGCGCTAAAGGAACTACCGGTTGGTTATATAGCCGCACACCGTATTTGGTCCGTCGGTAGATCATGTCGGTGGAGTCCATTTCATCCGTAAAAGCCTTGCTGACAAAGAGACATTGACATTGAAAGTCATCACTACATTCATAAAAATGAAACAGATGAGCAGAAGATAGAAGTAAAAGCGTATCCGCTTGAATATCATACGCCTTGTAATTGATTACGGTATGTCCTTTTCCGGATAAAACCAATAAGATGATAAAAGCGTCCAGATGGATATCTGACGAAAACTGTTCTTCTGCTTCCCGATACCCAATAGTAATGCAACTGATTTTCTTTCGTGTATCATTTCTGCTGCCACTAATGATGGGGAGTTCACTGATGTTTTTGATGCGTATGGAAGGGGCCATTAGGTGTGATTTTATGTTGTACAAAGATAATGTAAACCTTTGAAATCTCCAAATTAAACCAATTTTGCCCAATTTGGGATTTCTCTCCGGCAAAGAATTTATCCGACCTTTGCAGCCGTTTTGAGGTAAATGATAATTTAGCGGCGAGAATTGTTACGCGGAAGTATCTTAAATTCTCCTCCTCCTGGGAGGAGTACCCGTAGGGGGAGGTGGTAGGTAGAACAATAAAATACCTATGAATAATAAGATAAAGGAATTTCTCTCTCACCTACCACCCCGCCCGTTGGGCACCCCTCCTCCAACTGGAGGAGGGGAATTGAGATAGTCAGAATATCAATAGCTTCGCCGATAAATTATCATTTTGATGCCCCTTTATTAATTTAATAGGTATTATGAGAAAATTGAAAGTATTATTTGTCTTTATCGGTGCATTGAGCATTTCGTTGGCACCTGCACAAACCTTTCAGAAGATGACAATTGAAGAAATGTTCGAGTTGGCAGATGCTAATAGTCGCAGTATTCGTATGTTCCGTCTGGCGGAAGAGGAAGCTGGACAGGCAGTAAAGGTGGCCAGGAATGCTCAACTTCCTTCGATTGACGTATCCGTTTCGGCAAGTTATTTGGGGGATGCCTGGTTGGCAGACCGTGATTTTACAAATGGAGAGAATGCTGCTATGCCGCACTTCGGCAATAACTTTGCAATAGAAGCATCGCAGGTAATTTATGCGGGTGGAGCTATCACCAGCCGGATTGCCATTGCCAAATTACAACAGCAACTGGCAGAGTTGGATAAAGAAAAGAACAGGCAGGATATCCGCTTTTTGTTAGTAGGCAATTACTTGGAGATGTATAAATTGCAGAATCAGGCTGAAGTGTACCGGAAGAATATAGAGCAAACCCGGAAATTGGTAGAAGATATCAATGCCAAACAATCGCAAGGACTGGCTTTAAAGAATGATATCACTCGTTATGAGTTGCAACTGAAATCTTTGGAATTGGCATTGACACAGATTGAAAATGGTATCCTTATCCTGAACAATCAATTGGTTACGGTATTGGGTTTGCCCCAGGAAACGGTGATAAATGTGGATACTACCTTGCTGGGACGACTTCCCAAACTCTCGGAAGAAGCTCTTTGGCAGGAAACGGCGGTATTGAGTTCTCCCGTGCTGCAACAGATGAAATTGAATATCAAGCAGTCGGAGTATAATGAACGGATTGCAAAGGCTGAACGTTTGCCGTCCATAGCTCTTTTTGCAGGTGATAAACTAGATGGTCCTATTACGATTGAAGTGCCTCCCATTAACAAAAATCTGAACTATTGGTATATTGGTGTAGGAGTGAAATTCGATATTGCTTCTACTTTCAAGTCGGGTAAGAAAATTCGTTTGGCACGACTGTCCACCCAGCGTGCGCAAGAAAACGACTTATTGTTGCAGGAGAATGTGCGGACGGAAGTAAAAGAGGCATATATCCGTTTTCATGAGGCTTTTACCATTTGCGATACACAAGAGAAAAGTCTGGAATTGGCAGCACAAAACTACAGTGTGGTGAATAACCGCTATTTGAATGATCTGGCGCTGATTACTGATATGCTGGATGCCAGCAATTCTAAACTGAATGCGGAGTTGCAGTTGGTGAATGCACAGATCAATATACTTTTCAATCTCTATAAGTTGAAGAAGACGGCGGGGTGCTTATAAATTGTCGTCAAGTAATTTTTCATCCGCAGATGACACGGATTATGCGGATTTTATTTTTCTGAAAGGCATAGCTCAGCCGTAGGAACTGTGTAATCTGCGTTATCTGCGGATGAAAAATGGTTTTTGATATATGAATGTAAACTAATGAATTAAATAAGACATGGAACGTAAAAAGAAAAAACTGATTTATAACGTAGTGGTTAGCCTCTTACTTATCACCGGACTGGTGTGGGTATGTTCCCATTTCGTTCATCTCGGCAATGTAGCCTATACAGACAACGCACAGGTGAAACAACTGATTGTCCCCGTCAACAGCCGTGTACAGGGTTTCATCAAGAAAATCTATTTCGATGAATACCGGGAAGTACATAAAGGCGATACTCTGGTCTTGATTGAAGATTCCGAGTTTCGTTTCCGCCTGGCACAGGCTGAGGCTGATTTTCAGAACGCCATTTCGGGAAAGAATGCGGTGGCCACCACAGTACATACTACTCAGAATAATATAGCTGTATCCGATGCTGGTTTGCAGGAGGCAAAAGTCCGGTTGGATAATGCCGAACGTGAATACCACCGGTATAAAAAACTTTTGGCACAGGATGCCGTCACCAAACAGCAGTACGATGCCGTGCAGACAAATTACGAGGCATCCAAAGCACGCTATGAACTTCTGCTTCGCCAACGTCAATCTACAACTTTGGTAAAGCAGGAACAGACCCATCGTCTGGAACAGACGGATGCAGGTATCAAACTGGCGCAAGCTGCCCTGGAGCTGGCGCGTCTGAACCTTTCTTATACCGTTATCCTCGCTCCTTGTGACGGAACTACCGGTCGGAAAGAAATTCAGGAAGGACAACTGATACAGCCCGGGCAGACTTTGGTTGACATTGTCGATGAAAATGAGAGATGGATAGTAGCTAATTATAAAGAGACTCAGACTACCCATATCCGAGAAGGCCAGCCGGTAGAAATAGAAGTGGATGCTGTGCCCGGAATAACGTTTAAAGGTGCTGTGAAATCTATTTCCCGAGCTACGGGTGCCAGCTTCTCTCTTCTGCCGCAGGATAACTCTGCCGGAAACTTCGTGAAAGTAGAACAACGTATTCCTGTCCGTATAGAATTCTCTACCGGCAATCGTCCGGAAGATATGGAACGCTTGCGTGCCGGTATGAATGTGGAGTGCGTAGTAAATTATTGATATTATGCACGAAACAGGACCTTTTTCCATTCCGGCCATCCGTGATTTTGTTCCTCCTAAGTTGCGTCCCTGGATTATCATTGCCTTTGTCATCGTTTTCCAGTTTTCCGGTGGTCTCTATTTGGCGGCAGTCAGTGAGATGGTCGGTTCTACGGCATTGATGCAGGAAGATATTATGATGGCAGGCTACGCTTCTATGATAGGCATGGGACTGACATTCGCCATCATGTTTCGACTGAAGTTCCGCTTTGCTTCGAAAACTTCATTGATGACGTGTAGCATTGCTCTGATTGTTTCTAATCTGATATGTATGCAGACGCATAGCATTCCTGTGCTGGTGATCACCTGTTTCTTTGCAGGAATTTTCCGCATGTGGGCTACATTCGAATGTAATTCCACCATTCAGCTATGGCTTACCCCTAAACGGGATTTGTCGGTATTTTTCTGTTTTATCTATCTATTGGTGCAGAGTTGTATTCAGCTGTCGGGACTGATAACAGTCTATACAGCATTTTGGGCAAAGTGGGAGTATATGCATTGGCTGATTATTGGTTTATTGTTATTGGTGATGCTGGCTACATTGTGCCTGTTCCGTAGTTATCGCTCTTTGCCGAAGTTGCCGTTGTTCGGTATCGATTGGTTGGGGGCTTTGATGTGGGGACTTGTGTTGTTGTGCATCCTCTTTGTCTGTGTGTATGGGGAACATTACGATTGGTATCAGTCTTTCCAGATCCGGGCGGCAACCGTCATCGGTATACTTATTCTTGTATTGAATTTGTGGCGTGCATCTTTCATTCGTCACCCGTTCATTGCTTTGAAGACCTGGACGTATCGTGCCGTATGGTTTCCCTTTATACTATATATGGTAATAGATATTCTGCTGGCGCCTTCGCATCTCTTTGAGCATCTCTATATGGAGAGTATATTAGGGTATGATACCCTGAATGTAATTTCGCTCAATTGGGCGGTATTGCTGGGAATTATAGTGGGAGCAGGCTTTACCTTTTTCACTTTTTCCCGTCGTAAATGGCGATATAAGACAATGACTGTGATTGCATTCTCTTCCATTACGGGTTATCTGATGTATTTTTATTTCGGTATTGACTATGCTTTGCCCAAGGAGACATTGTTTGTGCCGCTGTTCCTGCGCAGTTTCGGGTATGTGATAATAGCTATTTGTTTTCTTACAGTGCTATCTCGTGTCCCTTTTCAGCATTTCTTTCAGGCGGTGTCCGTACAGTCGTTTGTCAGTGCCGGATTTGGTGGGGCTTTGGGAACGGCTATACTGGGGCATGCTCTCAATGGGGCAATGAAAAAGAACTCGATGTTACTGGGTTCGGTAGTGGATCATGTAAATCCTTTCATCAGCCGGATACCCGTTGGAGAAGTATACGGTGCTGTGCAGCAACAGGCTCTGATGGTTTCTATGAAAGAACTGTACGGCTGGCTCACTCTGATGGCTTTGTTCTGTCTGTTGGCCTTCCTGGTTTACGAGAGTGATATTCGTCCATATAAAGTGCTGCATCCTACCTATCGTTCCATTCGTCGTTTTGTGAAGCATGAGTTGCGTATAGACAAAAAACTGGAAGCTACAGCATAAGTTGAGATTTTTTTGTTCTTGTATTGGATAGCTTTGGCTAAAATTGGTAGGGGGAATAAGGTGAATTATTATTATTTTTGCAGCCCGAAAGTGGACGTATATTCCACGAAATGTATAAGTTAAGTTTATATGGTAAAAGATAATTCAAAGCTGTTTATTCTGGTCTTATTGGGTATGCTGACGGCCTTCGGGCCTTTTGTCACGGACATGTACCTACCGAGTCTTCCGTCTATGGGAGAATATTTCAGTACAAGCTCTTCAATGGTTCAGTTAGGACTGACTACCAGTATGATCGGACTGGCCGTCGGACAGATATTCTTCGGCCCTTTGAGTGACCGTTATGGTAGACGCATACCCTTGCAGGTTGCTATGTGGTTGTTTATTGTGTCAACGATTTTCTGTTTGTTTGCGCAGAATATTCAGCAATTCGTCGCTTTCCGGTTGATACAAGGTATTGCCGGGGCAGGGGGGATTGTTATAGCCCGTTCCATTGCTACGGATAAATTTTCGGGCAAAGATCTGGCAAAGATGCTGGCGATCATTGGAGCCATTAATGGCATTGCTCCCGTGGTAGCGCCTATTATTGGCGGAGTGTTTACGGAAGCCATCGGTTGGCAGGGAATTTTCATAATTTTACTTGTATTGGGTGTGCTCCTTTTGATAGGATGTATGCGTTTCCGGGAATCACTCCCGGCGGAAAATCGCCTGGCTACGAAATGGGCGGATACTTTTAATAGCTTCAAGGTGGTGCTTCGCAATAAACAGTATGTCTGCTATGTGCTACAACTCGCTTTTGCACAAGGAGTACTGTTTGCTTATATTGCTTCCTCACCTTTCATAATACAGCAACATTATGGTTATTCGCCCTTTGCTTTCAGCATTTGTTTCAGTATTAACGCTATTGCCATCGGTGGTGCGGCGGCATTTTCCGTGAAGTTTCGTCGGCCTGCAAACGGAACGCTGGTCGGTTGTATGGGTATGCTTATTTTTTCTTTACTTGAATGTTCCGCTTTGGCTTTGGGTTGCAGCTTCTGGATTTATGAACTGCTGCTGATAGCGGTTCTTTTTATGATGGGAATGACGTTTACCACCTCTACCGCATTAGCCATGGAGTGTGAACGCACAAATGCCGGAACAGCTTCGGCACTGTTGGGTGCTGTTTGCTTTTCGTTCGGCGGTATTTTCCCTCCCCTGGTAGGTATTGGAAATATCCTGGTTTCTACAGGGGTTATATTTGTTATCTGCTCTTTCTGTTCCCTTTCCTGTATTTTGTTGGCTTTAGGTAGAAGGCGTACGAAGCTTTACTTCGCATTCAGTACATCCCAGAAGCGTTGAGGCAGGTGAATGTTAGGCACATCCGCAGCCTCTTTAAATAAAGGAGCAATCTCTTTCGGGGCGAATCCGGCAATACCGCATCCTATCTCTGTCACGAGGAAAGTATATTGTGAATGCTCTTTGGCAAAGCGGATAAACTCATCTACATAAGGTCTGATGGCTTCCGGCCCACCATGGATGGTCGGAATG
>ERZ780057.782-NODE-782-length-11276-cov-2.85723_pt1 | contig 11276 bp, 7 predicted proteins | sample MGYA00511844_ERZ780057 | MGnify/ENA primary metagenome ERZ780057 (study PRJEB29588, sample SAMEA2149030) | human gut metagenome | biome: human gut; feature: human-associated habitat; material: faeces | place: Denmark | collected 2008/2010 ...
TGGCAAACATGTTTGTCGGGGCTTTCCACCGGTGGAAACCCCCGACAAATTGCTTTCGCGGCCGTACGCGACGCTTATTTCACCTTATAGGCCATAAAGGCATTACCGTGACGGATATAAAGCACGCCATCGTGAAGCACGGGATGTGCCCAATGCGGACCCTCGCCCTTCGTGATCCTAAATTCGCTGACCACCTCGAACTTCTCCGGATTCGGCTTCACCAAGCCAACCATACCACGGCGCTCGTCATAGATATAGAGCATGCCATCAGCCGTGACGATCGAACCTTTGCTCTTGCCACCGCCCCAAGCCGTATCGTACTTTGTCGCACCGGTTGACCAATCGACCGCTACCCAATTGCCCTGGTTGTTATTGATCCAGTTGGAACCGTAGATTGTTCCATCGACCAAGACATAACCGCCATGGTGCGTATCAAGATCCGTGTTACGCCAAACGAGAGAGACGCTGTTCAGGTCGTCCGCCAATTGCAACATGACCGAGTTGATGTTATAACCCTGGCAGAAGAAAATCTTACCATCCTTAAACAACGGCGAGTTCGGGGCGATACCACCACCGGATGTCTTTCCTTCGCGTCCCCATTCCGTGAAACGCCATTGGATCTTGCCGGTCTCCGGATCAACACCGATATAACTTTGGCCCGTCGCGCCGATGATCTGCCGTTTACCTTTATAACTGATCAGGATTGGTGACACATAAGCGCCACTATCTCCCAGAGGCTCAGATTTCCAGATCAACTGACCGTTCTCCTTATTCAAGGCCACCATCGTCGTCTGATCGCCAGAAGGCGTATAGATCACTTTGTCGTCGTAAACCAACGGACACTCGGACGTTCCCCAATTACCGGTCTTGCGCTCATAAAGCTTTCCGCCATCCACCGACCAGACGATCTTGCCATCAGCCGTGTTGATACAGACAATCTCGCCCGAGCCACTGATCACGTAAGCCTTACCATTATCGATCGCCGGAGTCGTACGAGTTTCCGGATAGGTTTTATCCCACGGATTACCATAAACGACCTCATAGATCTTCTTTCCATCCATCGAATAAGCGGAGAAGATCTCCTTCGTCTCATCCTCGTTCATTCCCGTCAGATAAATCCGGTCGTCAACGATTACAGGACTGGAATAACCTTTACCGGTATCCAGCGTCTCCCACAATAATTGCGGACCATTAGCCGGCCATTGCTTCAACAAGCCAGTCTCAGGATAATGCCCATCATGCGTCGGTCCACGCCAACCATAAGGGGTTTGCGCGACCACCTCTCCTAACGTCAACGCCAAAGCGAGACTGAAAAAACCTACCATTCTTTTCATAACAAACTAATTTATATTAAAGTTAATACTCATGTTCTATCATTCAATATCATATCTTGCCCCACGACCTGACGATACAAGGTCAAAAGGCTTTTGGCTGTCACCCGATGATCATACCGCTGTTTTGATAAAGCCAACGCGTTCGACCGGTATCGGGCCAATAGATCGGGATTGGTCAGGATCAAGGCCAAGGCATCCGCCAGCCGATCACTTGTGTTCTCGCCGTACAAGATACCCGCTTCGCCTACGATTTCCGGAAACGAACCGGTGGACGGCTCTACCGCCGGACAGCCACAAGCGAAAGCCTCACATAGATAAAGCCCGACACTCTCCTCAAAACGGATCGGAACGGAGATCACCGTAATCTGGCGATAGAAATCCGCATGACTCCTCAAATTGTAATCCGTCTCCCAAACCACATCCTGCTCATAAGGACGCAATATCTTCTTAACATGCCCGACAAAACGTCGATCATCAGCCGTATAACCTCCGCCAATCCTAAGGCGCAAGCCCGGTATCCGATTCTCCTGTTTCAGCTTGACAAACGCCTCCGCCAAAATATCCAGTCCATCCGCCTCATTCATCCGATAGAAAAAGCCAATGGTTGGCTCATCGACCTCTTTGTCATTTTGGTAAAGTGCCCGATTAATGCCCGGATAGATCACCGAAACATCACCCAAATCGGGGAAACGGGACAATATCATATCTCGGTAAAAACAGCTCGTTGTCACGAAATGGTCCACATAACGACTGTTCTCCACGATCCCTCGCCAAGCTCGATTTGCCGTTCCTTTTTCCAACCGATCAATCCAAATTTCCTCATCCTGCAAGGAACAGACAATCGGGATCGCGACCTGTCGCTTGATCTCCTTGGCGATACCAATCAACAGGCTACTCGACAAGTGTATCAAATCCGGCCGCTCATGCTCCTTGATCCAATCAATCATCTGACGTACCATCTCTCCAAAAGCCGTATCCTCGCCTTGGATCATGGAAAGTGTCAAGCCATCTAAACCTTCCGACGAGGTGGTTCCTGACATGGAGGCGGCCAAACGCAACATCCACTTTGATCCGGTCAGCCACCGCAACCATCCGGGAATCTTCGTCCCATTGTATAATCGTTGCGCGGCATAAAGCGTAGTTGCCGGGAAAAACAGGGGCGTATCCGCCTGAAATTCCTCTTGCTCCAAAGGCAAGTAAAGCGGCATGACGATCACCTCTTGTCCCATTTCCCTCAGCGCTTTCACCTGAAGGTTATCACGAAAGCAATTCCCGCAATAAAAAGAATCTCCAGATCCCGGTACGATAAACAGTATCTTCATCGGCTTGTCCTCCCTAACACTCGATTTATCTCCTTTACGGTCACCCGATCAACCCAATACCAGACAGATCCAATAAAAAGAATCACGGCACCAATCAGCATCAACCAGATCGGCCAACCGACATGAAGCAGATTTTGTCCTGTACCGATCAGGGCGCAAACAACACCCGTTCCTATCGCGTAATAGGGAACCAGACGATTCTCACGCACCAACGCCTCACGAATCTGTTCCCTCTGGAAACCCAACGTAGAATAGAGACGGATCTCCTCCTGACGCGCCAATAAACCTTTCCGGACCGTCACGACTAAACAGAAAAGGCCAACCAGCAAACCTAATGAGCCCAAGATCATGAAGATGGTTAGATAGGTATCGGTCACCTCATAAAACCGGGCCAAACGATCGGCCGTTGTAGTGACTCGAACGCCGTACTCACTCAAGGCTTGCGACAGCAGTTGTTTGGTTTCCGCCATCTCCTCGTCCTTCACCTTAACCAAAAAAAGATCGCTTCCTGTCACCTGTGGCCAAATCGACTGGAACAGATGCTTGTCAATCACGATATGTCCCTGAAAAACGGAATTCTCCAAAACGCCCGCCAACAAGACACGAACAGTACGATCCGGCGACACCTGATAAGTTAAGGTATCACCCAAAGCCATTCCCAAGTTCCAGATCAAGACGGTTTCATCCACAAGAGCAGGATACAAATCATCGCTCATCGCCTGGAAACCCTTCCAGTCTTTATCGGACAGGCTTCGCTTGATCCGGAAATCGGAAGAGTCCAATGCGGCAAGATCAACACCCACAACAGACGGTTGGGTGACTTTATTCAAGTTCAGGCAACTTGCCTCTTCCGCCTTATAACGTAAACATTGAAGTACCCAAGCCTCTTTCGGCAAATCACTTAACGATAGACGCTCACGTCCCTCGTCAGTCATCATGGAATAATAAAGCGGTACCTGTGTCTCTCCCCATAAGGAAAAGCCACCCGTTCCACTGCCAAGCCTCGACATGTCGCCAAATCCTTGCCGGTTCAATCCAACGGAAAAGACCGTGAAGACGCCCATCGCCAAGGTCAGGAAAGAGATCCGGACCTCCTTCCGGCGAGCGAACAGAGAGGCCCAAAGGAGAGTCGACGAACACAGTGATGAGTTATCCTTTTGCCGATGAGAAGCCAACAGATAATTTCCCCAACAATAGGCTGTCGCTAAAGAACAAATTCCCGAAACAATAAATGAGGAGACAGAACCTAGATAAAACCAGGCAACGCCCCAAAATGCCAATAACAAGATGGTCATGCCAACAGACAACCGAAACCAACCTCGACTGGAAAGGCCTTGTCGCCCGGACAACTGATTGCCCGCCCTGAAAGCGGAACGGATCATGAAGAAGGAAGAAACGCCAACCAAAAGAGCACTGGCTCCCAAACCGCTCCACAACACCTCGCTCCGGACAACCAGATGGAATCCCCACGTGCGCGTCACACCACTCCAAGCGCCACCCAATAACATCAGGACAACATCCGTATAGACTATCGCCACCAAAACGCCAACCAAAAGAGCCAGCAGCATAACCGGAGTCATCTCCCGCCACAAAAGTCCCTTTACCCTCTTGGGCGAGAAACCCAAAGCCTCCATCAAACGCCATTCCGACTGTCGCTTATAGAACATCTCCGACAAGGGAGCCAACATCAGTAATAAAGCGGAAACAATGATAAAGAATCCCAACGCCAAGAACAACTCTCCAAAATCAACTCCATTCACCGCCGAATAAAGGCTGGACTCACGAGGATAGAACAGATTCACGCCCAACATCGACGGCGCCAGTTTTCCTAAATCAAAAGAGGCGGATGAACGCAAGGCTGTAGCGCTTCCATAAGCGTTACGCCATCGCTCACTGACAGACTCATAGCCGATCAAGACTTTCGGTGTGGCCCGATAACGATTCCAATAAGCCTCATCCTCATCCGTGATCCGCTCCATATCGATCGGCAAATCACTATCCCAGTCCGTACAACGGTCTACATCCGACAGGCCTGGAAAATCAGCGGTCAATAAGGTATCCGCCACGAAGGACTCAATCGGCAAGATCGCCCGAATCACATAACGCTGTTTCTCCTCTCGCAATATCTTCAAGTCTGACGAGACAAAATAACTTATCGACAGGGAATCGCCCTTGGAAAGTCCCAAACGCCGGGCGGAATAATCGGACAAAAGAGCCTCACCTGCCTGAAGCCGACGACCGGCGAAAGAATCGAGTGCCGTCGCGAACGAATAAGGAATAGCCTGCCCATTCCCTTCTATCGAATTGACCAGATAAGAAAATTGCCGGTTAGGAAAAGAACCACTCGCTTGTTGGGAGGCCTTCACCACCTGCTCCGGAATAAAAAGTTGATCCGATACCAACGCCTCGCCCGCACCATCCGGCAGCAACCGCAAACCGGAACAAGCGGGTGTCCAGGTCGTCGCGAAGGTCGCCTCATCGATCATCCGGTTGGAAAGAATCACATTTACCTTGCCTTCCAAGTCCAATAACCGAGCCAATTCCGACCTGGAGACAAACAGGTTCAAAGGTAACGACTGGTCATTCCGCAGGCTCAGATTGCCTCCTTCACCGGAAGCCAACAGACCATCATTCATCAGCCGGGCACTGACCGTATAATTCTTGGTCACGAAAAGGGAACCTGAGGGAACCAACCCTGAAGAGGGTAACCTCAAGACCAACTCATTTCCTTGTGAAACGGACAACTCACGATCTAACGCCTCGTTCATTAACGCATGTCCTTCCTGAACAACCGGATCATCAACGCCCCAAACCGAGACCGGCACCAGCCGGCCATTCGCCGGAATAAATCCCTCGACAAACAACACGCCCCGGCTATTTCCCCGCAACAAAGGATGATCAAGGATCGTATCCTCCAGGAAAGAATAGCTGGTAGCGATCACCGTCTCCGTATCTCCCAGGCGTTCCGTCACCCGATTGACCAAAGTTGTCCGCACGGAGTCGCCAACCATCAAGCTGCCGACGATTACGGCAACCGCGATCACGGTCGCCAAAGCGATCAACCGATAATAACGGGCATAATAGACCAAATTCCGATATGTCAACCGCCACTCACTCATTCCAGGCAACCTTTATTCAATATTTTCACTTGTTTCGCGTACGAGGCCATCTCGTCTGAATGGGTAACCATGATCACCGTGGTTCCCATCTCCCGGTTCATCCCGGCCAACAAGCCGGCAATCGCCCGGGCATTATCCGCGTCCAACTGTCCGGTCGGCTCGTCCGCCAAAACCAAGGCGGGATTCATGATCAACGCCCGGCAAAGCGCTACCCGGCTCGACTCACCTCCTGACAAGCCAGCGGGATAACGATCCGCCAAAGCCTAAATACCGGTCGACCGCATCAAGCCGAGAGCCCGCTCCATCTGTTCCCTTTTGCTCGTCGCCTGATAAGCCAACGTCGGCAAAAGGATATTTTCCAAAACCGTATATTGTAGCAATAAGCGATGATCCTGAAACACGAAACCAATCCGTTGGTTGCGAGTCCGGGCGTCGTCCGCCTCATTCTCGAACAGACGATTTCCATCCAGACGGTATTCACCCCCATCCGGCCGGATCAAAAGCCCCAAAACGGAAAGCAACGTCGTCTTGCCGGAACCGGAAGCGCCCTTGATCGCCAGGAAATCTCCCCGCTCCACTGTCAGATCGATCCCACGAAGAACCTCATTCAGTCGCTCCGAACCATCCCGGAAATGTTTCCGGATTCCTGTCATCTCTATCAATGCCATCTTTTATTCTTTTCTCTAGCCTTTATTATTAATATCACACAGGTCCAATTGACCCCAATTATTGTTGATGAATGGGTCTGGAGATCGCTTTGTCTCTCCCTACAGGTCCATTCTATCCTCTTTAGGCATGGCCAAAATTTTGTTCGAAAGAAATGATCATTTCCTTCGAAGGAAATTCCAATCCTGTTCGAAGAAAAATTCTTTTTCTTCCGAACAAAAATTTGAGGCGGTATCAAGTCCATTTTTAGTTTCACTGCAGTGAAATTTCCAATACACTGCAGTGAAATTCCAAACGCACTGTTATCCGCTATTTCACCATACAAACCATTCCGCTCATTTCTTCTTCCCCTTACCAAAACAGAACAGGGTTCCTTTGGAGGAGAGCACCAGGAAATGATCCTTTATCACCGCGGGCGAACCGATGATCTGCTCACCGGTATCGTATTCCCATAACAGCTCGCCGGTCGCCGCGTCCAATATCGAGACAATTCCGGTTTTCGTACAAATCAAGATCTTACCGTCACAAACCACGGGAGAGCTTTCTCCCACCTGCCCCTTCAGCAGATAGCGCCATAACTTTTCGCCATCCACCCGATTGATTGCATAAAGATAACGGTCGCCGGAAAGCACATAAATGTTACCGGAATCGACCGCCGGAACCGAGACGAACGAACCGTTCTCCTCATCCGATTTCAGAAGTTTACGACTGTTCAGGAAACCTTGCTCGGCCGAAAGCTCAATCTCATAGATATTTCCTGAGTAATCACCCACATAACAATATTGTCCAAAGCAAGCGGGCGAGGCGGGAATATAAGCGTCCAACAAGATCGAATCCTTCAAAGCGCCAGTCTCGCAATCCACCATCCGCAACCAGGAGTCGCAACCACCGAAGATGACATGTTTCTTCCACAAGGCAACGGCGCCATTAATATAATAACCGGACTCGAAACGGTTCAACTCCTGCCCATTAGCCGTATCAAGACAATAAAGGTAATTATCGTAACTACCCACGACAACTGCCCGTGTTCCCTTAAAATCGGTCACGTTAGGCGAAGCGGATATCTGTCCCAAGGTCTCAAAGTTCCATAAGGAATCGCCCTTCGAGAGGGAGATCGCCGTCAGGTAACCATCGATCCGGCCGATATAAAGCACCGAATCGTCGATCATGGGTGTCGCCTCAACATTCGTGTCCATATCAAACTCAAAGACAGACTTTCCCTCCAGATCGACCCCATGAATCCTTCCCTTCTTGTCGCACCAATAGGTCACGCCCGATTTCACGACAGGCGACGAGACGGTCCGGGTCGCTGTCTTGTATGTCCAAAGCAGGTCCACACGGTCGGGCAACGACAAGGAGGTATAACCACTCAACTTCGCGTTCCCGCGGAAAAGCGGCCAACTCATGACATCCCTGTTCCCCTTCTCCTTTCCGTCCGAACAGGCGACCAAAACTCCCAACAGGGCAATACAACAGACCAACCACCCTCTCATCACTAATCCTCCTTTCGCTCGTGTGCTTTTACATATAAAGCGCCGGTCGGGCACAACCGGGCGATCCGCTCATCCACATTGTTCTTGTTCTCTTCCGGAATCAGGACCTCCATACCAAATCCCCGGTTACGGAATGTAAAGCCATTCTTCGTATTATAGACGCACAAGCCACAACGGACACACTTTGCCGGCTCGAACCACAAATTCCCCACGACATGGATCTTATGTCCTGCTGACATGTTGGAAGTCGCGTCGTAACGAGAGCGTTTGATTCCCGCACCCGTCGCGCAAGCCCGCAACAGGCATTTCGACCTTCCTCCACAAGCGCAATGCAAACAGCGGGAAGCGCCCTTCACGTTTTCTTTAAGATAAGCCTTCTCCTCTGCCGAGAAACGACCAAGCTTAGAGATGAATCCCTGCTTGTCCGGCCGCACGTCTGAATCGGTTCCGGCTATCTCTTTAGGAGCCTTCTCAACAATGGAGCGGATAATCGCCCGGATCTCTACCCCCTTATCAACCGTTCCACGACGGCAAACCTTCTCGCAAGGCGCCTTACAACCGTCGCATCCCAAAGTCGGCAGGTCAAACGCCTCCGACAAGACCGAATAGGCTCGACCCAGGTCGCCCTCGTCATAATAGCCCAACATCCACTCAATATCCAATCCCTTGGGACAAACCAACACGCAAGGCGCTTCACAATCCGCCCGGTGATCACTCAGGAGCAGCTCCAACGAGAGCGTACGGACCTGCTGACCCTCCTCGCTTTCCGTATCAATACACATGCCTTCCGTAGGCAAGGTGGTACATGAAGGGATGATCTGCCCGTTCTGGCAATTCTTGACCGCACAAACCATACAGGAAGAGATGTGCTTTGTCCCTTTCGCATAACAGATCGAAGGGATGCTTATTCCTTCACGACGAGCCGCCTCCAACAGGGTCTCGCCTTCCAATGTTTCTATTTGCCGGTTATTTATCGTAATTCGCATAACTCTTTCTCCTTTCCTGATTTAATCCTTCTTAGGTTCCTGAGCCTTTAACGGGACTCGCTTGATCGCGTCGTAAGCGCAATCATTAATACACAATCCACATAACACGCATTTGCTGGTATCAATCTGGTGCACCTGATAAGGCGTATAAGGAATGGCCTGAACAGGGCAGGATTTCGCACATTTGGTACAGCCTACGCAATCGTCCGTAATGACCAGCTTCACCATCTCCTTGCATGTTCCTGTCTTGCAGATTCCGTTGACATGCTCCTCATACTCATGCCTGAAATATTTCAGGGTCGTCAGCACCGGATTGGGAGCTGTCTTGCCCAAACCACAAAGGGAAGCTTTCTTGACTGTCAACGCCAATTCCTCCAACTTATCGATATCCGACATAACCGCCTTTCCCGAGCAAATCTTATTCAGGAGATCCAACATACGCCGGATGCCCACCCGACAGAAGGTACATTTTCCACACGACTGATCGCAAGTAAAACTCAAGAAATAGCGGGCCACATCCACCATGCAATCGCTTTCGCTCAAGACAACCAATCCACCCGATCCCATCATCGCGCCCATCTTGTTGAGCGCGTCAAAATCGACCGGGACATCACACAGGCTCGCCGGAATACAACCTCCGGACGGACCTCCGATCTGGACCGCCTTGAGTTTCTCGCCGCCCTCGACACCACCACCGATCTCCTCGATGATCTGGTTCAAGGTGACACCCATCGGAACCTCCACCAAGCCACCATGCTTGACCTTACCGGCCAAAGCGAATACCTTCGTGCCGGCGCTGCCCGCCGTTCCGATCTCCCGATATTTCCGGACACCATTCCTGATGATATAAGAGATCTGGCTCAGAGTCTCCACATTGTTCACCAAAGTCGGCTTGCCGTTCAAACCCGCGATCGCCGGATAAGGCGGGCGTTGTTTCGGGAATCCCCGTTTTCCCTCAATCGAGGCGATCAAAGCGGTTTCCTCACCACAGACGAAGGCGCCCGCGCCCTCGAAAATGGAGATATCAAAAGAGAAACCGGAATCCAGGATATTCTCCCCAATCAGGTGATGCTCGCGACAAATCTGGATCGCCGTACGGATACGTATAACCGCCAAAGGATATTCCGCCCGGATATAGAAGATACCCCGGTTGGCACCCACGGCATAAGCCGCCGTAATCATGCCTTCAATGACCCGGAAAGGATAAGATTCCAACATCATACGGTCCATGAAGGCGCCCGGATCGCCCTCATCGCCGTTACAGATCACATATTTCTCCTTTTGGTCGACACCCGCGACGATCTCCCATTTCTTTCCAGTCATGAAACCACCGCCGCCACGGCCACGCAAGCCGCTCTCGAGGATGGTCTTCACCACCTCATCGGGTTTCATCTCCCTCAACACCTTCTTCAATCCATCAAAGCCACCATGCGACAGGTAATCATCTATATTCAACGGGCCCAAACGACCATAACCCTCCGTCGAGATATGCTTTTGCCCGGAAAGGAAACTGTTGATGATCCCGACCCGCTCGTTTTGGGATTTCCAAACCACGTTATCCCACGTATCATCCGTATGATAAGTATCCAACTGGTTCCACACCACGTTACGGATCCGCTTGAGAAGACCCGCCGGCTTGAAATGGTGATGCAGGATCTCCTTGATCTCTTTCGCCTTCACGTTGGGATAGCGGGTAATCTGGCCATCCGGCATCACGACATCAATCAATGGGACCTTATTACAAACGCCCACACAACCGACCGGCTTAATATCGACGTCGATTCCCAACTCATCGGAAGCTTTCCGGAGCTCCTTATAAATATCGGCAGAACCACTGGCCATACAACAAGAGCCCATGCCAAGACGTACCTCACCGAGAACACGCCGCTTCGCCTTTTTCTCCTCCTCTTTCTCTTTTGTCTGGAGAGTCGCCAGAAAATCATCGATTACCTCCATGACCCGACCCGGCTGGACGTGACCATAAATCTTCTCGTCGATCTGCACAACAGGCGCCAGCGTACAACAACCGAGGCAAGCGATCTTCTCGATAGAGAACTGACGATCGTCGGTCGTCACGCTTCCCTCCTTGATTTTCAACTCACGGACAAAAGCGTCGTAGACATTTGTCGCTCCTTTCACATGGCAAGCTGTTCCGGTACAGACCTTGATCAAATGCCGACCCAATGGAATATGCCGGAATTGCGAATAGAACGTAGAGACACTGATCAGCTGTGCCCGATCAATCTCCGTCTTCTCATACACCCGCTCGATCGCCTCGGCCGGGAGATAGTTGAACTTCTCCTGAAGAGCCTGCAAGAGCGGTATAATTACCTGCCGGGAAGTTCCGACCCGCTCG
>ERZ780057.783-NODE-783-length-11267-cov-5.75705_pt1 | contig 11267 bp, 6 predicted proteins | sample MGYA00511844_ERZ780057 | MGnify/ENA primary metagenome ERZ780057 (study PRJEB29588, sample SAMEA2149030) | human gut metagenome | biome: human gut; feature: human-associated habitat; material: faeces | place: Denmark | collected 2008/2010 ...
CGGATATAGAAGTTCACCAGCGTCTCCTCGTCAGTAGGAGGTGCCGAATACGTACCCACGATACAACCCACCAGCGAAATGCCGAACAACACGGGGAAAAAATAAAGTACCAGCGAATCGGGCACCGTGAACTTCATCACAATGGCAGCCACCACACCCGAGGTCATTCCCCAGAAATACCCTTCACCATTAAACCGCCACCAGTGCCACTTCAACACATTGGCGGCAATATATCCGCCGAACAACGCGCCCACAATCCACTGGAAAATCTCGTTGATATCCTTCAGAAAAAAGCCCATCACCGTACTGATAACCACCACCAGTACCGAAACGAGGTAACTCGCCCGTATCTGTGTTCTGACGGAAGCCCCTGGGGTGATATACTTCAGATAAATATCATTCACCACATAGGCCGGTGCCGCATTCACCGTAGAAGCGAATGTAGACATGAATGCCGACAGCAATCCTGCCAGTAACAAACCCGCCAGCCCCACCGGCACATACTTCGTAATCAGGTGAGGAAGAATTGTTTCGAAATCCGTGTGGACAGCCGTCATCTGTTCCAGTCCTCCATCCACTTTAAAGAAATAGATAGCCAGCAACGCAAACCCCATAATCATCAGATAACGCGGAATCAGCAGAATGACCGATACCGAACCGCTCATCAGCGCCGCCTCCTTGGGTGACTTGCACGACAGGATCTTCTGCATGTCATAGTTCGGAGCAGGTCCCGCCATGCTCATAAAAATCCCTTTCAGCAACGCCATCATCACAAAGACACCCATCAGGCTGTAAGGTTCGTCCGCCATGCGTTCCGTCAGCAAACTCATCCGTTCACTCCAGTCAATGTCCAGCGTCCAGCCGAAGAAAGGCGACTCCCACCCTGCAGGCACAAATTCCCGGATCATTTCAGGAGCCACCATGTTCATCCCGATAATGGCAATGACCACACCCGCCACCGTCATGATGAGGAACTGCACCACATCCGTCCACACAATGCTGAGCATACCGCCCAGCATCACATAGAAGGTAGCAATGGCCGTAAAGAAAATGCCGTAAAAATGAGGCACATATTGTACCGGAATATCCCAGGGCACATACTGCAACACTACCTCCCACGGAAAAAAGATCTCCATGAACTTGCCGATTCCGATAAACCCGTAGCTCAAGAAGCCCAGCACGCTGAGCAGAGCAAAGACAATGACAATAGTATGCGAGAGCGTAGCCCCCCGCCCCTGCCCGAAACGGGTCTTTATCCATTCGGCGCCCGTCAGCACATTGCTCCGGCGGAGCCACACCGACAGATAGACCATCAGGAAAATTTGATTGAACACGGGCCACAACCATGGAATCCACAGACTTTTGAACCCATAAGCAAAAGCCCAATACACCATCAGCATGGTGCCGGTAATATCAAACATGCCCGATGCATTCGACAGCCCCAACATATAAAACGGCAACGACTTTCCGCCCAAAAAATAAGAATCCATATTCTTTGCCGCCTTCTTTTTCAAAAACAACCCGATGGCGACAATAACCATCAGATAAGCACAAATAATCAGAATATCAACGATATGCAATTTCATAGTATCCGCTTCATCTTTTATTCAAACACCTGTGTCATGGGGCGTCCTATCCACACCTGCGGTTGCTCCAGATTGAAAACAGATGCTATAGTAGACGCACAGTCAAACTGCATCATGCTCTCTTCGAAAGCTCCCCCCTTCTTGATGTTCTTTCCGGCGATAATGAACGGCGTTTCCATCTCCTCCATGGTCTTTCCGCCATGTCCCTTATTGATTCCCCCATGATCAGCGGTGACAATAATGATGCTGTTTTCATAAATACCCGCTTCCTTGATGGCATCCACAATACGGCCCACATAGCCGTCCAGTTCTTTCAGTTTGGCATAATAAGCCGGAGTATCGTGTCCGTCACCGTGCCCTACGTGGTCAGGGTTGTCGAAACAGAAAGCACTCAACACCGGTTTCTTCTGCATAATATACTCACAGGCCATGTCACACAAAGCCGTAGGATGCGTGTTATAGTCGGGTGCCTGCGCATGATGGTTCAAAGCCAGCGTATCTACCAGATACTTGATACCATCCCATTCATACAGTACGCCCATCTCGGCATCGGGAGCCGCCTTGCGCAACTCGCTGAACACGGTGGGGAAAATGCCATGCTCGTTCAGCACACGCGAAGGTAGTTCGGGCGTTCTTGATCCCCACTCCGTGTACCCGTGCAGTTCAGGACCTGCCCCCATAAACATGGAAGCCCAATTTACAGCACTGGATGAAGGAAGTACACTGCGTTTTTTCAACGTGTAGCATCCGGCATCCATCAACGCCTTCACGTTCGGCATATCCGCCTTTGCCACACTGTAGGCGCCCCATCCGTCCAAACCGATGACAAACACATGTTCCGCTTTCCATTCCGGAGCCTTCCGGCAACCCGACAACACCATTACGGCTATGCACATAGCCCATAAAGCAATCTTTTTCATACAATATCTATTTTGGGTTTATAATTACAAAATTAGCCATTTATTCCCTTTCGACAAGAAAATAAATGGCATTATCCACTTCTCTTTCCACCTAAAAAACAGCCATTCCGCATTAAAAACGACTTTATCTTATCAATGCCTTTATATTCCTTCTATTTTACCCGTTCAGAAATGCCTCGTTGCGATCTATCAGCGCGTTCACCGCTGCCACTGAAGCTGCGGAACGCAATCCGTCGGCAGGCGTGTGCAGACAGTAGTCCACCAAGCGATCCACCGTAGAAACCGCCACGTGCATCCGCGTGTCGCTGGAGGCATAATAGATGTATACCGTACCGTCGTCATCGGCTATCCATCCGTTCGAGAAAAGCACATTGGACACATCGCCCACCCTTTCCCCCGCCAGCGGAGCCAGCAGATAGCCGGCTGGTTCAGCTATGACGCGCCACGGTTCATCGGCTGCGGTCATATACAGATAGAGCACATAGCGCAGTCCGGCGGCACATCCGCGTACTCCGTGCGCCAGGTGCAGCCACCCTTGGGAGGTGCGGATGGGGTGCGGTCCCTCTCCGTTCTTCACCTCTTTGATCGTGTGATAATAACGGTGGTTTATTATCATTTCGTCCTTCACCTCCGCCCGGGTGATGTCGTCTATCAACGCCCATCCTATTCCTCCCCCATTTCCGGCATTAATAAAATCATCCTGCGGACGGGTGTAGAGGGCATATTTCCCATTCACAAATTCGGGATGCAACACCACATTGCGCTGTTGGCTCGCCGCTTTCAAGTCGGGCAACCGTTCCCAGTCCACCAGATTGCGCGTGCGTACGATTCCCGCCTTTGCCACCGCCGCCGACAGATCTCCCGCCGGTGCCTTGTCATCATGGCGTTCGCTGCAAAAGATACCATAAATCCATCCATCCTGGTGAGCGGTAAGACGCATATCGTACACATTGGTTTCCGCCGGATCCACATCGGGCAATACCAGCGGACGTTTCCAAAAGTGGAAATTGTCCACCCCGTTAGGGCTTTCGGCTATGGCAAAGAACGACTTCCGGTCTGCTCCCTCCACACGCACCACCATCAGATACTTTCCGTTCCATTTCAGGGCACCACTGTTCATGGTAGCATTAAAGCCGATACGCTCCATACAACAAGGGTTGGTGGCAGGGTTGAAGTCATAACGCCATTCCAGGGGAATATGCTGGCGTGTCAGTACCGGATAAACATAACGGTGGATGACACCGTTCGTTTCTTCCTGCATTTCATTAGGACGTTGCAACAACGCTTCATGGCGTTGGCGCAATGCTTCTATTTGTTTTTTGAAATATCCGTTCATATCTTATTTTCTTTTCATTGTTATCAATCCATCTTTTACAGTAAAAGAATGCTATCCAAGCATCTAGAATTATACTATTTTATCAAAAATCAATCATATTCTATACAGTGTTGTTATTGGTTCTCAGGATAAAGAGACATACGGTAAACCCGCTGGTAAATCGCATCTTCCAATTCCAACTCAAACACAACATCCTGTGTTTCAGGATCTACTTCTGTCACGCGTGCACCACGATTGCCATTGCTAAGCACATTGCTCATTCCCGGACAAATTAATCTGTTACCCGTTTGTTCCAAATATTGCACCCCGGAACGGGCCGGAGTAAAATACGCGGCACCACGCTCTTTTCCATACTGCCAAACTTGGCGAACCGTACGGTTCACTTCATCCACTTCATATTCTATGCCGCAAGTATAAATATTTTTCCTGTCTGTAAAATCCAGTTTGAAGTTACGCCCATAACCATTATTGAAATAAAGAATGTGTCCATTAGGTAATGGGACAGCTGTATGACATCCCCAAGGCCATTCAAAATCATCACAAGTCTTCGTTCCGGCTATCACCTCAGGATCAGTAATAGGAGTTCCGTCGGCATGAAGAGGATTCAATAATAATTTCAAGTATTTATCTCTCCAATACCCATGAGGCGATATAATCCACTCAATACCTCCAGCTTTATTAAACTTAAAGATTCCTTGATAACGGGCTGTAGCCAGATAATCATCTCCCCACTCTACTATACCATTATTATGCGCCCAATTACTGGCACTTTGTGCAAAAGGGTCTGAGGTTAGATCATAATCGGTCATTCCATAGCGAGCCGAATCCAACATGTGCACCAAATCCCATTCTTGCAATATCTCCCCTTTTTCGGGATCCATCATAATAATAAAATCATTTATCCGTACATCTTTCCCATTGGCGATTTTAGCGGAAGTCTTGCTCACAGTCGCTAATATATTGCCTTGCTTATCTTGAGATATGGCATGATGCATAGTGTATCCCCTTTCCAGCATATCCCAATTATGAATTGTATTTCCCATCATATCCACCTCCACCATCCGATGATGGTTTCCGTCACCGGTCATATAATGTCCGTTCTGCATCCGGATCAATCCGCACCCGATTCCGATATATCGATGTTCATCCGACTTCTCCCAATCAAGAATCCAACGGATTTCTCCGTCAGCATCTATCATATAAGGAATAGATGTGTCTGTTTCATCCTGTCCGGGGGAGTTTACCAAATTCATGCCTGGCTCCATTCGGTCATATTGAGCCTTTACCACTCTGATTTCCTTAGGCAGCCTTCTGCTTTCCAATGTTTTCGTCTGAAGCTTTAGATTGGACCGAGCACGTTCATTTCCTTGCAAATCCGTATAAATTAAAGTGATCTGGTTATTATAATTGGGATAAAGTCCCAATACCGGAATATTCTGTTTTAATCCCACATCTTTAAATGTATATTCCACGTCAGGCGTATGCTTTCCCGGTTTGCTGTGCACAATCAGTTTAATGCGTCCCAATACAGGTAATTTTACAACTACACTGGCCGATAATGGATTGCAACCGGAAGGATTGACTGTAGAACTCAATATCAAGTTGTCAATCGAAGTACCTAAGGTAGGTATAACATAAGTGCTTCCATTGGCAAATGTCAAAGTCGTTTTCCAGTTTTCCGCATCCACATCTACACTTTGGATTAACTCTTGCGGAAAAATTATCTTATTGGACTCAAATAACAAAACACATTGTTCACGTTCTTGAGAAACAGATTTCAATAAATCATTTTCCTTCAACTGGTTTTGTATATCCTGCATAGCTTGGGTACAATCCTGTTCTTCATCACGACATGACAAAAATACAAATATCATAACCAACAAAGAGCATAAATAATATCCTTTCCTTTTCATTTGGCTTCATTGTTTTTATAGAGGGAGAGATCCCCCTCCCTCTCATACTTTTTAATTATCAGTTCAATGCAATCATCTCCATTCCGGCTTTTGCTCCAAATTCAAATTAGCGTCCACCTCTGCCTGAGGTATCGGGAAGTACAAGAATTTAGCTTCAAAATGGTCAAATCCTTGTGTATCCGAAATGCGGTCTGTCGGTTTATATCCTACCAATTCCTTTTCACCACTTTCATTTTCTTCGTAAAGCAATTCATAATGTTGAGAATCGGTCTTGCGTTCGTGCATGATAGCTTTCAACTTAGCAGGATCATTTCCGTACCAACGAACCATATCATCCCAACGTATATTCTCTCCGGCAAATTCCAGCAATTTCTGTTTCTGGAGTTCTGTCATTATAGCATCTTTTCCACTCAAGTTTTTCTCCGGCAGCCCGGCACGTACACGAATCCGGTTAATATCTTTCATTGCTCCGCTTTCATCATTGGTTTCCAGACAAGCCTCAGCGTGGAGCAACAAAACTTCTGCAAAGCGCATAATACGTAAATTGTTGATACGTCCGGCATCGTTAGAATACATCGTACATCCTGTGGGAACCCACCAAGCTGCAAACTTCTTCATCATGAAACGCCCTTGAACACCCTCGATAACCGGATAAGCAGGAGCATATCCTTGCTTGGCAATACCATATTTGCCATCGCCTTCGGGCAGTACCGTCCATTTAAACATATCATCAAATTCCACTTTACCACCATAGAATTTTTCATCCGGCTTCACATCACCGAAATCAGAATATTTAAAGAAGCACGTAGTGTACAAACGCTTATCCCATTTGGAATCAGATCCTTCCGGACGCTGTTCGGAAATGAATTCTTTTATCAAATAGGGAGAAGGCTGCATCTTATACCAACCACCGCCAATATTCTCACCTTTCAGTGTCGGGCCAAAATAATGAGCAAGGTTGTTTCCCATAAACGAGTCGTCACTAGTGCCATTGCCCCAAGCGTCACCCGAATTACCTTTGGCATCATAATTGATTTCCCAAATAGATTCAGCATTAAATTCCGTATCGTCACGGAAGTTGTCCTCATACTTTTGAGTCAAATCGTAACCATAACCATTCATTATAATTTCAAACTCATCCTTAGCGGCCTGATAATCCCCTTTCCAGATATAAGCTTTACCCAACATAGCAATAGCCGCACCTTGAGTTACACGACCGTTCTCATCGCTTGAACGAAGCTTAGGCAAACGAGACTTGGCTTCCTTAAAGTCTGAAATAGCCTGTTCCAGCACTTCATCACCGCTAGACAGTCCATGAGTTTCCGGATCTGCATCCTGCGGGAGAGTACGGATAACCGCATCACGATAATCAGTACGCAAACGGAAGTACCAGAATCCACGTAAGAAATAAGCCTCACCTATCATTTGCTCACGTTTGGTTTCGTCCATATCAACCGTAGCCGCACGATATATGAATTCGTTTGCCATCTGAATGCCTTCATAGATGTTTCCCCAGCTCAAATCCTTTGTATTCGTTGTGTTGACAAACGACAAATATTCCCAAATATAAGGTTCTTCTCCACGAGTGGGGTAAAGGTCGTCACCGCGCATCTGAAGATGCATGATGCCTTCCAACCCACCATAATATCCACTGGTCATACGGCGGAAAGGATTATAAACTGCGGACAAGCCTTTCATCACATTATCCTCGGATGTCCAAAAAGTGGTCGGAGTCTGACGGTTAGGATCAATCTCATTCAGAAAGTCATCACTACAAGAAGACAACAACATTGGAGCTACAGCCAATGCAGCTATGTATTTTATAAAATTCTTTTTCATATTCTGCAAATATTACTTATTCCTAATTAGAAATTTACTTGTAAACCAAAGGTGATAGTACGTGCCATCGGATAACGACCGTCATCACAACCACGGGTCATTACACCCGAACCACCTGATGTACCGGCACCATCGGCATCTACCATACCCAAGTCAGGAGTATATCCTTTATAATCGGTTATAGTGAAAAGGTTTTCCATAGCCGTATAAACACGCACATTCTGCAAACCGGCTTTAGATACCCATACTTTGGGCAACGTATAACCTAATTCCAAAGTCTTCAAGCGCAAGAATGAACCATTTTCCAACCAACGGTCCGTATAGCCCCAGTTTGTACCATTAGGATCGCTAGTACCAAACAAACAGCGAGGAATGTCAGAATGATTGTTTTCAGTCCAGCTGTTCATGCGTTCTGCATATTGGTTTCCTGTTGATTCATTATAAACCGTAGTATAATACTGGGCATTGTAAATCTTGTTGCCAAAGTTTCCGTCAAAGAACATATTCAAATCCAAACCTTTCCATTCAGCACCCAGACTTACACCCAAGTTAACTTTCGGGAAAGCAGAGCCTACATCCTGACGGTCATTATTGTCAATCTTACCATCTCCGTTATAATCCACGAAACGCAAGTCACCCGGTTGTGCATTAGGCTGGATCTTATTACCGTTCTTATCCACATACGCATCAATTTCTTGTTGGCTTTGGAATACACCATCCGTCTTTATCAAATTGAAATAACCTATGGAATGACCGGTCTTGGCATAAGTGATCGTTCCTTTGGCATGAGGATTGAATCCCTGCCATTCATCACGACTTCCGTTTACTTCCGTCAGTTCATTCTTGATAAAGGTGGCATTGACACCTACATGATAATACAAATCGCCTACATTATTACGGTGATTCAATGAAATTTCAAATCCTTTGTTTTCTACTGTACCTGCATTTACTGTAGGATTCCCACTCAAGCCAAAACTCAAAGACTGCGGCATAGACAACAACATATCTTCTGTTTTCTGAATAAAATAATCAGCACTGACACTGAACTTATTGTTCAAGAAAGCAAAATCCAAACCCAAGTTCAAAGTCTTCGTCTTTTCCCAAGTCACATTCATGGGTGAAGTCCATTCCTTACCGGTAATGGCACCTTCCCAAAGTTCTGTGCCCATCATGTTATTCATACCTTTATAAACAACAGACTGGGTAGCATAATTGCCAATGCCGCTCAAATTACCCAGTACACCATAACTGGCACGAATTTTCAATTCATTCATGGTTTCCTTGATATTTTCAAAGAAATCTTCATTCATCACATTCCAACCCAAAGATACAGACGGGAATGTGCCCCAGCGGTTTCCATCTGCAAATTTGGAAGAACCGTCCCGACGAACAGAAGCAGACAGCATATAACGATCGGCATACGAATACATCACACGCCCAAACATAGAAATCATTGTATTGGCCCATGCGCTACCCGATGTATTTTGTGAAGAAACCGAACCGGCGTCAATCACAGAGAAACCTTCCGGGAAACCCTTACGTCCTGCACCAAAACCACGCGCATTGTTACGCTGGGCAGAATAACCCACCAAAGCAGAAACCGTATGATTGCCAAACGTATTATCATAATTGATTGTATTTTCAATCAACCAATCATTCTCCCAGTCTGTACTTTCCGACAATTCCGCTTCATTCTTTTGTGAAGTAGAACTGAAATAATAAGGAGAACTATAGGCATAATTACGTCTTGTATATTTGTTTATACCTACATTGAATTTATATTTCAATCCTTTCAAGAACAAATCCACTTCGGCATAGCCATTCAATAAAATGTCTATCCCATGTCTTTGGTAATCATAGGCTTCTGTCCAACCCACAGGATTATCTCCTCTGGTCCATTCCGGAGCGACATCCCAAGTGCCATCTTCACCATATACATTCCACATAGGCACAGCTGTCAGAGCGGAGGTATATGAAACATCTTCGTACTTCTTTTTATAGAATTTCATCATCAACGTAGTCCCCATACGCAAATGATTATTGAAAAAAGAAAAAGTATTCTTAGCACGAATGTTCCATGCCTCATAACCGGTAGTATTCACAATACCATCCTGGTTAAGATAGCTTCCCGACAGATTATAGGTCGAAGTCTTGTTTCCTCCAGATACATTCAAGCTAACCTTGCTCACCATAGCCGAGTTATAAAGTTCTTTCTGCCAGTCTGTTCCAGCACCTCCATTCCAATTCAGCAACCCTTCTGCCGAACTATAACCGGTAGCCTTTGCCAAATCGCGAAGCTGATTACCATCCATTACATCAATGTATTTGGCAACCATCTGAACGCCTGTATAGGCATCCACTGTTACACGGGCAGAAGTTTCCAAACGACCGCCTTTAGTAGTGACCAATACAACACCATTAGCAGCACGAGAACCATAAATAGCAGCAGCCGAAGCATCTTTCAACACTTCAATAGACTGAATGTCAGCGGGATCAACCATATTGATATCACCATACACACCATCAATCACATAAAGCGGACTGGTGGCACTCAATGAACTGATACCACGGACATTAATATTCAAGCCTTCCCCCGGCTGACCGTTGGCAGCCGACACAGTAACACCGGCAACTCTTCCTTGCAAAGCAGCTGAAGCACTACGTGCAACATTTGCCTGTAACTCTTTACCGGAAACAGAAGCGACCGCACCTGTCAAATGGCTTTTCTTCACTGTACCGTAACCGATAACCACCACCTCGTCCAACAATTCACCTTCCGACAATTTCACATTAATCACACTGCGGCCATCAACCTTAACAGTTTGCTCCCGATAACCTACATAAGAGAAATTCAAAGACTGACCGAAAGCGGCCTTAATGGTATATTTGCCATCAAAATCGGTAATCACGCCATCCGTAGTTCCTACTACAACAACAGCCGCACCAATCAACGGATTATTCTCCGCATCCGTCACTGTTCCGGTAACAGTAATTTGCTGAGCATAGGCACATATACTAAGTATGCACAGCAACCATGTAAATGCAATTTGTTTCATAAATAATGTATTAGAGTTTAATTAAAAAATATTGCTGTAAAATTAACTAAAAATAGATTTCCAACACGTTATTGCTTTCGCAAACAACGGTAATGCCCCATGGATGGAAGAATAGCAGCTGAAATTAAGAATGTCTTTGTTTTCATAGTTATTTGAATTAAAAATTAACATTGCAAAGATGGCAATTCAAGCAAGCAGGAACAAATACAATTCAAGCATTAAACAATGAAATCTTATCAATATCAAAAAAAAATTCTTCAAGACAATGGAAAACGCATCTGAATTGAACGTGAAATATAAAATTTTTCCTACACAGTATTCTTCTAATTATCAACCAATTACTGTAAAAAAACATCCATAAAGGCTCTCAACCGGTAGGTAAGCGGTGGTATCGTTCATCAATGTACAACACAACAACCGCCACACACAAAATGACAAAACTTCAATAGATGTATTTTATCAACAGGATGCAACCGTGAAAACAGTCTTATGACTTTATTGCTTCACCTTGGTGAAGCAACCGTTTCACACAGGTGGCAACGGCACTTCACTTGAGTGAAAAGTAAGCATTCGGCCTCGTGCGTGTTTTTTTCCCCTCTTTTCCTTCCTACCTTTGT
>ERZ780057.794-NODE-794-length-11172-cov-2.9221_pt1 | contig 11172 bp, 7 predicted proteins | sample MGYA00511844_ERZ780057 | MGnify/ENA primary metagenome ERZ780057 (study PRJEB29588, sample SAMEA2149030) | human gut metagenome | biome: human gut; feature: human-associated habitat; material: faeces | place: Denmark | collected 2008/2010 ...
CGCAATCCGTCACTGCCTGCCGCCTCATCATGATTTGCCACCTGCTCAGGAGTAAAGTTACTCCACTGACGAGGTAAATGATGCTGTTCCTCCGCATCGAAATCCTCAATAGCGTTACGCAAGGCGTTGAACTCCATCAGGCTGTCGGCTACCATCAGAAGGCCACGCCCGTCACGCCCTGCCAACTCCAGCCAGCGGACATCCGTCCGGTGACCATTCTCTTGAGGCCGAACATAAGGTGTATACATGGCCTCGGCCGTTGTCTCATAAAGACCGACGAAGCTACCAGCATTTCGATCCCAATAATTCTCGGCCGGACCACGTCCCATATAACGCACCTGATTCATCACGGCAGGCAAACGGAAACGAACTCCGATACGAGGTAAAGTCGTTGTTTCTCTCTTCTCTGCGGCATTATCCCGACCAGGCGAGAAAGTAGCTGTAAGAGTTGCCTCTGATACTTCCGCCTTTGAGGCCTCCATCTCTGTCGGAGTAAGATCTGCGGCAACATGAGTCACACCACTGGGATAGATCGTATAAATCATCCGATAAAGATTGCCTGCCGGCAACCGATAGGTTACTTTCACGATCGCTTGATCTCCTTCAATAGTCGCTGTTGCCTCAGTCACATCAAAATCACTGCTACCGCTCTTCCAAATCTGAAGTCGCTTCGGCATGCCATTACCATAATCATTATCGGTCGGAGCACGCCAGAAATTCGGACGTAGTCCGAAGCCATCCACGAAATATTCCTTACCGTTTACCTTATAAGAGGTAACAGCACCCATTTTCTTATCGAATATGAACGAGAGCTTCGATGATTGGACTGTCAGATAATCATCCGAATCCTCAACCGTCAGTTTCGGCCCTTTCAATGACCAGCCAGTCTTTACGCCACCCTCAACCGGCAAACGGAACTGATCCGCGGCGATCTCATGCCCCACCGGAATCAAAGGCTCCGCCTCAATCGTATTGACGCTGAAATTGACAAAATACTCCACACCCGCTTTAGGTTTCACCTTCTTAAGTGGAACAGTCACTTCGGTTGAGGCTTGCGGTTCAAGATCAAATGGTAACTTTCCACTATCCACGATACGGTCGTTAGCTCTCACCTCATAAGAGATCTTATACTGTTTAAGATTGGTGAAATAAAAACGGTTCGTTATCCGGAAACGTCCAGCAGCGGCATCGATTACTTCAAACCCGACATTCTGATGCGCATATTTCACCTCTGCCATCGCCGGATGAGGCGTACGATCGGGACCAACCAAACCATTGCAAAGGAAATTACCATCACTCGGAGCATTCACTCCGAAATCGCCTCCATAAGCATAGAACAATTTTCCTTCTTTATCCCGTTGAGCCAGTCCTTGATCTACCCAATCCCAAATGAAGCCACCTTGCAAATTCGGGTATTTATAGATTGCCTGCCATTGCCCCCACAAGTTACCTGTCGAATTACCCATGGCATGAGCATACTCCGAAGGTACGACCGGACGATCACTGCCTTCACGACCAATCTCCTCCAGCCAATCCGCTCCCGGATACTGCGGCACGTACATGTCCGTATTCCATTCCCAAAGAGCACGCTCGTAGCAAACCGGACGATTCATGCCCCCTTTCTCTCGTTCCTTAATATAAAGGTAAGTCTGATAGAAATTGTAACCATTTCCGGCCTCATTACCCAACGACCAAATCGCCACGCAAGGATAATTCTTGTTGCGCTCATACATATTAATTGTCCGGTCCATATGCGGTTTCAACCATTCCGGGTTGTTTCCCAACGTACCACCACGCTTCAAGTTGTAATACATTCCGTGCGACTCAATGTTGGCTTCGTCATAAACATACAATCCATACTCATCACACAACTCATAGAACCGACGATCTTGCGGATAATGACAAAGGCGTACGGCATTGAGATTATTCTGTTTCATCAACTCAAAATCTTTCCGCATCAACTCCTCTGTCACATAATGTCCCGTCTCGGGATTATGCTCATGAACATTCACTCCTTTAAATTTAATAGGTTGTCCATTCACCAACAATACCGTATAAGGTTTTCCATTCGCGGCCAACTGCTCCGTTTGCACCATCTCGAAACGACGGAAACCAACATGCGCAGGAATAATCTCCGTTATCTGCCCATCCATCTTCACCGTCATTTCCAACCGATAAAGATTCGGATGTTCGGCACTCCATGCGGCCACTTCCGGGATTGTCGCCTCAAAAGAGACCTTCTCGGCATGGCTCGGGCTTACCCACAATCGCTTTGTTTCACTGGCGACCTGCCGGCCTGCCTTGTCCGACAAATGATAAGTCACCTCCAGCTCCCGACTTTCCGTCTCATGATTACGAGCCTCAACAGCTAAGCGGAAACGCCCATTCCGGTAAGTGTCGTCAAGATCCGACACCACCTCGAAATCACGAACAGCGACCTTTGGTTGCGACCACAGGAAAACATCCCGTTCAATACCACTCATCCGCCAAAAATCCTGACATTCCAAATAAGAGCCCGTACTCCAACGGAAGATCTTAAGCACCAAAACGTTCTTTCCCGATTTCAGGTAAGGGTTGACAAGAAACTCCGCCGGATTCTTGGAATCCTCACTGTATCCCACCTCCTGGCCGTTCAGGTAAACATAAACACCCGATTTAGCTCCGGCGATATGCAGGAAAATATCCCGTCCAGTCCATCCTTCCGGTACCTCAATCTCTCTACGATAGACACCCACTGGATTCTCCTCCGGCAATAAAGGTGGCTGCGGGTTCTTAGGCTTGAACTCATAACCATGATTCGTATAAATAGGAACACCAAAACCTTGCATCTCCCAGTTGCCCGGCACCCGGATCTCTTTCCAGCCACTTACGTCGGCCACCGGATCCGTCACGTCTGCAGGTAGCTGCTTATACCCATCCACATAAAGGAATTTCCATGTCCCGTTAAGCGACTGATAATACGAACTTTCCTCAAAACGCATTGTCCGAGCCTTCTCCGGATTGTCGTAAGTCATGAACGACGCCCGAGGCGCCTCACGGTTCACGCTCGTTACCTGGACATCCTGCCAATAGGGCAATCGCTCCGCCCGGACCGTGGCGATCAAGCCCAGCAACAGTCCAATGGCAACAGCCCATACTCTGAATCTAACCATAAATTTATACTTTGTATTTGTCATTAATAATTCCGTCCGCATAAAAAGATATGACGACCGCCAAATCTCCCAACTCTATTCTGTTGTTCAGACAAAGTTAATACATAATTCGGTAATCCACCCATCTCGAACAACAACCTATATTTAGTACATTCGCACACCAAATAGAAAACATAAAACAAAAATCCATGGAACAGGAAAGAATCTATGACTCAAATCATAAATTATATAACGATTTCAAGAGACTTTATTCCCAAAGTTTTCCCATTTTTGAACAACGAACAGAAACTCAACAAGAATACGCATTCAATAATGAGAATTATCATTTGATTGGGTATTGTTCTGAAGGGAGTTTCATAGGATTCATTTCATTCTGGGAATTCAAGGATTATTTATATATCGAGCATTTTGCCATCAATAATGAGATTCGGGGAAAAGGCTATGGATCAACGATCCTCAATAAATTCATCAAGTCCACGCCTAAAACCATCCTCCTAGAAATAGACCCTATTATAGATGATATTTCCAATGCCCGCTTAAGGTTCTATAAACGATGTGGCTTTTGGGAGAATCCATATTCACATACACATCCCTCATACAGGGACGAATACCAGCCACATCATCTGATTGTCCTTACGACAGGAAAACAATTATCTGAAGATGAATATCAAACATTCTATAAAGATCTGTCTGTTACTGTAATGAAGCGACTAAAATAACAACGACACTTACCTACTTGTCTATAACAAATACTAAAGGCTATCGTCTCCACGAATCCTGTTGCGGAATCGTCACGGAGACAATAGCCTTCCTTATATTAGACCTAACAAAATAAATCCAATTAACGTGCGGCGTAATAAGAGAAACCTTCAGCCACCTGTCTGAACGCCATCACGCCTGCCTCATCAAGTGTCACGTTCATTGTCTGACCATCCGGCAAATACATAACGACCTCGTCATCACCCTCAAAGGTCATCAGTTTCTCGCTTTGGCCATTTGCCTCAACGCTCCAAGTCTGATCACTCTCATTGAACACCAAGTCAACGCCTTGCGCCTCACCCTCTTTCTCGATATGATAACCATCCGCTTTGGTTTCTACAGTATAGACACCATCCTTACCGTCAACCTTCTTAACTGAGCCCACATCAGCCGCAGGATTGTCTCCGCTCCAGAACTCAATCGAATTCAAAACCAACACGTCGGCTATGGCACAAACCTCATAAGCCGGTAAAATCCAAAATGCAATAAAAACCAACTCGTTCACAAATTTGTTGTCGATATTCCGGTTCCAATTCAACAACTTGTTTGATAGGCTAAATGAACCTATACATGACGAGAACATCAGGCTGCTAGAAACGGCAGCAACCAATAACAATGTCAAACTTTTTCTTTTCATCTCTCAGATATTTATGTTAACAACACACGAATATAACACAAAAAAACGAGACATAGTCATTTTTTTCAACAACAAGACCATTTATTTAGACGGATCGTGACGCTTCGAAAAAACACCCAGCAAAACCAAGAGGATTAAAATGACGATCAAATAGCCAAACAATCCTCCGACATGCTCATTCTCGCCATATGAATGCATGCCGCTCAAAAAATAATTAACTCCCAGGAAAGTCATCAGGACGGATGAGAAACAAAGCACCGAAAGGAAATTAAATGACCAGGTCGAGTACCAACGTTTAACCAGTCGCAAATGCAACACGACAGCGTACAGAACCATCGTCACCAACGCCCAGGTCTCTTTCGGATCCCAGCCCCAATAACGTCCCCAAGAGACGTTAGCCCAGATCGCTCCCAAAAAGGTACCTATCGTCATGAGAGCCAAACCGATCCACAACGCCATCTCATTGATAACCGTCAATTCCGAGATTCGTGCCGATAAAAGGGCCGCCCGTTTCTTTCCTCCAAAAGCCATCAGGCCCATATTCGTAATACCCAGCAAACAACCAACTCCAAAGAAGCCATAAGCAGCCACAATCACCGCCACATGAAACATCAACCAGGGTGATTTCAGGACAGGCACCAATGGGTTGATCTCCGGATCCATCCAGTTCAGGCCCGAAACGAAAAGGATCACACCTCCGAACAACGACGCCAACGCCAACGTAACGGGACTTCTCCGTACGAACAACAAACCGCCCAATACGGTTGCCCAGGCGACATAAACCATCGTCTCGTAAGAATTACTCCATGGCGCATAACCGCCAATATACCATCGCATGCCCATTCCACAAATATGGCACAGGAACACCGCCAGGATACCGACCGAAAAGATCCCCGTACAGTAAACCATCCAACGCCGCCGCACAAACAACGCGGCAATGGAAAGAGCCAGCAAAAGACCACCAAATACCAGATAACCAATCTTACACCAACGGAACAAGTCTAGTCGATTATAGGTCACCTCCGACTGGATCTTTTCCATTTCAAATACACCCGGCGTACTTCGCTTGTCCTGATAAGTACGGATCATCTCCAATACCTCATCCGCTTTACTCCAATCACCCGACTTCAAGGCGTTGCGCACCTCACCCAAATACCAATCGAAGATGCGTGAGACAAACATGGAGTCCTTACCTGAAAAAGCGGAGAGGTCATCACCCGGCGCATACCATTTGTGATTGGGATCATCCGCTTTCGGGAAAATATGGATCATCTGCTTATTGACCAACTGATTGAAAATATTCGCCTGCTCATCAAGCTTCATCAGGTCCTTGTCAAAGCGGGTCCGTTCCACCGGATTCTTGTGATAAGCCTCCTCGACCTTCTCCTGCAACTTATAATTTCCCCGCTCGTCGAACAACTCGATGAAAGCGCATGTCTCGGGGCTCAAGCCATAATAGGTGGCCAATTCCTGATTGGACTGATGAAGCAAAGGTACTCGCATCCACATTTCCGGCATGGCCAACAGACTCAGCAGGAACTGATCAGAATTTAGTGCCCCGATCTTCTCTTGCTTATAAAGCTTACGCAAGATCTCGGACGAGAAGGTGTTAATCGGCGACATACGGCCACGGTTCGATTGTACCGGCATCGCCGCAAAAGCCGCCGCATGCCGCTCATCAATCGTATATTTTTGCAAGACCTCATAAATCGCCACCTTATCAACTGCCGCCCTGGCGGGAAGCGACCCGTTTGCGACCATCATGAGCAGAAGCGCTACGCCAAAAGCGGAAGATCCTCCAAACGACTTCAATCGTCGGGCCAACTCACGGAAACGAGAGCCCGAGCCAAAGATAGACCCCAAGAGTCCCAAAAGCAACAAGGCATAACCAACATAGGTCACCGTACGTCCCGCGACATCACGGCTCACGGACAAGACTGTCCCCTTCTCATCCGGATCATAAGAGGCTTGGAAAAAACGATAACCTTTCACGTCGAGCACATTGTTCATGAACACCCGTTCCTTGCGGGTCGCCCCATCCACATGCACCAGCAAATCACTCTCGTACGACGACGGGCTGTCCGAGCCCGGATAACGGGTTAACGTGAATTTCACCAGTTCCAACTTAAAAGGCAATCGTTGAACATAATGCTCACGATCAGTCTGGATCACCAATTCGTCGGTCGACTCACCCTCGCGGATGTGCACGAATCCATCAACGGCTAAAACATGCGAGATAAACGCGCCCGACAAGATCACGATAAAAGCGATATGTGTCAACACGAATCCCCACTTACGCCAGCGGAACAAGCGGAAACGGATCGCCATCGCGATAAAGTTGACAACCATCAAGAATTGCCATAATATAAACAAAGGTGAATAATAAACCCAGGTCTTGGCCATCAACGTGCCATACCCTTTTTCCAAAAAGGTGGCTCCCGCCAAAGCGGCGGCATAAAACACCAATAAGACGATCGTAAAGAACGCCGAGGAAATCAACTTCCACAAAGGAACTCTCATCTGACAATGAATTAAAGTATGAAACCACAAAGATAACCTATTTTTCGGGCAAGGAAGCAGCCACAACAACGAAAAGCACGCGTCCGTCCGTGCCTTGGCGGTGTCCGCGTGCTTTTTCCAGTCCTGATCGGCGCTACGGCGATCAAACTTCCGGAGGCGTGCCACCAGAAGTGGAGGGCTCCCGATCCACGCTCAGCTCCACCTTATTGGCGGCGTCGCGCATTTTCTGCTTGGGCGTAAAAACGATCTTGGGCGTCTTCAACGAGTCCTTCACGGTGACCTCCTCCGGCGTGTCCATCATTTTCGAGGGAACGACAGGGCGAAGACTGCCCAGCTCGGCCAGGTCAACGCTCATGCCCAGCTGCAAGGCCTCACACACCACGTTGCTCAAGCTGATCAGCGCGTTGCTCACGTCGCCTTCCGATAGCGAGGTCTCGCGCACGATCCGCTCGACGAGCATCCTGTTCGTCAGTTTCTGCTGCGACTTGGGATAGGCGTAATACACGGTCTGTCCCTTACGGTTACCAATGGAAAGTACTTTCGACTTGATTTCAAAATTGATCATAAATCTCTATTTATAAGGTTAAACAAATATATCCAAAAGCGCGCCGCTCGTGCCTTCTAAAGGGTATCTGATACTGTTAATGAAGGGTATCTGATACTGTTGGGCAAGAGTATCTGATACTGTTAATGAAGAGTATCTGATACCCATAAACAGGGGTATCAAAAACTCCATCCCACCGTCATCTGCAACATCCGGCTGTAAGAGGAGAGTTTTTTCATCTTCGCCGAGTCCGACTCTTCATAGACATCCTCGAGCGCATTGATCACGCCGGCATAATAGCCCATCGTAACATTCAAACCAAAGTCGAACTGATAACCTAACCCGAAATTCACGCCTAAATCAACCGTACGGCACAAAGAGTCCACATGCTTTCCCTCATCCGATCCCTCATACAGCAGGAAACCGACTTGAGGCCCCACCAGCAGGTGCAATCCCTGATAGAGATAAACCTTAGCGTTCAAGGGGATATTGATATAGTCGCATCTTAACGAGGCGTCATCAGACTGACCGCCCTGCATGGAGAAATAGATTCCTGGCTCAAACGAAAGGAACGAGGTCGAAGGGAACTCCAACGATACCCCGGCCACGATACCCGGACGCATATCGGCATACCAACCCCAATCCGACTCCGGTCGGCTCATGGAAGCCATATTCACGCCAACCCTCGGAATAATCTGGAAATTACGGGCTGCCACATCACCCAACGGTAACAGGCAGGCGATCAACACCAAAAGCAGGGCGGAAAAATGCCGCCCGCCTTTTTTCCCGGTAACCATATCCGTTCTCATAATAATCGTCTCTTATTTCTTCGGCAAGACCTTTTCCAAAGTCGTATGCAATGCCTCCTCACGAATATCCTTGGCGATAATCACTCCTTCCGGATCCAACAGAACATTCGACGGAATCGCCCGCACGCCATACAAAGCGGGAATCTCCGAATCCCAATACTTCAAGTCCGACAGATGAGTCCACTCTAACTTGTCATCCTCGATCGCTTTCAACCATTTCGCCTTGTCACGATCCAATGAGATACCAACAATCGTAAAATTACGGTCTTTGTATTTCTGGAAGGCGGCTACCACGTTCGGGTTCTCCCGACGGCAAGGCGGACACCAAGAGGCCCAGAAATCAATCAGCACATATTTTCCACGGAAACTCGACAGCGCGACCGGATTCCCATCCGCATCAGGCAAAGAAAACTCAGGCGCTACCTGACCGATCTGTACCTTTTCCAAAGTCTGGATAATACCATCCAGATCCTTCACGTAAGGACTGTTCGCCAAAGAAGGCGATAGCTTTTGCCGGGGTGCCTTCAACTGGTCGAGCGACAATTTATAGGTAAAGTAACGATACAGATAGAACGCGGCAGCCGGCGACTCCGGATATTTCGACACCAGGCTGTCAATATTAAAACCATCCTCCTGGATTCGATCAGCGTTCGACAAGAAAATGTCATTAACAGGTGAATCCTTGACCTCAATACGCTCGTTAGCCTCATCCAGGACAACCGGCATAGCCTTGTTTTCCAAGAAGAACTGGACAGGATAGTCCATCTCATCCGTTGCCAGGCCATACAACAAAGGCTGATCCACCTCACCTTCGAAGGTAAACTTGCCGCCCTTCACCTCTGCCGTGTCCACATCGAAAAACATCTTATTGCGGAACACTTTCAAATAAACCACGCCATCGGTTTTTCCTTTAAGTTCTCCCTGTATCTGGTATCCCTTGGGAGCCTCTTGGCAACCCAGCAGGCAACACGCGGCAAGCGCGCACATCATGATCCGTTTCATATTCCTATCTTTTTATGCTATACTTTTAATTTTAATAATACTACGCGACGAAGATAACGGTATTTCTCTAGTTTTTCAAATTAAATCCCGTAAACTCCTATCTTCGCGAAAACTCAATTTTTATCAAGATGAAAACAGGAATTGAACCCACTTGCGTGGATTGCGGCACGCAAAACTGCAAATTCAAGGACCGGACCTATCCCGATTTCTGCCCGACCCTCAACCTGAAGGAGTCGGATCGGGAATGGGCACTGGAGCGATACGACGAGGGCCGTAACCGCGAGATCATGATCGCCAGCGCGGAGGTGGAATATGAGGGTTATTGCCAATGGACCCGTGTGGAAGAGATCATGGCTTTCGCCCGTAAGATCAACGCGCACCGAATCGGCATCGCCAATTGCATTGGCCTCCTGAATGAGGCCCGGATTTTCGCCCGGATCCTACGGGATAATGGTTTTGAACCCTATACGGTTATTTGCAAAGTGGCCGGACAAGCCAAGAGCAGCATGGGTATTCCCAAAGAATGCGAGCAGATCGGCACCTCGATGTGCAATCCGATCCTTCAGGCCCGTCTTCTAAATGAGGCCAAAACAGACCTCAATGTGGTCATCGGCCTTTGCGTAGGCCACGACAGCCTCTTCTATAAATATTCGGATGCCTATGTGACAACACTCGTCACGAAAGACCGTGTCACGGGTAATAACCCTGCCGCGACTCTTTATACGGCCAACTCTTATTACCGAAAAAAACTTCAACCGAAAGAATAGGGAACGATAAGCGTAAACCTGTAGCGATAAAACGCATAACAGTGTATTTGGAAATTCACTGCAGTATATTGAGATTTTCACTGCAGTGAAACCAAAAACGAACTTGAATAGCCTTCGTTTTTTATGTCCAAAGAATAAGCCAGTCCTTTTCGGAAAGGATTGGAGTTTTCCTCGAAAAGGACTGGAGTTTCCTTCGGAAAGGACTGGAATTTCTTCCGGACAAAATTTTGATCTTCCCCCAAGACCGGTCCACGCCAAGCATCAGCCGAAAACTGAAACCAATAAAAAATTTTCCCAACCGCATAGGGTTTTTTATTTCATCCTGCGTTATACCAACGAAAGCAGCTTAGCTAAGGGCATTCAGCAAACACATTTTTATTATCATACACAAAAACAAGGATGAATATGAAAATCAAAGTAATCGCGCTATCTTTGTGCATGATGGCAACAAGCTTAACATTGGTTCAAGGACAAAACAACAAAAGCGATGTTACCCCTACGGGAAACAGGCACGAGATCCGTTTATCCGTCAGCGACGGCTTAACGATCGGAACAACCGGTATCCTTGGAATGGGCCTGGCCGATGCCATCACGGGAAGCAAACGGACTGACGAGTATTACAGCCTGGTTTACGGCCTTGGTTATCGATACAGTCTTAAACGGTTCAGGGTAGGTGCGGATCTGGGATTTGCCCGTAACAGCAGCCAGCTGACCCTAAGCGGCGAGAGCTCACCCTCATTAAATGAGAAAGAGCTGAAATTCCTGATACTTCCGACAGCCGAGTTTACCTATTTCAAGAGAAACCTGATCGAATTGTATGGCTCAGCCGCCGCTGGTGTCGACCTGACCCGGCACACGGAAAGCCCCGTCGTCAGTCACTCGCGGGATAACATAAAGAAAACGGATTTGTCGACCAGCTTCGCCTACCAGATCAATCCTATCGCCCTCCGAGTAGGCAACGATCGTATCGGTGGGTTTCTGG
>ERZ780057.800-NODE-800-length-11080-cov-2.86621_pt1 | contig 11080 bp, 10 predicted proteins | sample MGYA00511844_ERZ780057 | MGnify/ENA primary metagenome ERZ780057 (study PRJEB29588, sample SAMEA2149030) | human gut metagenome | biome: human gut; feature: human-associated habitat; material: faeces | place: Denmark | collected 2008/2010 ...
AAAAATATACAATTATGAAAACTACAGTATTATTCAGAATGATGGTTTTAGTGGCAATGGTAGTTGCCGGTATCGCCAATACAGAGTTGAAAGCACAGGACAATAACTTCATTACTAATGAAGAGAAAGTAGATGATCTTGTTGTTTCGAAGGTGATTTACAGACTGGATGGTTCTCTCTATCGTCACATGAAATATGATTTTACTTATGATGATCAAAAGAGAGTAACAGCTAAAGAAGCTTTCAAGTGGGATTCATCCACTGAAAAATGGATTCCGTATTTCAAGATCGATTATGCTTATTCTTCTAATGAAATCACATTGGTATATGCACGTTGGAATAATTCTCACAGAGCTTATGATGATTCTGTAGAAAAGAGTGTTTATGAACTGAATGATGCTAATATGCCGATCGCGTATATGAACTACAAGTGGAATGACTATAAATGGATTGAAGAATCAGCCGGCAACTGGGCTATGAATATACAGACTCCGGTGACAGATGAAGCAGACTTGCTACTTGCCGGAAGATAACAATACCGGGGATTGTGAAATTCTCTTTCTCTCTTAAGGTTTTAACAAACGAAAACGGTGGATTACCCAAACGAGGGAATCCGCCGTTTTTATTGTATCTGTCTGAAACCGGTGCTGTTTACTAGGTTGTTCTATTTAATGAGCGGCAGATATTCTCCATATCCTTCTTCTTTCATTTTTTCTTTCGGGATAAAACGCAGCGAAGCACTATTGATACAATACCGCAATCCGCCTTTGTCCTTTGGCCCGTCTGTAAATACATGTCCTAAATGCGCATCTCCTGTCTTGCTGCGTACTTCTGTCCGTATCATTCCGTGAGTAGTATCTTTCTTCTCTGCGATCAGCTCTTTCTGAATAGGTTTGGAAAAACTGGGCCATCCACAACCGGAATCAAATTTGTCTGTGGAAACAAACAACGGTTCTCCGGTAGTGATATCTACATAAATGCCGGGGCGGTGTTCATTCCAGAACTCATTATGGAAAGCCGGCTCTGTGGCATTTTTCTGAGTCACTGCATACTGTTCGGCAGATAATTTCTTACGGAGAGTGGCATCGTCCGGTTTTTGAAAAGTTGGGGGCTTGGGAGCATTCGCTTTTCGTGCCATTTCAAATAAAGCCAGATTGATATGGCAATATCCGCCCGGATTCTTATCCAGATAATCCTGATGATAGACTTCTGCCGGATAAAAGTTTGTCAACGGTTCCACTTCAACGGCAATCGGTTTGTTGTATTGAGTGGCTAATGCCTGGATCGCCTGATTGATGGTGGAGAGATCGGCTTTATTGATATAATATATACCGGTTCTGTACTGTGTACCACGATCGTTCCCCTGTCGGTTGAGGCTGGTCGGATCGATTGTCTGAAAATAGAGGTTGAGCAATAAACTCAGATTTACTTCTTCCGGATCATAAACAACCTTCACTGTTTCGGCAGCATTTGTCTTGCCCGAACACACCTGTTCATAACTGGGATTGGCAACGGTGCTGTTGGCGTATCCCACCTGAGTACTTTCTACTCCTCTGATTTGTTTCAGGAAGTGTTCGGTTCCCCAAAAACATCCTCCTGCAAAATAAATTTCCGCTTGACTTTTCATTGGTTTTGCAATTCCTAAAAATACATTACTAATTGTTAGAATCACTGCGATGATTATATGTTTCATAACTGTTGGTTCTTTCTATAGTAACGGATGAACCGGTGGATATGTTTTAGAAATCTCTTACATAAATAACAAGTGCTTTTGGGGAAGTTTGAAAACATGAGTAAATCCTTAAAAATAGAATACGTTTCCGATGTATTCTATTTTTAAGGATTTTGATAAATAGCTGGAAATCTGTTCTATTCTATGATTTCTCCTTTGTAGAAATCCAGTATTTTAGTACGGAATAGATAATCGTATTTAGCTTGCAGTTTATCCGACAGTGCTTTGGTCAGGTTTAGTTTCGCTTCATTGTATTCCACAAAAGTAGCTTTACCGTTATTGAATTTTTCGCTCATCAACCGAAAAGATTCTTCGTTGGCTTTCACTGCAACTTCGCTGGAGGTATATTTACTTTCTGCAGCTACTGCATTATACCAGGCTTGCTGGATTTCTTTATAAAGTACTTTCTTGGCGTTATCCAGCTGCAAAGCAAGGTTTGACTGTTGTAGGCGGGCAGTGCGTACCCGATTACGAGTGCTAAAACGGTTGAAGATCGGAACGCTCAGGTTGAAAGAAATAGATTTGCTCAGGTTATTTTTTAATTGACGGGCAAAACCGGATTCTGCTTCACCGTTGAGTGTATAGTAGCTGCTTCCTAGCCCTGCACTGAAAGAAAGTTGGGGGTAGAATTCACTTTGAGCGATACGAATGTTTTTTAAACTACCTTGTAAGCGATATTCTGCTGCCTTGATGCCGGGCTTATAGGCAATCGCCTGGATATAAATGTCATCCGGAGCTGTTAGAGGTTCAAATTTCAGTTCTTCTTTTGGATTCTCAAGAACGAAACCTTCCGGTGTAGGCAGTTCTAATAACTGGCTGAGACTTAATAATGACAATTTATATGTATTGTCTGCCTGTACGGCTGTCATCTCATCCTGTGCTACACGTGCCTGCGCTTCAGCTACCTCCGCCGGTGAAGCCTTGCCGACATCATGCAGTCCTTTGATACGTTTCAGCTGATCTTTGCTTAACTCAACCTGATTTTGTGCTACCTTGTTCAATTCCAGATTGAAAAGCACTTGCAGATAGGCAGAGGTAACATTGATTGCAATATCCTCTTTGGCTTTATTCAGGTCCTCGATAGCAGCCTGTAAATTGAGCTTGGCAAGGGAATATTGATTGGATAATTGTAAGCCTGTGAAGAGAGGTACATTAGTACTTAAGTTCACTCCCGTACTGGAACTGTTAGTATCACTATATGAATTATCTTTCGGAGAAGCTGTACGTCCCCAGCTCCACCCCTGGCTGATACCACCATTTAAGTTCGGCAGACGTGCCCATTTAGCGGTGTTTACACTAATCTTATTTTGTTCGGCTTCATTGGCTGTGTGGGGGGTGTGGATGTTTTTGTCGGTGGGCTAGTGGGTTGATTGCCGTAAAGTCCATGTCTGCGGAGTGGTATCCTGTGCTTGAACAGAACCGATACCGGTTCCGCTCAACAGGATGATTGCCATCATTTTATTGATTACTTTCATTGGATGTCAGTTATTTATCTTTTTTCTCAGCACCGCGTAACTTGGTCTGAGCGGTTACACCTTTTTTTATCTCAATCTTGATACCGTCACTCATTCCGGTAGTCACTTGTGTACGTTCGAATTTCTGTTGTGGTACGGAGTCCGTCATGATATATACAAACGTAGAGTCACCGCTGAACTCAATCGTACTTTCGGGTACTGCCAGTACTTTGCTGGCACGCTGGAGCACAATCTCTGCATTGGCGGAATAGCCGGAACGAATCTGCACGGTATCCGGAACTGTGATAGCAGCTTTGATTTCAAATTGATTGGCTCCGTTGGTTTCTACTCCTTTCGGTGAAATATATTCGAGAATAGCATCAAAAGTCAGATTCTGTAAAGCTCCGATCGTCAGTTTAATCGGCATTCCCTCATGGATGCGACCCACTTCGGTTTCGTCAATATTTCCCCTGAAAATCAGATCGTTCATGTTTGCTACCGTAGCAATGGTAGTACCGTCGTTGAATGTATTACTCATGATTACGGAGTTACCGGCTTTCACTGGTACGTCCAGAATTAATCCGTCAATAGTAGAGCGGATCATGGTGCTACTGAATGAAGCACTGTTTTTAGTGATTCCTTCTTTTATAATTTCCAGATTATCTTTGGCAGTCTGATTCTCTTCCCGTGCCTGCTTTACCGCTACTTCTCCTTTTTCGTAATCTTCACGACTGATAAGCTGATCTTCATATAACTTCTTGATACGGGTAAAGTCTGTTTCGGCCTGCTTTGCATTGATCTCTGCCAGGCGGACACGACTTTCTGCGGAGTTCAGTTGTCCGAGTTCGGGAATTACTTTGACTTTCGCGATCACTTCCCCTTTTTTTACGCTCTGTCCCGCTTCTTTGAATACCTCGTCTACAATACCGGAAATCTGAGGCTTGATTAAAATTTCATCTCTCGGCTCTACCTTTCCGGTGGCTACTGTAGTCTTTTCAAGGTCCGTGACTTCTGCTGCCAGTGTTTCATATACGATCACTTTAGGCTTGGATTTCTGATAAAGAAATACGAACGTTCCGACAAGGATTATGGCAATAATTACCAATAATGTGATTTTCAGATACTTTTTCATCTTGAATATATATGTTTAATTTTTAATTCTTCATTTAACTCTCAACTTTCCACTTCTACTCATCTCTGATCGCTTCAATCGGTTTGATAGCCATCGCACGGTAAGCAGGTGCCAGTCCTGCCAACATACCTAATGCGATCAGCAGGGCACAGGTTCCGACTGCTAATCCGAAGCTGACCTGGAAATGAGCATCTCCTCCGTTGGAGTTCGCTCCCATCTCAACCAGTTGCAGCACCATGACAGCGAAAGAAATTCCGAACATGCCGGCGATGGTTGTCAAGACCATGCTTTCAGATAAGATTTGCTGCAGGATGTCTTTGGGGCGTGCACCGATGGCACGGCGTATGCCGATTTCTGTAGTGCGTTCTTTCACTGTCACCATCATGATATTCGATACACCAATGGCGCCTGCCAGCAAGGTACCCAAACCTACCATCCAGATCAGAATATGGATACCGGTGAATAAGTTGTCTACCATGGAAAACATAGCCTCAGCGTTCAGATACATAAGCGCCTGCTTGTCATTAGGAGCAATATAGTGTGCTGCCTTGATGATTTCTTCCATTTGGGGTTGTACATCGGAAACCTTTACGCCCCGTTTGACGGTGAAGCAGATTACATCAATTTGTCCGCCCAGATTATAAGTCTGCTGCATGGTGGTGAATGGAAGGGTAACAGCCTCGGAGGCACGGCCCTGTATGTTCATATCTCCTTCGGAAGAAGACATGCCGATGACTTGATAGTAGATGCCGTCTACCCGTACATATTTGCCACACGGGTCTTCTCCCGGTTTGAACAGGCTTTCGTAAACACGCTTGCCAATAACGCAGACCTTACGCGCTTCACGGATATCTACGTCGTTGATAAAACGCCCGTATGCCATTTCTTGTGATTCGATATGGAGATAGTCGGGATATAATCCTTTCACACTACAATCGTATTCCTTGTCTCCATAAATAGCGTTGGATCCCCAACGGGCAACGGAAGGGGTGATGACTTCCACATCCTTTACCTGCGAGCGGAGGCGTTCGATGTCGATGGCTTCCAGATCCCACCAGCGTCCTTTACGAAATCCTTTGTAGGCTTCTCCCGTTTTTTGGGCGGCAAGGAAGCCGGAGTTGGTGGCAAATCCCTCAAAGTTCTTTTGCATCATATCCTGCAATCCCTGTCCGCCGCCGATAAGCGCCACGAGCATGAAGATTCCCCAGAATACGCCGAATGCCGTTAGCAGGCTTCTCGTTTTATTTCTTGTGATGGTGATGAGGATTTCCTCACAAGTATCTATGTCTATTCTCATAATCTTTAATCGGCTCTAAGTGCTTCGATCGGTCGGATGCTGACTGCTTTGCGGGCAGGGAACAATCCGGCTAATGTTCCGGCTATTACTAATGTGAGTGTAGCTTGGATGGCGATTCCTATGTCGACCGTTGGATTCAGGAATACCGTTTCGGACCATATACCGTTGTCCATAGTCTGGTTGCCGAAGGCATTGTTCATCCATTCAGTGGCTCCAATACCTGCAACCATACCTATATATCCGAATATGGTGGTAATCGTGACGCTCTCTACGATAATCAGCCAAAGGATAGAAAGTGGTTTGGCTCCGAGCGCTTTGCGGATGCCAAATTCTCGGGTACGCTCTTTAACGGTAATCAGCATAATGTTCGAAACTCCGACAATTCCGCTTAATAAGGTGAAAATGCCAATCACCCAAATGGCAATACGAAGCATCGCCGATCCTTGCTGTTGCTGCAGATAATTGGTGAAACGGTTCCATATCCAGATGGCGCTATGATCGGTCGGGTCAAAACGCTGGTTGGCGCCGATCACTTTACGGTAGTGGGCTTCGAATTCCTCGTTAGATTCTATTGTTTCCAAATTCTTGGTGGTCATGATGAGGTTATTCAGCTTGTCTCCTTTATTATAAATCGTTTGCAGGGTTGTGAACGGAAGATAAGCATCGCTGTCTCCGCTGTCACCTTTGTCATTGTACAGTCCTACTACCTGATAGACAACATTGCCCGCATTCACGAATTGTCCGATGGGGTCAGTATGTGTTTTGTCGAACAGGATTTCGGCAGTCTTTTTGTGGAGTACAATTACTTTCCGTCGTTCTTTAATGTCGATTTCGTTAATGAAACGTCCCTTGAAAAGCTTTACTACTTCCACTTCCGTATGGTTGGGATATACTCCGGAAAGATTCAGGTTGACATATTCCGGTCCGAAGCTAAGGTTCACACCTCCCTGATATACGGTTGCTCCGGCCTTGATGACATGATCCGGAAAATTTTTATTGGTCGTATTCAAGTCTTTGTTATCCAGTCGTATCCGCCTTCCTTCCTTCAGACCGTCGTATGATTTACTGGTCCATCCCGGAAAAATTTTGATGGAGTTCATGGCCCGTTCCGAAGCCGACTGTTCGAATGCGTGAATCAGCCCGTTGCCGGCACCCAGCAGGACGATGAGCATAAATATTCCCCATGCGACGGCAAATCCGGTGAGAAAAGTCCTCAACTTATTGCGTTTGATGGTACTATATATTTCTTGCCAAATATCAATCATATTTTAAGTAATAAGTTATAAGTAATAGGTAATAAGTAATAGGTAATAAGTAATAGGTATTAAGTATTAGGCTGCGCTGTGACCGCATGGAATTAATACTTAATACTTATTACCTATTACTTATTTCATAATTCCGTTTTGGCCGAATGGAGAGGCGTCGTGGTCGAGGTTCTCTTCAATCCGTTCGATAATACCATCTTTGATATGGATGATCTTGTCCGTTTGGTTGGCAACACCGCTTTCGTGGGTTACGACGACGATGGTCATTCCCATTCGATGCAAGTCTTTCAATATCTGCATTACTTCTACGGAAGTTTTGCTGTCCAGAGCACCTGTCGGTTCGTCGGCAAGGATGATCTGCGGCTGGGTGATTAATGCGCGGGCGATGGCTACACGTTGTTTCTGACCGCCACTCATCTCATTTGGCATGTGGTGTGCCCACTCCTTTAGTCCCAGCCGGTCGAGATATTCCAGAGCGAGTGCATTTCGCTTTTTGCGGCTTACACCTTGATAAAACAGGGGCAGTGCCACGTTTTCTACGGCGTCCTTGAATGATATCAGGTTGAATGACTGGAAGATAAATCCGATCATACGGTTTCGATACTCGGCGGCTTTCGTTTCGCTCAAGTCTTTGATAAGTACGTTGTTCAGATAATAATCCCCCGTATCGTAGTTATCGAGTATTCCTAATATGTTTAGTAAAGTAGATTTGCCTGAACCCGAAGCTCCCATGATGGAAACGAACTCACCTCGCTGAATGTCGAGATTGATGCCCTTGAGTACATGGAGAGGTGCTCCGTTGTTGTAGGTCTTGTTAATGTCTGTTAGTTTTATCACAATTTCCCTTATTAAGTTTCTTTTTTCTTTTTATTTTTCACTATTAGACGCATGAAAGATACGAAAAGTTGCAAACAGAGTGAACTTTTTTGAAAAAACATTTTGTAGACTCAATCTTCTTTACGTAATTTGTGTGCAGTAAACTTTATAATTAACTAACCCTTTTAAATAAAGTATCATGAATTCAAACATGGAGAAACCCTACGTAGTAGGTATTGACATAGGCGGAACAAACACCGTCTTTGGTATTGTAGACGCACGCGGAACTATTATTGCCAGTAGCTCGATTAAAACAGCCGGCTATCCGACTGCTGCAGAATATGCTGACGAAGTATGCAAAAACTTGCTTCCGTTGATCATTGCTAATGGTGGTGTAGATAAGATCAGAGGTATCGGTGTCGGTGCTCCTAATGGTAACTATTATACCGGAACTATTGAATTTGCTCCGAACTTGCCTTGGAAAGGAATTCTTCCGTTGGCTGCTATGTTTGAAGAAAGACTGGGTATTCCTACTGCTTTGACCAATGATGCTAATGCTGCTGCTATCGGTGAAATGACTTACGGCGCTGCCCGTGGTATGAAAGATTTTATTATGATCACTCTGGGTACAGGTGTAGGTAGCGGTATCGTTATCAACGGTCAGATGGTTTATGGCCATGACGGTTTTGCCGGAGAATTGGGCCACGTAATTGCACGTCGTGACGGTCGTGTTTGTGGTTGCGGTCGTAAAGGTTGTCTGGAAACTTACTGTTCGGCTACCGGTGTAGCTCGTACTGCTCGTGAATTCCTGGCTGCTCGTACTGATGCAAGCTTGCTTCGTAATATTCCTGCTGAAAACATCACTTCAAAAGATGTATATGATGCAGCTGTACAAGGTGATAAACTGGCACAGGAAATCTTCGAATTTACAGGTAATATTTTAGGTGAGGCTTTGGCAGACGCTATTGCATTCTCCAGCCCTGAAGCAATTGTATTGTTCGGTGGTTTGGCTAAGTCGGGTGATTATATTATGAAGCCGATTCAGAAAGCAATCGATGACAATATCCTGAATATCTACAAAGGCAAGACTAAATTGCTTGTTTCCGAACTGAAAGATTCTGATGCTGCTGTACTGGGTGCCAGTGCTTTGGCTTGGGAATTGAAAGATCTGAAAGAATAATATCATTTTTTTAATAATAAAGGTAATTGGATCCCCGGGGGCGTTGAGTTTCCGGGGATTTTTTGTATGTGTTGTTTCTCAAAAGTTGTATCTACAGGAAATAAAACTGGATATTCTGTAGTTTTTTGCGTTATATTGCGTCTAATGTATAGACGATTAATCAAAATAAGATGAAAAAATTGGAAATAGAGTTTGAGCAAGTTGTGAAGCAATATAAAAATACAATTTACACTGTATGTTTTATGTTCTCTAAAGACTCCCGGGAAGTGAACGATCTTTTTCAGGACGTGTTAGTTAATCTTTGGAAAGGTTTCGATACATTCAAAGGAGAAAGTAATATAGGAACATGGATATGGCGTGTAAGTCTCAATACTTGCATTTCATCAGACAGGAAAAAGAAGATTGTTTCTGTACCTCTGATTATGGGGATTGATCTGTTTGAAGATAGGGACGAAGATACAACACAGATAAAGATGTTGTATAACAGAATTAGTCGCCTGAAACATTTCGATAGGGCGATAGTGCTATTATGGCTTGAGAATTTCAGTTATGAGGAAATTGCAGCTATTGTAGGAATTTCTGTGAAGAATGTTTCCGTTCGCTTATTTAGAATTAAAGAAGAATTAAAAAAAATGTCTAACAACTAGAAAATATATGGGTATGGAAGAATATATAGATACGATTGAACTTAAACAAATGAAAGAACAGATAGCTATTCTTAACAGCAAGTTGGATGCGGAGGTCGTTGTTAATGAGAAGTTGTTACGTAAGGTTATTAAAAATAAGGTGTCGGGAATGAATCGGTATGTAGGGATTATGAATTCATTGGCATTATTACTTATTCCGTTTTATATTTGGGCATGTCCTTATTTGGGAATATCATGGTGGTTTTGTAGTGTGTTTTGTTTGTTCCTGTTTATAGCAGTTATGCACGGCTATTTTACGCATAAACGATTACGAACAAATGATTTAATGAGTGAGGATTTACTGGTGGTAGCTCGAAAGTTGATGGAAATAAAATCCCGTTATTCCATTTGGCGTAAATTTAGTATTCCATTTATTATTATACTTTTGTGTTGGCTCTTTATTGAACTGCAATTGGCAGGAAATAGCAATATTATAATTTTTTGTGTTAGTCTTATTTTTTCATTTAGGGAGGGATATAAACAGTATCACATGATGCAGCGCAAATTGGATGAAATTCAGCAGGAGATAGATGAAATTATGAAAGAGTGATCATTTCAGAAAGCAAAGGTTGGAAAATTATTATCAGGACATTTTATGCATTTAGGATTTCAATAAAACTTCTTCAACTCCAATAACTCTATGAATACGCGATAGATTTTGTTTTTAGGATTCTTGATATGTTTGTGAAAATTCTGTTTGACTATTGTTTTGTTCGTTTTGTCGATGATCTTTTGTCTTTTTGTTCGGTGATGTAATTGTTTGTTGGATGATATGATATTTGTAGACTGTTGGGGATATGAGATGAAATAGAAATAAAATCCCTTGGAAATAGATAAAATTGCAATGTATAGCAAGTAAGATGAACTTGGTTTTAAAGGAAGCTTCCGTTCCTTTAAAACCAACGCCTCGTTCCTTTAAAACCAAAACCACTTTTTAATCCTTTGAAAACTTGCATATTGCTTTGGTTTTATGCAGAAAAACAGTTGTATATTGCATATTTATAGGTGATTTTATGCAATAATTTGTCTGAAACACAGATTTTTCTCTGTTTATTAATAATGTAAATCTTAAAAATGGGACATTGAATTCCGCTTTCTCTATTGTTGCCAATCGAACAATATAGACTTTTGCGATGATGACACTATCCTGATCACATACTGTCAGTATCCGGTAGGTATGGTAACACTATACCAGTAGGATGGTGTCACTATGTTCAAACGCTCGTTATGACAAAAGTATGGAAGAGAAAGACTTGAAATAAAAAAGAGGAAATCCCGTTACCGGAACTTCCTCTTTTTTATTTCGAATCTCAGAGTTCAGCTTAGTTGTTAACTCTTTTTTCTTTGATTCTAGCTTTCTTACCAGTAAGAGCGCGCAGGTAGTACAATTTAGCGCGACGAACTTTACCTACCTTGTTCACTTCGATGCTATCGATAGCCGGTGATTCGATTGGGAAAATTCTTTCTACACCTACAGTACCTGACATTTTACGTACAGTAAAACGCTTATTGTCTCCG
>ERZ780057.809-NODE-809-length-10957-cov-2.26793_pt1 | contig 10957 bp, 8 predicted proteins | sample MGYA00511844_ERZ780057 | MGnify/ENA primary metagenome ERZ780057 (study PRJEB29588, sample SAMEA2149030) | human gut metagenome | biome: human gut; feature: human-associated habitat; material: faeces | place: Denmark | collected 2008/2010 ...
TGAATAATAAAGAGAGGATAGATTTACAGTATGCTAAGAATGACTGCGACAAAGTTGACAAGAAAATAAAAAGGGTTAAGGCAAAACTTAAAGAACTCGAAAATGAAGAGTATGCATTCAATAACAAAAACCATCCTCCAAAACAATCTACAAAAACAAGAGTTAAGAATAGCAGGACATTAGCAAAATTAAAAAAAATAAAAAAATAGGCTATGGGAACTTGTAAATATTGCGGTAATGATGCCGGTTGGTTTTCTCATTCACATAGGGAATGTAAGGAGAAACATGAACAGGGTGTGAATGATTTTTGCACCATTGTAAGCTCATACTTTACATTGCGTACAACGGCCGGAAATGTTCAACAATCAAGACTACGTCTTAAGAAAGACGCATATCTTTCTGATGATGACATATGCAATGTAGCAGATGCAGAAATCAGACGCTATACTGCAAGTCTCCATCGTCCTTATTCTCCATCATCTGTAAAATTAGTGGATGAGTTTTTAATTGCTATTGGTGTAAGTTATAGTCAGGTCAATAAGAATGGAGCTGTTGATGAATTTACCAAGAAAATAATGCGGGGTTTTATGGTAGAATATTTTACTGATAAACTAACACTACCTGTAGCACATCAGCGTTGTGAAAAAATGCTTAGTAAATTTCCTATGGTACAGTCAAACATAGAAGATGCCTATCTATATGTTCTTAATAAAGCAGCTATTAATTTTATGAAAAATGGCTCGCTTTCTAATGCTGAACAACAAAAGATAGATGATTATATCAATTACCTCCACCTGCCAGTCAACAATCTTCCTGTCCAGTATCAAAACAGCGAGATTAGCAAACTTGGCCAGATGAGCATACTTAGTAAACTTCAAAATGGTATTCTTCCTTCTAGTAATACACCCGCTCCTATCATGTTAGGAAGAGGTGAAACTATTATCTGGACATATAATGGTGTTACTATGTATCAAGAAAAGACTGTAAAAGAATATGGTGGAAGAAGAAGCGGATGGTCAATTCGTGTAATGAAAGGTTTAACGTATCATATTGGTGGTACTAAAATAAGACCAATTGAGCACAGTTATATGGATAATAAGGGAACAGGTACACTCTATATAACCAATAAACATATTATTTTCCAAAGTCCAACTTCAGCTCAGAAGGTGCCTTATTCAAAGATGATAGGTGTCACTCCTTATAGTGATGGTATTGAAATACACCGTGACGGTGCCAATGCAAAACGTCTTACCTTTCAAGGTTTCGATAGTTGGTTTTTAATGAATATCATTTCACTAACAGCAAATATGTAAAATGAGAAAAGAACTACATGAATACTTTTCAGAAGCAATAAGGACATTCGGTTGTGAAATACTAACAGAGAAGCGTATCTCAAATGTCTTATCTGACATTGGCGCATTAACTGACTTTTACTGGACAGATACTGTGGTGTATGCAGCAAACAAGAATGGTCTGATTTCTAAGCTAATAAAAAAGAAAAGAAGAAGTAAAAAAATATGCATACATATTATCTTCACGCAATGCTATTTGGCTTGATGTATCAGAATATGTGGTATCATCAATTGCATATTCTCTTGGTTTATTATCTAAACCATTTGTTTTAAATGATTTTTCAAAAGAATATAAGCTTGATAATCAATTTTGTGGTCATTGGATTTTTAGATATAATAAATCTAAAATAAAGGAAACAGATTTGGTAATCCTAAATGATGGTACCGCTTATACAAATGAAGGAAAAACTAAATACTCATGGAACTTATTAGATCCAGATACAATTAACTTATCGTTAGAAAAAAACACTTTCTATCAAGGAAAATTTGATTCTAATGGAAATCTTAGTGGATTTGCACATAATGGTATTTTACATTGGGAATGGGAAGCTATAAGGATCTATAACGGTTTAGATAAACAAAGCCTAATCAATGGGAAATGGATTATATTAAATAATGATCCTGATCTAGAAAATAATATAGTAACATTCCTGCCAAATGGAGCTTTGGAATCGTCATTGTATGGAAAAGGCAGTTGGAAACTCTCGAATAATGAGCTTGAGCTAATAACTGCAAACGGTTTCATTAAGTATACAGCTCAATACCATAATAAGGGAATAGTAGGTTATGCAATCAACCGTATAGGCAACCGTTGGGATTTTAAAATGATAAAATATAAAGAAAATGAATGAACAGTACGAACAATATTTGAAAGAATGCCATAGTTCAAATGCTGGCAACATTTCTATAAGAAACATTATAGAAATACTTGACGCTCCAGAAAACTATCCTTTATGGACAAGCAAGGGAATAGCCGGAGGATATAAGTGGAGATCGTTGACTACAGTATTCTCACCAGAATTACATTTTATCGATTCAAAAAAAAGAAAAATAAATGATTTATTTGCGACGTTGATTTCTCAGTCGGGATTACATATGATGTCACATTTAGTTAGATCTATAGAAGCAGATAATGAATATTCACATCTGCTAAATGATAGCAATCTTTTAATTGCCAATAGTGATGTATTATTTGCTGGTGGTAATCTTGAATATGAAAGAGGACTTGCAATAGGTATGCGTGAATATTTACGTCAAAATATAACGTTAAACGATGATAATTGCCTCTTTTTAGACAACAGCCACCTCAAATTGATTGACGAGAATATAAAAGATACGAACATATTATTTCCTTTACCTATTCTTATGAAAGGCAGATTAAATTTTTTTGCAACAATCTCAAAAGCATTATGTATGAGAGGAGCAAAAACTGTTTATGGAGTATTCCTATCTTATAGCGTGCCTACGGCCAATGGCGAAGAACCAGGTAAATACCCCAATATTCCACCTATACAAGGAATGTCTTTTAGTGATTTTGCGAATATGTTTTAATAAAAAATAACGAATTATGACTGACAAAGAAATAGAAGAAGAAATCTTCAAGGCCCTAGTGAGCGGAGACGCCAAATTAGTTCCAGCTTCAGAATTAGGATATGATGAAGAATATATTATAAGCCAGAATATAGAGAAAATTAATGATGCATTATATGAGTCATATTGTGCAATGTGCCACGCTATCGAAGAAATGCCAGATAAGTCTATTGAATCATATCTTCCGGTTGAAAGTCTAGATGAAAATTATTTATCGTGCACCGGTCAATACGGAATGCTAAAATGGTACAGCATGAGTATCTTTTTTGACAAAAGATTACATACTATTGATAACGAAAAACAATTGTACAATGAACATCATGACGACACAGCTGGTGATGATTTACTTGATGGACCTAGTGAACATCTAGCAATAGCGATTAATAATACCCCTGAATTAATCAATATATTACGTAATCCCTTTGTTATAGATTGTTCTACTCTATTTGGGGAGGACGAGTATATAGATATTGAAAATCAAATGAATCTTGAAACATCACTTAAGAACTTTGTAGGCAATGATATATTCTCTGACACTTCATTAAAGTATAGTGATAATAATGAAATAATTATCACAAATAAAGAATAAAATCTAAAGACGTAGTGATTCCTTTCTTGATTTGTTGTCAGAAATCTATACAAATTCTTGCTAAAGCATCAAAAGTTATAATGGAAAATGGTGCAAATACTGTAGTCCTTATATTTGCTACAAGATTGGTACCTTCGAAGGACGGTAGAGAAGTTATGGACCTTCCTTCTGGACATACTATAGCTTCATTTGGACCTCGATTTACAATTAATCTTTAAAATATACTTGTGTATTAATATATGGCCTGGGATAAAGTTAAAATAAAAAGAGATAATGGAGAAATTGTTGAAGCGCAAGCTCCTATTATCGTATCCGCAAGCAGAAGTACTGATTTACCAGCATTCTATGCGGATTGGTTCTTCAAGCGTTTAGATATAGGATATTCTGCATGGACGAATCCTTTTAACGGTGTACCATTATATGTAAGCTATGAGAAAACCAGGTTTATAGTATTTTGGTCTAAGAATCCACGTCCTTTAATTCCATATCTTCAATTTCTGAAGGATAGACATATTGGTTGCTATATTCAGTTTACATTGAATGATTATGAAAGAGAAGGACTTGAAAAAGGAGTGCCTGAATTAAGCGAGAGAATCAATACATTCAAAGAACTTGTAAACATTCTTGGAAAGGGTCACGTTATTTGGCGGTTTGACCCACTTATCCTGACTGACTCTATCAGAGTCACTGACTTACTTCATAAAATTGAATACATTGGGGATCAACTTAAAGGTTATACAGAAAAGCTTGTATTCAGTTTTGCTGACATCGCTGAATATAAAAAAGTAAAAAGGAATTTGGAGACAAACAATATTCATTATGAGGAGTTTAACGAGTCTACAATGTATGAAATTGCATCAGGACTTGCTGAACTAAACAAAAAATGGGGATATGAGCTTGCTACATGTAGTGAAAAAATACCATTAGAGCAATTTGGTATTCAGCACAATCGTTGCATTGATGATACTCTGATTGCCCAAATAGCATATAATGATTCCGCACTCATGAAGTTTCTTGGTTATGAGGTTGTTTCACACTTTGGAAAAGAATTCGGAGCTATTATACCAGATGGAGCTCTTGAAATCACAGATACAATGTATCTATGTAAGAAGAAAGATAATAAAGACAAAGGACAGCGGCAATTTTGCGGTTGCATTGTCAGTAAAGATATTGGACAATACAATACTTGTCCACATTTATGTGAATATTGTTATGCAAATTCCAGTAAGGCTACAGCTGTAAGGAACTGGAACAAACATAAGTTAGACCCATTTAATGAAAACATCTTAGGAAAAGGAATCGAATGAATTACATTGATACCATAAAGTCTATAACTCCACTGTCTTTAGATGATATAATAAAGACAGCCAAACAACACGTACCTGCTCAATATCGACAAACTCCATGGAATTATCCCGGACTTGCTCATGGAACTGCTATTCTTCAGGATGAAGAGCAGTTATGCTGTTATCTTGCTTCTTATGGTGAAATGCACCAAGGTAAACTTGCTTGTGCTTTCACAAAGTTTCCATATCTCAATATGGACAAAAATATTGAAATAATAGATTGGGGATGTGGACAAGGTTTGGCAAGTATTTACTTTATTGACAATTTAAGACAGTACAATCTCTTAGAAAAGCTCCAAAAGGTAACTTTGATTGAACCATCATATGCTGCACTTTCCCGTGCCGAATTACACCTACGGCAGGCTGTGGGAGATTCCATTTACATTGAAACCCTAAACTACTATCTGCCATCAACTGTCGAATCACTTAAAGCCAATGCAATTGGAGGCATACATATTGAAGAGCCTATTTGTATACATCTCTTTTCCAATATTCTTGATATTCCGCAGATTGACTTAAAAGAGCTTGCATATCTTGTAAGTTCATCAGGCTATCGTCACTATTTTGTTTGTGTTGGTCCGGTAAACTTTGGAAATGAAAGACTTTCTGCCTTTCCACGATATTTCAATATTCCAAATGATGCTTACTTCATTGATTTCAAATCAGGTCAGTATAAGCAACTTTCTAATGGTAAATGGTATGGATGTATTGCAAAAGGATTCCAAGTTATTCGTGAAGAAGGTAAACCATTTCTTGTTTCCCTTTCGTTTTATCCACCAAAACAATTCCATTGTGCTTTCAGACTTGATACCATTGAGGATATTGACAGGAATAATTCGGATGCACAGAAATATTGGAATGAGTATTCAGCTTTTGAAGTGCTAGCACCCTTTGATATTGGAGCAAATATATATGAAGACATAGATTCCGTTTTAGCGGTTCTAAGTAATATAATTTCACGAGGATTACCTACTAAGTGTTCACCTTTCATTGAGAAGAAGCTTAATAATGCTTTAGATTTTTCAGAGGAAACAGAAAAATATGGTACAATAAGATACGTTAAAAAAGCTGGCACTAAGCTTGCCAACGAACAGTTACTACGTGAAATACCAATTGCAGTTGCCAGAATAGAAAAGGTTATCATAGAGGCAGTCCTTACTGGCCACATATCACTAGATAAAGAAACATGGGATGTTATTGTTAAGGAAAATGACGTTCCATGTTCTGCCATTGCTTTTGCTGATTTAGCAGAAATGTATAATCATCTTACAGCTCTTTCATCGGACTTTACAGACAGGACATTTCCGAAGATAAATTTATATGTTATCTCTGAGTCATACTCATCTTCACCGCTCCATCTTGGAAGTACTGTCTATTCATATAATAAGCAGGCTAATAGAGAAAAAACCTATGATATGGTTATCGATATTGCCATACATGAGAAAGTAGATGCTGTAAATGTTCAATTTTCGGAATTCAAGGCTAATAATGATTGCTATTTCAACGTACGTTCGTCAAATACAATCTATACCTCTCGTGAAATTTACACTACAGACCGAATTCTTTACCAACCTGTAACGACCATTAATGTAAATGGTGGGCATACAGTAATAAAAGAGACTGCCGAACATTTGGAATATTTCTTGCAACTAATGTTCCGAAAAAGGGAATTTAGACCGGGGCAGTTACCTATTCTCAATAAAGCTCTCCAAATAAAAGGGGTAATAGGACTCTTGCCAACAGGTGGAGGAAAATCACTTACTTACCAACTTGCAGCAATGTTACAACCAGGAGTTACTGTTGTTATTGATCCATTGAAATCTTTAATGCAAGATCAATATGATGGTTTACTTGCTGTGGGAATAGATTGCTGTACATATATTAATAGCGAACTCTCTACAGAAGAACGGGCTTCTCATGAACTTATGATGGAGTCTTCTCAGGTGATATTTACATTTATGTCACCAGAAAGATTATGCATATTTGAATTTAGAGAAAGACTAAAGAACATGGAAGACCTTCACGTTTATTTCTCCTACGGTGTTATAGATGAAGTCCACTGCGTTTCAGAGTGGGGACAGGATTTCCGTTTTTCGTACCTTCATCTTGGACGCAATCTTTACAATCATGTAAAAGCAAAAAATGGAACAATCTCTTTGTTCGGTTTAACAGCAACCGCCTCTTTTGATGTCCTTTCTGACGTAGAGCGTGAACTTTCAGGAAATAATTCATTTACATTAGATCCTGATACAATTGTTCGTTATGAGAATAGTAACCGCCTTGAGCTGCAATATAAAGTTGAAAAGATTGAGGTTGAGTATAAAAAAGATCAGTTCTATGATAAAGAAGGACGATTGAGTAATTATCCAAGTGCAGTTAATATTGGAGATGTCTGGAGTACAAATGAGCAAAAAGCCAAATTCTTGTCAACATACATATATCGTATTCCTGATTATATTCGTCAACTTCAAACTAAAGACTCAATTGACAGAATATTAGAAAGATTTCACGAGAGAGAGAACCTTGAAGAAGTTGATGGTCAGCATTTACTCGTTGATATGCCAGACGACTTCTACTCACAAAAAAGTGATTACGAGCAAGCAGGTATTATCTTCTGTCCTCATGTAAATAGCAGTGGGATAAGTGTTTCTGTCAATTCAAAAAATCTCTCTGAAATATGTGAAGTAGGAACATTCTCTGGTTCTGCACAAGATGGTGTAACACAAGGGAATGATTCAATGGAGAATATGAAAAGATTCAGAGAAAATAAGCTGCCAATAATGGTTGCCACGAAAGCTTTTGGCATGGGTATCGATAAGCCAAATGTAAGATTTACAGTGAACATGAATTACTCCAGTTCTTTAGAAAGCTATGTTCAAGAAGCTGGCCGTGCTGGTCGTGATCGAAAAATGGCTCTTTCTGTCATACTTTTATCTGATTATAATCTTGCTCGAATCAACCCCAAATATCCTAATTGGAGTTTTCCACTTGACATCATCAAAGGGAAATGGTTTAAGGAAGAAGATCTTCATCATATTCTTGAAGATTTTGGTCTTAGCATTGAACCAAGATTTATAGATTATTGTACACCACTGTCTGATATAGTTAAATTGAAGTGCAATACAGATAATGTCGTTGTTAAAGAAGATGGAACAGAAATCAAGCAGACATGGCGCTGTTCTGAAAAATGCTCAAAATACAAAAACTGCCAATTACGACATGTTGATAAAAGTATGAGAGGATGGCAATTTCATCAAGATCTTAGAGACTATCTCAGAACTGAGCAAATAAGAATTCCAAAAGAGAATATTGAATATCAAGGAGCTGACTATAATACAGTCATGTATTTCTTTGACAATAACTTTAAAGGTGAGTTCGAAGAGAAGAAAAAGATGTATTATCTGTTGAGTCAGGTGGATCTTGAATATTTCATCGGTAACGACAAAAAAGACAAGCCAACGGAACATATCCATGCAAATGGTTTTCTTGAAACAGTTCTAAATTCTGAAATTGGAACAGAAGTAGTCTCCATTATTTCATATCAAGATGATAGTTATGCTGATATAGCAAAGGCTATTTACCGTATGTGTATAATTGGTCTAATAGATGATTTTACTCAAGATTATAGTAAACACTCATTCAGAATTCTTTCAACAAGAAAAAAGAACGGATCCTACTATCTACGTTTAAAAGAATTTCTGATGAGATATTACTCTGAAGAAAGAGCTGAAAATGAAGTCGAAAAGGCCAGCGTCAGAAAAGGACTTAATGAGATTCATAAATGCCTAGGTTATCTGACAGAATTCATATATGATAAAGTTGCCCTCAAAAGGAAACGTGCTATAGATGATATTCGTAATTTCTGCAACATTGGAATTGATACGTCAAAGGACTGGAAGGAAATCAACGAAGATTTGAAAGATGAAATATACTATTATTTCAACTCTAAATATGCACGTGAAGGATATATGACAGATAATAATGAGAGTTTTTCACTTTTGGATGACACAGACCGTGGAAAAAAATCCTCCGCAGAAATATTATTTAAATACATGCGTGTGGTTGATTCTGATGTGATAGGAGCCTCCGGCTCGCCAAAAGATAACATAAAACATCTTCAAGGTGCTGTCAGACTTATCCGTAGAGGAACTACAGACTCTAATGCAACTCTCAGTTTGCTTAACGTATTCTGCCTGCTTGCTTTAAAAGTCGGTAATAATAAGAATCTAATGAACGAGCTTGATAAAAGCTATATTGAAGGTTATCAAGAATTGAAAAATGAGATAAAAAGCCATGATGACTTCGCCAGTTGTATTTCTCAGTTTAAGACAAATCTTAATATTCACAATCGAAATTTAGCAATAGACGAAGATATAAAACATCTTGATGATTTAGAGATTATAGCAGAGTTAGGTTATCACAATTCATGGATGGATATTTTCACAAATAAGTATATAAAATAAATTCCCAATATGGAAGCACAAGATATTCTTAAAATGCTCAACAACTTAGAGCAAAGTCTTCAGAATGTTGAATCTGCAAGACAACAAGTTACTAATACTGTAAATGCATATGAAGGTACAAAAGCACAACTTCACGCATTAACTGTGGAGTTTAAAGAGGTTTCTTCTGAATTAAACAAAGTTTATAATGCTATAAAAGAGAATGTTGACTCTATTGATGAAACACTCAAAATAAAGATTGATTCTGTATTTAAGAGCATAAGTAAAAAAGTGGATACACTTGATGCAGTTGCGGAAAAAATTCAGTCTTCATTTGAAAAGTCATGTAACAATTCTGTCAATACTATTGAGAATTCAGTACATAATAGCATAGGAAAACTTAACAATGAAGTTGATCAATCCATATCCAAGTTTAATGAAAAGGTCAAACTTGAACTAGATGGCATATCTTCTACCTTTTCAAACTTAAAATCGTGTACGAAAGAAATTCAGGACAGTTTCCGAAATTCTAATACTGCTTTTACGTCCGACTTAAAGGTTATGCTTAAAAATATTGCAGATAATTTCAAAGCGTCTGTAGAACAGCATATTTTATCTTTTACTTCATTAAAGGATGAGCTTAAAAGTATTATTGATGGTTATGAAGAGAAAAGCAAAACCGTTGTAAGTAAAGTAGACAATATAGAAAGTATAATAAAATCCGAAACAACTATTTTAAAATCAAAAATAGAAGTTATTGGTACAAATCAAAAGAATCAACATGATGAAATTGTCAGTAAATTAAAATCTCTCCATGAAGGGCATATTAAAGCTGCTGATAATTTGTCGGAACGATTTAATACTGTTGATACAACACTCAGGACGTTGTCATCTTCAATATCAGAATTAAAGACACAGTTTGATTCTAAAGAAAAAGATCTTTATAATACAATAAACGCCCTAAAAGAAGAAGTTACCAGTTCTAAGAGGTTACTTACATTCTGCTTTATAGCAATCATCATGTCTTTACTATTAAACTTTATTGCATTTATAAAATAATGAGACTTTATATTTTACTTGATACATCTGGCAGCATGGATGGCTCAAAAATCAGTGCGTTGAATGACTCAATGGAAAATATTATTATTGATTTGCAGGAAAAGGCGTTTAACGGCAAAAAAATTGATATTGTCGTCTTATCCTTTGCTAGGGATGTCACTTGGATGTATGATAAGCCTATTAATATTTTAGATTTTAATTGGAAGCCATTAACCGCAAGTGGGATGACCTCTTTAGGTAAAGCATGCTGTGAGTTGGCAAAAAACATAAGTACATATCCAGCTAATAATGAAAATACTGCCATAGTACTTCTTAGTGATGGCTGTCCAACCGATGACTATGATGAGGGAATAATGGAATTGCATAATTTACAAATATTTAATAATGCAGATAAGTTTGCAATAGCTTTAGGAGACAATGCTGATTTACAGACTTTAATCAGATTTGTGGATGTTCAAGAAAATATTTTTATAGAAAATAAAGCCGATAGATTGATTGATGCTCTAAACACAATAATGGAAAATATCACCAATTACACTTCAACACCTTTATATACAGATGATATAGATGATGAATGGT
>ERZ780057.810-NODE-810-length-10926-cov-2.43814_pt1 | contig 10926 bp, 10 predicted proteins | sample MGYA00511844_ERZ780057 | MGnify/ENA primary metagenome ERZ780057 (study PRJEB29588, sample SAMEA2149030) | human gut metagenome | biome: human gut; feature: human-associated habitat; material: faeces | place: Denmark | collected 2008/2010 ...
GCTCAAAGTCCTTCCCGATATTCAGACCAACTTCCGGGGCAAGTACGGCGACCTGATGAAATCCCTGCTGGCTTTGGTGAAAGAGTTTCCGCAGCTACGCATTTATTCCATCCGTGCGGCGTTAAACTTCGGTTCCCTTCTTGCCATGTGGTCCTGCCTTGCCTTCAAGATGGGGCAAGCCCCCTTTCATGCCAACAGCGACATCATCGGTTTGCTGGGATTATGCGGTGTGGCTGTAGCATTAACCGCCTCCTTTGTGGGGAAATACGTAAAGAGAGTGGGTGTCCGCCGCTTCAACTTCATCGGTTGCGGACTGATCCTCTTTTCATGGCTACTCTTCTTCGTCGGAGAAAACACCTACCTTGGTATCATTCTGGGAATTATCATCATCGACATAGGTATGCAGTGCATCCAGCTCAGTAATCAGACCAGTATCTTCGAACTGTCACCCCGAGCCTCCAACCGCATCAATACAATGTTCATGACGACCTACTTCGTCGGCGGTTCCCTGGGAACCTTCCTTGCGGGTACATTCTGGCAATCGTACGGATGGCATGGTGTTGTCGGAATTGGAGCTACACTGACCTGCATTTCTTTACTAATTACAACTTTGTCGAAGAAGTGAGTCAACAAAACGGAGCAGTAAACCGTTTAATACAAAAAAGGGAAACATGAAATACGGAGTTAACAAAGAAATCTTACTTATCACAGCAGGCACCGTCTGGATTATCGCCGGTGCCAATATCTTGCGAATAGGCATCGTTACATGGCTTAATAACTCCGAAGGCTGGATGTTCAAGATAGGAGAAGCAACCATCGTCTTTCTGCTGTTCTTCGTATTAATCTTCAAAAGACTCTATTACAAGCATACTCAAAGGATCGAACGGAAAAAGGAACAGAAGAACTGCCCTTTCTCCTTCTTCGATGTCAAAAGCTGGATCGTCATGATCTTTATGATCTGTATGGGCATCACCATCCGCAGCTTCCACCTGTTGCCCGAAAGTTTTATATCTGTCTTCTACACAGGACTGTCCATCGCACTGATCCTGACCGGTGTACTCTTTATCCGTTACTGGTGGCTGAGGCGCAAGACGAATCCGGTGTAACAGGAAAGCATCTATATTCCAATAAAATATAAACTTATAATAAATTTTATTGTGCTGTCCGGCAAGGTAAAAAGAATTCTGTCTTTTTATTGTATCTTTGCGCGACCAAAAAAAATAAAGAAATGATTCCAACCCAACAGGATATTGCCGAATTCACCCGCTTTCAACGAAACGAGATAACAGAAAGCATCTTATATGAACGGCTCGCATCTATCGAAAAAGACGAGAATAACCGCAAAACGCTCCGACTGATAGCAGCAGAAGAAAAGTCGCATTACGCTATCCTCAAGATATATACAGGAAAAGAAATCGGTCCGGACTATAAGCGTATCGCCCGTTTCTACTTTCTGGCACGCATACTAGGTATCACATTCGCCATCAAATTAATGGAGTCCAGTGAGGAAAATGCCCATAATAATTATGATAAATATGCCCATATACCGGACCTACAACGGCTGGCACATGAAGAAGAAGTGCACGAGCAAAAGTTGATTTCACTTATCAATGAAGAACGGCTGGAATATATGGGATCGGTCGTACTGGGACTTAATGATGCGCTGGTTGAGTTTACAGGTGCACTGGCAGGTTTCACACTTGCCTTGAGTGACAGTAAACTGATAGCACTGACCGGCAGTATCACAGGGATAGCCGCTGCACTGTCAATGGCATCTTCCGAATATCTTTCTACCAAATCGGAAGGGGATGATAAGAAACATCCGGTAAAAGCAGCTGTATATACAGGAATCGCCTATCTGATCACGGTAGTGTCACTGGTTACTCCGTTTATACTGATCAGCAATGTAATCGTAGCTTTGGGAGTGATGCTGACCATGGCACTAATCATCATTGCCCTTTTCAACTACTATTATTCCGTAGCCCGTGGAGAAAGCTTCCGAAAGCGGTTTACGGAAATGGCTGTACTCAGTTTCAGTGTGGCAGGTATCAGTTTCCTGATAGGATACGCTCTAAAGACATTTACCGGAATCGATGCCTGAAATCAATAAAGCATCCGACATCATTGAAGGTCCGGTAGTTACATAATAAAGAAACCTAAACCACCAGATTAAATAATAAAGCGTTATATTTAGAATGAAGAAAGCTCCATCTCCCCTCATATCACTATTGCCCATTGTCGTATTAGTGATATTACTATTCGCCACCATTCGTGTATTTGGCAGTGATGCCCTCAATGGCGGAAGTCAGGTATCGCTGCTTACTACCACCGCCATTTGTATCCTTATCGGCATGGCTTTCTACAAAATCCCTTGGAAAGACTACGAACTGGCAATCACGAACAACGTGGCAGGAGTGACAACAGCCATCATCATCTTACTGATTATCGGCGCATTAAGCGGCATCTGGATGATTAGCGGAGTAGTGCCCACTTTGATTTATTACGGGATGCAGATTATCCATCCCAGTTTCTTCCTGACATCCACCTGTATTATTTGCGTATTGATCTCCGTTATGACCGGAAGTTCATGGACAACGATCGCCACCATCGGTATTGCTCTCATGGGCATCGGAAAGGCACAGGGATTTGAAGAAGGCTGGATTGCGGGAGCTATCATTTCCGGTGCCTATTTCGGCGATAAGGTTTCTCCCTTGTCCGAGACGACCATATTGGCGGCATCCGCCACGGACACGCCCCTCTTCCGTCATATCCGCTACATGATGATTACTACGGTGCCCTCACTGATCATCACACTGATTATATTTACGGTAGCAGGTCTGTCTCATGACGCCAGCAATACCCAGCACATCGCGGAAGTGGCAGCTGCCCTGAACGAAAAGTTCCATATCACCCCGTGGCTGCTGATTATACCGATAGCAACAGGCATATTGATTGCACGGAAAGTGCCTTCCATCATTACCCTGTTTCTGTCCACTCTATTGGCGGGCATTTTCGCTCTGATCTTCCAACCGGATTTGTTGCGGGAAATTTCGGGGGCTGCTGTTTCCAACTTCGACTCCCTGTTTAAAGGACTGATGATGACCATCTACGGCAAGACAAGCCTGCAGACCGACAATGCTGTTTTGACAGATTTAATTGCCACCCGTGGTATGTCGGGAATGATGAATACCATCTGGCTGATATTATGTGCCATGTGTTTCGGCGGGGCAATGACAGCCAGCGGTATGCTGGGAAGCATCACATCGCTCTTCGTACGTTTCATGAAGAAAACGGTCAGCGTCGTATCGGCTACCGTCTGTTCGGGGCTTTTCCTCAATCTGGCAACTGCCGACCAGTACATCAGCATCATCCTGACCGGTAATATGTTTCGCGACATTTATGCTAAAAAAGGTTACGAAAGCTGCCTGCTCAGCCGGACCACCGAGGATTCAGTAACCGTTACATCCGTACTGATCCCATGGAATACCTGCGGAATGACACAGGCTACCATTCTGAGTGTGCCTACGCTGGTGTACCTCCCCTATTGCTTTTTCAACATTATCAGTCCTTTAATGAGTATCGCTGTCGCAGCTATCGGATATAAAATTGTAAAACGCCCGTGAACAATCTGGCATACACTTTGTTTTTGCAATAAACGAACAACGTATTAAACCTAAACAAAAAAAAGTTATGAAAAAGTTTATTGCATTATTAGCATTAGTTTTAGTAAGTGCGAGCACAATGATGTATGCACAGGAAAGTAACGCAGCCATCCGCCGCGCAGACAGAAAAGCAGAAAGAGACGCAGAAAGAGCAAAACTTCGCGCAGAAGAACAGGTACAGGACATGGCAGCCTACCAGCAGGCTGTACAGGCTTTGAAGAACAAACAGTTTGTTCTGGAAGCCAATCAGGTGATCTTCCGTAACGGTATGAGTTCCTTCGTGACTTCCAACACTAACTTCGTCCTGATGAACGGAAACAGAGCCACTGTACAGACAGCTTTCAACACTCCTTATCCCGGCCCTAACGGTATCGGTGGTGTGACTGTAGACGGTAACTCTTCGGACATGAAGATGAATATCGATAAGAAAGGAAATGTAAACTGTTCATTCAGTGTACAGGGCATCGGTATCTCAGCTCAGGTATTTATTAATATGAGCAGCGGTAACAACAATGCTTCGGTATCTATCAGCCCGAACTTCAATAACAACAACCTGACGTTGAACGGTAACATCGTCCCACTGGATCAGTCAAACATCTTCAAAGGACGTGCCTGGTAATCCGAACAGAAGAATATAAGAATAACTCCGCTACAAATCGCGCAAAATGCGTACATTTGTAGCGGAGTTTTTTTAATTGATCATTATGAGGGAATATATCATCGCAGATAATCAGGATATCAGCAAGGCAGGAATGATGTTTCTGCTAAGCCGGCAAAAGGATGTATCCGTTCTTTTAGAAGCTGACAACAAGGCCGAACTGATTCAGCAGCTGCGCCTGTATCCGCAAGCAGTGGTTATTCTGGATTATACCTTATTCGATTTTGCCGGAGCGGACGAACTGATCGTCCTGCAGGAGCGGTTTAAAGAGGCCGACTGGATTCTGTTCTCCGATGAGTTAAGTATCAATTTTCTCCGGCAGGTATTATTCAGCAGTATGGCTTTCGGAGTAGTGATGAAAGATAACTCAAAAGAGGAAATCATGTCCGCCCTGCAATGCGCTTCACGCAAACAACGGTATATCTGCAATCATGTCAGCAATCTGCTGCTTTCGGGAACGGCTTCTTCCGCCGCATCCCCTGCAACGGTGGATGATCATCTGCTGACGCAGACAGAAAAGAATATCCTCAAAGAAATTGCACTGGGGAAGACGACAAAAGAAATAGCGGCAGAAAAGAACCTCAGCTTTCATACAATCAACAGCCACCGAAAGAATATCTTCCGGAAGCTGGGAGTCAACAATGTGCACGAAGCTACCAAGTACGCGATGCGTGCAGGGATTGTGGATTTAGCGGAATACTATATTTGACAGCCGGTTCAGTTCTGAAAGGGAACAGCCTATCGGGTTATCTCACCACTTCCGACACATATCCCCGCTTCTTCATCATAAATCACCCCGAACTGACCGGGAGCAATGCCCTGCAACTTCTCAGAAGATAAGATACGGAACTGACCGCCCTCTTCCTGTACCAGCTTTCCTTTCGTAAATTCGGGAGTGTGACGAATCTTGAACGTAATATCTATCTCCTTTCCGGCATCTTTCCACGGATTCTCCGTAATAAAGTGGAAATCATTGATACGGAACTCACTGCAAAACTGCGTTTCGACTCCATATCCATGAGAGACATAGATGATATTTTCCTCAATATCCTTCTTGATCACAAACCAGGGACCGCCACTCAATCCAAGTCCTTTCCGCTGTCCGATTGTATGGAACCAGTAGCCGCGATGCGTGCCCACTTTCTTTCCGGTTTCCAGTTCTATAATCGCCCCTTCCCGCTCTCCCAGGAAACGACGAACGAAATCATTATAGTTAATCTTTCCCAAAAAGCAAATTCCCTGACTATCCTTTCTTCGGGCACTGGGCAATCCTGCCCTGCTTGCGATTTCGCGTACTTCCTGCTTCATCAGTCCTCCGATAGGAAACATCAGTTTGGAAACTTGCAGGTAGTCTATCTGGGCCAGGAAATCCGTCTGGTCTTTAACAGGGTCTTTGGCTGTTCCAAGCCACGTCTTGCCGTCCTGCCGGATGGTGGTGGCGTAATGCCCTGTTGCCGTAAAATCAAAATCCTTTCCGACCCTCTGTTCGAAACAGCCGAACTTGATGAGTTTGTTACACATCACATCCGGATTCGGCGTCAGTCCTTTCCTTATTTTATCAATCGCGTAGGCGGCCACATTCTCCCAGTATTCCTTATGCAAGTCCACGACTTCCAAGGACAAACCATACTTACGGGCAATGGCAGTGGACATTTCAATATCTTCTTCGGCTGAACAATCCATATACTCCGCCCCGTCCATACCTATTTTGATATAGAAAAGAGTCGGTTTGTATCCTTGCTCACAAAGAAGGTGAACGACAACAGAGCTATCGACACCTCCGGACAATAATGCAGCTATATTCATCATCATAATTATTCGTTAAACAACAAAAGTTGTGCTAAGATGCCAATGTATTAATCACCGACAAATTAGCACATCAGCAAATCTGTTTCATTAAATCTTTATCAAAGTCAGGTTACGGTCCATCCAAAAATCATTTACTCTATATCACTCTCTTTGGATTCTAATTATTCTCTCTCTATTTATATGAATACCTATTGATCATTTTCGATGTTGCAAAGATAAGGCGGGATTTGCTAACAGCCTATCACATATTGAAGGCATTTTTATACCATAAATGTGGTAGATAAGCAAAGTATTTCCTACATTTGCACACTGAAAAGCTTTTTAAGATGACGAATTTACGTAAAATACTACTTATACCTGCCCTGATCGTCGTATCTGTCAGCAGCTTCTTTTCGTGTGGTGTGGACCGCTGGCCGGAATATGCCCACTTGACTGAACTGGATACATGGATGTATGATATCATGCAACAGAATTATCTGTGGTATCAATATATGCCCGGCTACGATGAAGTAAACCTGTTTCAGGACCCTGCCACCTTCTTATCCAAAGCAAAATGGGACAAAGACAGCTACTCTTTTGTAGATTCTGTCCTGGAAGCTCCGTTGCCAACCTATGGATTCGACTACTCGCTCGTCAAGAGTCAGGATAACGATACGGCATACAATGCCTTGATTACTTATGTTATCCCCGAATCACCCGCCGAAAAAGCCGGACTCCAACGCGGTGACTGGATTATGAAAGTAGACACTTCCTATATCAGCAAGAAGTATGAAACGCAACTACTGCAAGGTACAATAGCAAGAGAACTTTCGATGGGGGTATGGAAAGAAGTCGAGGAAGAGCCCGAAGAAGGGGAAGAAGTACCGGAAGAACCGGTTATGGTGTATAAAGTAGTACCGAACGGTGTCACGCTGGATTTGGGAGCCGCCCAGTCTATAGAAGACCAACCGGTACATAAATACGAAATTCTGACTTTAGACAATGGTGCTAAAGTCGGCTATCTGATGTACAACAGCTTCACCGCCGGAACCAATGACGATCCGGAGAAGTATAATAATGAATTACGTAAAGTCTCAACGATATTCCAGGAAGCCAACGTACAAGCCACTATCCTTGACCTTCGCTATAACGAAGGAGGATCGCTGGACTGCGTTCAGTTACTTGCCACCATCCTTGTGCCAAATGCAAGAATGGGCACTCCGATGGCTTATCTGGAATATAACGACAAGAACTTGGACAAAGACGCGACCATTAATTTCGATCAGGAGGTGCTGAAGACCGGTGTCAATCTGAATCAAAACACTTTGGTAGCAATCACCAGCGGAACAACAGCCGGAGCAGCAGAAATGCTACTGACCAGCCTATACAAAGAGGATCAGGCTCCTAACATTATTGTCATGGGTAGCGCAAGCAAGGGACAAACAGTGGCTACAGAGCAATTCATCAATGAAACCTACCGTTGGTCTGTCAATCCGGTGGTATGCACCGTTTACAACTCCGACCATGATGCAGGCGAAGACGCATTCGTGCTTGTTCCCAGCGATAAATTCAAAATAAGCGAAACGTCTATTAACGGGACCACCGATTACAGCCAGTTCCTCCCTTTCGGCAATCCTAAAGAAAGAATGCTAAGCATAGCCATCCAGACATTGGAAGGAACCTATCCGCCGAAAGACGAAGACAAAGAAGAAGAAACTCGAGGTACCAAGAGTATTAAGATAGAAAAAAGTGTCAGCAGTCCTGCCAGCAGAAGATTTGCCGGAGGGTTACGGATTAAATAAACAAGTATGAAAAAGATAGCACTTCTGTTGTGTGCGATAGTAATGTTCGGTTGTTCGGATGATGAAGAAAAAGCAGGCACAGAAGTTCCTGACCCGGAAATAAGCAAGATGCTGTTCTCCGAATTTTGCAAGTCCGATGGAGCCGGGGTATCTGATGTTACTAAAAAGGAAGAGTTTCACTACGAAGATGCCTGGCTGACCGGTTATACCTACACGCAAGAGGTTTCGATAGCGGACTTGACAGAGATCATCAGCCATCCGCTTACCATCCAATACGGAAGCAACAGAAGCAGTGTTACTTTCACAGACGAAATAGGGACTGAGCGTAAATACACCTTAAACGAAGAAGGATACGCCACGCAATGCGAATATGCTTCTCTTGATCAGAAGAGACAATATACTTTTTCATATACGGACGGCTATCTGACACAAGTGAATGAGAAGATTATGCCCCGGGAAGGAAGCAGCGATGCAGTTGTCTCGCACACTATTTCTCTACAGTATGACAAGGGCGATTTAATTTCCACCATCTCTCCTTCACTGCCCTATGAATCATCCACCGGTTACGGAAAGCTTCAGACTAATTATGAAGCGGGAGAAGACATCAATTATTATCGCCTCCCCTGCATGCTGGTGGCAGATACTTATCCCCTCTCCTTCCATCGTGAAGCCTTGTTTGCCGGCATGCTCGGCAAACCGACTCAGCACCTTACTACCGCGTCCTGCCCCAATGAGTCGAGTGACACATACACCGAAAGAACCGAATATACCTACACCTTTGATAAAAACAAGAAACCTGTCAGTCTAAAGATCAGTACTAAATATAGCAATGGTAAGAGTACATCTTATCTGAATCGCACGATCTCAATTACGATTGAATAACCCGATTCTTGTCAAGAGCAGAATTATAGATTCTTAACTCCGACTGGCCTTTTCCGCTACATAAAAGCCTGTTTATCGAAACAAAGCCTCCGTTTTCACCTAACAAAGCATCTGATTACACTTAACATAGTATGTAATTTGCCTTAACATACCTTCTAATTCTTCCCGACATCCCTTCTAAATTTCAATAAGCACCGAGCTGAACCACTCCCAGCGCCGATCTGAACAGTTCCTCACCAAGTAGTACACAAAAAAAGGAGAAAGTTTTCACTTCCTCCTTCTATCGTAGTTTAATTTCAATCTACTATATGATTATGTCTCCAAAGATACGACATCCGGATGCAAAAGTCAAGCTTTTCCGGTTTTATTTCCTGAAGAATTTATCAAAGAACAAAATCTGGTAATCGATAGCGTTATTCCAGTATTCTCCGGTATGTCCTCCGGGACGGGTGATAAAATCATGATCGATCTTCTTTTCCAATAAGCGGTTGTGCAAATCCTTATTCACTTGAATGAAGAAGTCAGCTTCGCCACAATCAAAGATAATCGCTAAATCCCCGTTCTGAATCTTATCAATCTGATTGATTACAGTATGCGTGTCCCATATTTCCTTGTTGGATTCATAGTCCCCCAAGCGTTTTGCCATATCCCAGTTCTTCGGGAACGGGCGAATGTCTACGCCTCCACTTGTACTTCCACAAGCGCCAAAGGTATCTTTATGACGGATAGCAGTCCACAGACCACCATGTCCGCCCATACTCAGACCGGTAATGGCACGCCCCTTGCGGTCGGTGATTGTCTTGTAATGTCCATCGATATACTTCACCAGTTCCGATGAGACAAAAGTTTCATATCGGAAAGACGGGTCTTTCGGACTGTCCCAATACCAGCTGGTACTTCCGTCCGGGCAAACAAAAATGATTCCTTTCTCATCCGCAATCTGAGGCAGATTGGGTTTAATCTCAATCCACGTCTTGGCATGTCCGCCAAAACCATGCAAGAGATAAACAGTAGGACACGCCGTAGCTTTCTTTCCCAATGCCGCATCCGGAGTGACTACTACTACCTTGATGTCCTTGTTCATGGAAGGACTTTTCACTAATAACGTATCTACTTTGGCAGCAAAAGAAGACGCTGCCCCAACTAACAAAAGAGCGATTAATAGAAGTTTTTTCTTTTTCATTGTGTTTATAATATGTTTAGATCCAATCATTCTTCGTCTTCTCCCGAAGGTTGAAATTCGGCAACAGGTGTCTCAAAAGTCTGATGACACTGCTGGCAAGTATATTCCCAATGATTGTCCCCCGGAGGCGCCGCTGCCAGCATGGTAGACGCCAGCCGCGCCAACAGCGCGCAGTTTATGTCCTGTTCTCAATACGAATTTAATATCGGACGAACCGCAATAAGGACAGAGCGTCAGTTCTTCGGGCCAGCTTTGGTTCTGCCTCAGCACCTGAACGGCTTTCTCATAATCTTCATCCGCTACCAGGATATCCACTCCCGCAATACTGCTCACGCAACTTTTATACAAAGTAGAAAAGTTCTCATTATGCAGAATAGATTCAATGCCCTCATTCTCCAGCGCCCCTTGAAGGATATGCGCCTTCATCGCGTCATTACAGGTAATCAATTTTACGGTTTTCATACTTAACCAGATTTTATTATTCCCACAAAAATAGAACATAAAATTGAAATGTGAAACTATTTTCCATTAACTTTGCAGTCGCTAAACTACAAATAACATGAAAAGACTACTGTCGCTTCTGCTTTTTTACAAAATAACCATATCCTTCCTTCTGGCACAGCCTGTCCACCAAGTGAAGGGAACAGTCATTGATAAATCCAGCCGTCAGCCATTGGAATTTATCAATGTAATGATTGTCGGACTCAATAAAGGCGGAGTGACGAATGCCGAAGGTAAGTTCTCGATCGGGCAAGTACCACCCGGCATCTATCGCCTGCAAGCGTCCGCTATCGGATACAAAACTGTCACTACCCCCGAATACATACTTTCGACCAGAGACCTACATATACAAATAGAGATGGAAGAGAATCAGACGGAACTGGAAGGAGTGACCGTCACCGCCTCCCCTTTCCGCCGGGACATTGAAAGTCCGGTCAGCCTGCGCATCAT
>ERZ780057.821-NODE-821-length-10795-cov-2.81816_pt1 | contig 10795 bp, 9 predicted proteins | sample MGYA00511844_ERZ780057 | MGnify/ENA primary metagenome ERZ780057 (study PRJEB29588, sample SAMEA2149030) | human gut metagenome | biome: human gut; feature: human-associated habitat; material: faeces | place: Denmark | collected 2008/2010 ...
AGCCTACAATAACGTCGCCACCCTGAATGTTCTTGTTGTCAATCACGTTAGCACGTTTCATACGGCAAGTGACGGTACTGTCAACGATGATCGTGCGGACCAAATCACCGACATCCGCTGTCTCTCCTCCAGTTGCGTAACAACCGACGCCCATTTCACGAAGCTCCGCCAACAATTCATCCGTACCGTTGATGATAGCGGAAATAACTTCACCTGGGATCAAAAGCTTATTGCGTCCGATTGTTGAGGATACGAGGATATTGTCAATTGCGCCTACACAGAGCAAGTCGTCAATATTCATGATTAATGCGTCTTGTGCGATGCCTTTCCATACGGACAAGTCGCCTGTCTCTTTCCAATACATATACGCGAGCGACGATTTGGTACCGGCGCCATCTGCGTGCATGATGTTACAGTACTCCGGATCACCTCCTAAAATATCAGGGATAATCTTACAGAAAGCAGAAGGGAAAATACCCTTGTCGATGTTCTTTATCGCATTGTGAACATCCTCCTTTGAAGCGGAAACGCCGCGGCGAATATAACGTTGATCTGTCATCGTATAAATATGTTTGAAACGCGAAGGTAATAATTTTATGTTATTTATCTAAGTTTAAGTACATCTCCTTCTTTGGGAATGTAATTATCGCCTTTTTTGTTGAGCTTGTAAAGGCTGTTGATCTTGATACCATATTGTTGGGCAATGCTGTGCATGGACTCGCCAACCTCAACGACATGTGTGTAATGAGGTTTGTCTGCCTTGTCTTTTTTCTCTTCAAGATAGATGATATCGCCTTTTTGCAAAGGAAAATCTTCCGTGATCTCATTATATTCCATCAGTTGCTTGGCTTTGAATCCCAGGCTTTTTGCAATTTGGTCAAGATTGTCGTTCGATTTTGCGTAGACATAGATCAAGCCATCTGTACGGAAAACGTCGTAAGCGAGCTTTGGTAAGGCTCTTTTCTCTTTTCTTGTCAGTTTCATGCGATCATAATGATACAGTTCATAATCCTCGATGACTTTGATCAGTTTGTTCGCATAAGCACGGTCGGTCGCATAGCCGCATTTTTGTAGTCCTTTTGCCCAACCTTTATAATCCGTGATCTTGAGATCGAAAAGTCGTGAGTAGCGGGAGCGGAGAAGGAAACGGGAATGATCCTCGTATGAGTCGCCCACGTTCTTGTATTTCCGGAAGCATTCACCTTTACGGTCGTCGTTATGATAGACACGTCCACCTTTCCAGTCAGAATGGCATTTGATGCCGAAATGGTTGTTGGATTTTTTTGCCAAACTACTTTGTCCGGCACCCGATTCAAGCAAGCCCTGTGCCAAGGTGATACTGGCCGGTATTTTGTATTTGTTTTGTTGTTCGATGGCCAATGGATTGTATTCTTTGATGTATCTGTGATAAGTTGAGGTCGTCGTCCGGTGGGTTGTTGGTGCTATTGTTTTCTTTGAGGAAGAACAACCAACGCAAATTAAAATAAGCAAGAGAAAAAATGGAGCTTGTCTCATACGGATTTCTATTTGTTTTTTGACAAATTTAGGGAAAAGAACGATTAATAATCCCTTAAATTCCTAAATTTGTAAGGATTAAAGTCTTAATAGGTTTGATATGAGGAAAGAACAGAGAATGATCGAATCTGAGATTTACGCTGTCGAAGAGTTGGATTCCACTTACAGACGATTGTATGAAGCAGCTTTCGAGGCGGCTGGCCGGGCTTATGCGCCTTATTCAGGTTTTCAGGTCGGGGCGGCGCTTTTTTTGGGGAATGGGGGGGTTGTCACGGGAAGCAACCAGGAGAATATCGCCTATCCGTCAGGATTGTGTGCTGAGCGGACAGCATTATTTTATGCAGGGGCACGCTATCCGGGTGTTGCCGTTCAAGTATTGGCGGTTGCAGCCGTGAAAGATGGAGTGAGGCAGTCGGGTGTCTCACCTTGTGGCGCTTGTCGGCAGGTGATGGTAGAGACGGAAATGCGTTCAGGAGCTCCGATACGGATCCTTTTGTGTGGTTGCGAGTCTGCGACGTTGTTTTATGGGATCAGTTCCCTGTTGCCCTATTGCTTTGATTCATTTTGATCCTTTTTCTTGTCGCCTGATACGAAGGCTGTATAGACTTGCAGGATAGCTGCGATGCAGAGGCAAATGATCCACTCTTTGCGGCCGTCGAACATCAGACCGGAGGCGCAAATCATCAATAACCCCGCAAAAACATTGAAGCGGTGTAATCTCTTTTGTCTGAAATTTAGATTCTTGACGGGCAAAGTCAAGTAGGAAACACTGATACCTGCCGCACCGGCAGCGAACAGGTAAGGGGCGATGCGGTTATCGCTTGTGTAAAGGATGGCGCCTAACAGGACCAGCACAGCGGCGACATCGAACAGGATCGTACGGAAACGGTTGTTCATTATTTGCTTTTTATGATGTAAATATCCTCGTTTTCCCTTTTCATGAGATACTCCTCGCGGGCAAAACGCTCGAGACCCTCCTTGTCGGTGCGAAGGTTGTTCAGTTTCTCACTATTGATTTTGATTTCCTCGCGGTAGGCCTTGATTTCTCGCTCGAGACTGTGGATCTTGCGGTCGTACATATAACGTTTGTAAAGGCTGCTGTCGCCGACTGTCAACGTTACGATCAGGAAGACGATCGTCACCAACCAATAGGCATTGATCCATGCGAGGTATTTGTTGTAAAACGCTTTGATTCGATTCATGTTCTTTTCCCTATTTCTCGCGAAGATAAGTGATTCTTTGTGAAGAAGGCATGCCGTTCGATATTTTTCTCGTAAAATCCGTTACGGCATGCCTTTGTTTTTTATTGGATTTGGATTGTTTCCTGATGAACTAAACGTAAGAAATAACTTCGGCTTTTTCCTGTTTTGGTTTGGCTGCCGCTTTTGCCGATTGTATAGGAGTGATATCCATCGTTGCAGAGGTATCTGACTTGGTCTTTGTTGTCATCCTCTTGGTCGCTCGAGATCCACGGAGCACCGCCTAGCTTTTGCAAGGCTTGGTTGATCTTGGACATTTGTGTATTTGACAAGGTTGTTTCTGTTAGGAGTTTAGCTTCGTCTTTTGTCGGAATCATCCATTCGTTCGTTCCGTTTTCAGAGTAACCGTTTATGATTGATTCAGTTTGTGCCCATCCTCCTGATTCATTATAGACAGAAGCGACGTTTTCCCACATCTGTGCGCTGATCAATAGGATCTTGGCCTCAGTAGCATTTTGGCTGATAATGGCACCGACCACTGAGCCCTTATAAAGATCACCTGGAAGGGGAATGTCCGTTAGCGTTGGCGGTTCGTTCTCATCGGAGTCCTCCTCATCGGGTTCTGTGACGCTGGCCTCTCCAAAGGTGAATTTCAGGGGAACGGTCTCGCCCCAATCCTGGAGAAGAAGTTCACCGTCGAGACTGAAGCCTCCTTGGTAGCTGCCGCTGATGGAATAGGGGATGCCCGCTTCCAGGGATTGTTTAATCGTATGTCCATAGACCGTCTTTCCTTTCTCGTTAATGAGGTTGATTGAGAGGATGGTCTGCTCTCCTTCGCTTCCGAAGAGATAACAGCGGGGTACTTTCCATACGCCTTCCTCGCCGGTGCTTTTGGCCGTGAGAGTAACCTTCTCTGGTTCTCCTGTCTTTTCGCCGTTGAGTCCGATCGATGTGTGGATGGGCGATAATGTAATTGTTACTTCAGAGGTTCCTTTAGGGATTTCTCTTAGGGTTAGGTCGAGACAGGCGACTTGATAACCCATCACGATCTCGGTCGTTGTCGCCTTACTGTCGATCACGACTTGGGCTTGTCCTTGGATTAAGGCGTTCTCCGGGATTTTTTCACCCATCAGGATTTGACTGTCGTAGCTGTTTTTGTCGTCCAGCTGGTAATCGCTCATTCCGGCGAGGGCAACAAGGTTGTATTCCCCTTCCGGTAAGGAAAGCGAAAGTTTCTCGGATGCGGAGCTGATCGTTTGTTCGCTCATCAGTTGTCCGGATGCGCTTTCGTAAGCGAGTACTTGGATTGGGTAAATAAGCCGAAGATTGCCGGAGGCCCGAGTTTGTACGGTGAGGCTCGTGAACTCGTCTGAACCCATGGTCTCGTCAAGCCAAGCCGATTCACATGAAAAGAGGAACAAGGATAATAAGAGGAACAATCCCGGTAGCGACCGGAGCGTGCGGCGGTAGCCGCTGATCATGTCATGTCTCATAGTCTTGAGGTTTTATAGGTTATTAATTATATTGCCGCTAAGATAAGGCTTTTAGGGAAATCACACGCTATTTCCCGGGTCAAAAAATAGAGGAAATAGCGTGATTTTAGGTTCTACCAAGTGAAATGATAAGTATATTCTGATTCGTTGCCACAAGCGTCCGTCGCCGTGACTCGCAAAACGTGAGCTCCCTTGGTCAGGCGTTCCCGATCAAGTGTATACGAGATGACTGATCGGTTATTCATCTCGAATAGGGCGTATTTTCCGTCAATCTCACCCCGATAAGACTCGACACCGCTCAGATTGTCGGATAGTTTCAGGGAGATCCGATTACGCTTGAGCCAATTCGCCGCGTTCAAAGGAGTGATCGTGGGCGCTTTCGAATCTGCCCGTACGCTGTAGCTACCTAACTCCTGGATATCGGCGTCAACCCGTCCGTCTCGGTAAACGCCTCCTACCCAAATAATTCCTTTTTTACGAAAACGTACGACGCCATATTGTCGTTTGTTTTCGAGTGTATCCTTTTGGATGAATAGCGAGAGTTTGGCCTTATGGTGTAAAGGAACCGGTTGGTCATGAAGGATATGGAGGTCAGCCAAGGGGTTGGTGTCACGACGGACAGCGTAATGAAAGTGAAGATCGTCGTAGAGGTTTCCTTTGGGAATGTAAAGTCGGATACCTTTTGCGCCGAAGCGGTTGTCGCTTCCCCAATGGAAATAGTTCTTGTCACTCTGATCCTCTTTCGGAATAATTTGCTCTTTTCCTTGGATATGAAAGGTCAAGATGGTCGAGTTGCCAAATGCGTCGGTAAGACGGTAAGTCAGTTCGTATTTCCGAACTTCATTAATGGTGATAAAACCTCGATCGTTTCCCTCGATGAATGGTAGACGATTCCCCGGATCAATAAAGCTCTTGACGAATATGGTATTGTGATTACGCCACTCGGCGTAATCGGTCAGGCTGTTGATATATCGGGTTTCATCGAATGAGAAACGGTCTATATGACAATGGTATACTTTTTGGGTATCAACGGTCAACAAGATATCCTTTACGCCGTAGATGTTGGTGGTCTTATCCATCTGGTCGTCGCAACGAATCGCCAAACCGATTTTTCCCCAAGCTTCCAAACGTGCTTCCAGAGTCGTTTTTCCGTTCTTGATCACAGGTTTGAGGATGATTTTATCTCCTTTGCCATTGACAACTCCTTTTCCTTCCTGTGGCACGATCATGATAGCATGTATACGGGGTGCACGGGTATCGATAATCTGGTCGATGTAAAAATCCATTGGGTCTAGAACCTCTTCGCTCTCGGTATCACGAATCTCGAAATGCAGGTGTGGGCCGCCAGAACTGCCCGTATTGCCACTTAAGGCAATGACCTCATCCTTTTTTACGGGGATCTCATTAGGATTGAGCGTTAGGTTTACTTTGAAGCTCTCTTGTTCGTATTGTTTGAGTTTGACATAATCGGCTATCTTTTTGGAAAACTGTTTCAGGTGGCCATAGACCGTTGTCGTTCCGTCAGGATGGTTAATATATAATGCGTTGCCATACCCCCAAGGACTGACGGATATGCGTGAAACATAACCTTCTTGAACGGTATGCACTGGTTTGCCCTCGACTCCTTGGGTCTTGAAATCCAGGCCTGAATGGAAATGGTTGCTTCTCAACTCGCCGAAATTGGCGCTAAGAAGGATGGGGAAATCAAAAGGGTTACGTGGCTCTTGCGCTTGGGCCGGCAAGAGCGATCCTTGGATTAAAAATAAAGAGGCAACAATATATTTGATGATGTTGGGATATGTCATTTGTCTGGATTATTAGGGGTATTATAAATTTAGTATCCGATATTCGCAATTCTCGAAACGGGGAACAGTACGGACTTCGTTGAGTGGCAATCCTTGGATGGCGGCAATGACACGGCGATTGATCATGCCATGTCCGACAGCCAGGATGGTTTCTCCGTCAAAATTCTCCTTCAGGAAAGCGACGAAGCGTTTGGCCCGTTCGTAAAGCATCTCCTCACTTTCCGCATCGGTTGGGCGAGCGGCCAGTTTGACACCGCTAATGGATTGACCGGTCCAACTGCCCCAATCAATTTCACGCAATAAGATGGAAGGACAGGTTGGAATAGATCGATCACCACGGATTAATTCCGCGCTTAAGCGTGCTCGTTCCAAGTCACTGTGCACAATGCGGTCGAAAGGGACTGTTTGTAATTCTTTACCTAATTTTATCGCTTGGGCGATACCTTCCTGTGTTAATTTTCCAGGCAGGTGCCCTTGGAAAATATGGGCGTTATTCTCCTCGGTCTGTCCATGACGGGCTAAATAGAGCGTGATCATCTGTTTGTTTTAATTTGTACGCGAAAATATAAAACAGCTTTTAGTTTTCCGAATGTTCCTCTGGCAGAAATGAGCCGACGATAAAATCAGCGATGATGGGCAGGTGGTCGCTGAAGCCTCCTTCATAGCGATAGCCGTGATATGTTCGAAAAGGGCGTTGGCCACGCCAAGTCTTATCGTTCGTGAAGAGGAAACGGGGCTGGAAGATCAGGGCGCTTCCTTTTAGAAAACGAAAAGTTAGGTCTTTATCAAAAAGGTCATCATTGATGATTATTTGATCCAATTGACTCCAACGTCCTTGGTACTTGTGCGTGCCGGGTGGTTGAAGATCGTTACGGCTGGCGAACAGGTTGGTCAAGCCTTTTGGACGGGTCAATATGTTTTTTAGACTCTTGTCCTGTGGCGTATCGTTAAAGTCGCCCATGATGATGAGGCGTGCGGTTTGCCGGCGACTTATGATGGAGTCGGCAAGGGAGCGCAAGGTTGTAGCGGCGTCCATTCGGTCTTTTTCGCTCTCTTTCTCTCCGCCATAGCGGGATGGAAAATGGATAACGAATAGATCGAGCGTGTCGGAAGGGGCAATCAGGCCGGCGACATGCAGGATATGGCGTGTTTCCTTATGTTTTTTCCGTGAGAACCGGATGGAGTGTGACTCATGATGAAGATACCTGAAGCGATCTCTTTGATAGAGCAGAGCGACACGTGTACCTCTTGGGTCATTTGTCTCGGCCGACAGGTATTGGTATTCTTGTCTCCGAAGCGGTGTACGCCTGGTCAAGTGGTCCAGGATTGAATCATTTTCTATTTCACAAAGTCCCACGATCGCGGGCGTGTCCCATTCTCCAGCTGCGGTGATGACCTTGGAGATTTGTCTAAGCTTATGATAATAACGTCCATAGTGCCAATGACGAAGCCCTTCGGGAGTAAACTCATCATCATCGGTCTCTGGATTATCGATGACATCGAAAAAATTCTCTACATTATAAAACATGACCCGAAAAGGCCTGGGCGTTTGGGCACAAGCCTTTTCGTGAATCGTCAGGAGAAGAAGTAGTGAGAAAAAACGTATCATAGTGGTTGGTCTTGGTTTCTGTTTCTGATTTAATTTGTCTTCTCCTCTTCTAGTGGGACGTATTCATAGGCACCGATCGAGGGACCATAAGGACTTTCAAGCCGGTTAATCCCATAAAAGTCCGTTGGATATTTTTCGCTGATCGTCTTGTCGGCTGCTCCAACCGCCGGTACCGTATCCGCCGCTAGCCGGAAATCGTATTTATAATGGTTTTCTTCGCCCCCCAAGATCATGAAATTATCTTGATTCTGTTTTCCGAAGATCACATCAATACAATGGCTATTTTCCATAGGTAATGCTTTCAGCAGGCAGTGATCGAAGAGATAATCAAAATCTTCTGTCTCGTTGGCACGGGTCAATTCCTCCCCGGAAGAGATGGAGATCTCCCCGTTATTCTGGAAGTTGTCGGTCGCGGTGAAACTTCCATCAATGATACAGTTATAAAAATGAGCTTTCGTGATGGGGTAAGGTCCGCTCTTGTTGACGGTTGCGTTGTTCAGCAGATAGAGTGTCTTGCTGGGCAATGTCGTCTCTGAACCACTATCTCGCTGGGTCAAGCTCATGTAGTTGGCGATCGTGCAATGAGTAAACTCATATTGTCCGCCAATCAAGGTCATGACACTTCCTCCCGCATTGGTGAACTCGCTATTGACCGCCGTGATATCGCAGTTGATGGCGCTCAACAGGTTTTCGCTCATATTTGTAATCCTGGAATTGAGGATTGTCAATTTCGGTTGGTCAGGAGTTGAGAGCTCGCAAGTGAGGCCACTCGTTCCACTTCGGATAATCACGCTCTCAAGTCTGTTCTCATAGCTATCTGATTTTATGAATATGCCGCCCCATTGTCCAGGCGTATTATCATAAGACAGGGTATTCTCCAGGATATCGTCCAGACGATCACCCCGGAAAAGGATCGGTTGCTCTACGGTACCAACGGCCTCAATCGAGCCATGTATGATCCAGTTTGCCTTGTTGTGCATATAAAAGGTCGCGCCGGGTGCGATGGTTACCTTGGCGCCTTTGGATACGGTAAGGCTATCATAGATCAAATATGGCTTGTCGGCAGGTAAGGTTGTGTCACGGTCGAATGTTTTTCCTCCTTTATATAAATGGACATCTTGCCCGTAAGCTTCCAGCAAGACCGATTGCCTGTTGCCGTTGACTTGAAACAGGATGGAATCTTGTACGAGTAGGGGCTGGTTCCCATTGTTTGGGTTGACCGTGACCTCTACGAACACGTACATACTGTCTTGTTCGAGGATGCTGACATTGTTGAATGTACTGCCTTTACGTCCGTCAACATTGATGCGGAATCCCGTTGTCTCACCACTGGCCAAAAGAATGGATTCTATGTTGAGTGGCTCATCATTCTTGTTGTAAATCATTAATTGCTTGGTGGTCGAACCAACAGTCGAGAAGACGGTATCAAATGCCAACGTGTCGGTCGAGAAACTGAGCCGGTAGGCCGGATTGGTCGCATAATGATCGTCTAATTCGTCACATGCTGAAAGCGTAAGAAATGTAATGATGATAAATGGCAGAAATATGTTCGTGAATGTTTTCATTATTAAGTTTGTTTGTTTTGTTAATCCCTTTTGGGGTAGATGAGAGACTCCCCAAATACAAGGTTTATGAGTAAAACGCAGGAACTCTCATTTTATTATGCGGCAAAAATAATGTATTTTTTCAAGAATTTAAAATTATTTTAATGAAACGGCGCTTTGGTTGTACGAACAGGATGGTTTTGTTGAGGAACTAGGGCTTTTTATTGTATGAAAAGCTTCAAGATAAATAACGGTACGTAAGCTGGTTTTATTTGCGTAGGAATCTATTGGGAACTTCTTACGAGTTGGCCAATGTCGATACTTGCCAATGCTTACGTACCGTTTAATTATAATTATGATCGAGTCAGATTTTATTTAGCCGGGATGCTTTTCAAAAGCTCGATCAGGTGTTGCCACCACAGACCTACCGTCTTGATCTCAATCCGCTCGTTAGGCGAATGGACATCACGCAGTGTCGGTCCGAATGAGATCATATCCAGGTATGGATATTTCTCAAGGAAAAGTCCACACTCCAATCCTGCGTGGATCGCCATGATCTGTGCCTCTTTATTGAAGAGCTTGCGATAGGTCTCTTGAGCGATTTTCAGGATCTTGGAATTGGGGTTCGGAGCCCAGCCTGGGTAACCGTCACCATGCTTAACTTCCGCACCAGCCAGTAAGAAGGTTGAGGCTACTTGATTGGCGGCAGCGTTCTTGCAAGACTCGATAGAGCTGCGCTGGCTTGTTCCGATCAGGATCGTGTTGCCTTCTTTCATCTTAACCGATGCCAGATTAGTGGATGTCTCAACCAATCCCTCGATGTCATGGCTCATGCCAAGTACACCATGAGGGCAGGCATGCAAAGCGTAAATCAATTTTGTCGCGGTCTCGTCGTCGATCTGGAATGCAGGACGTTCCGTTGATTCCAGGATACAACGAACGTTTGGATCAACATGTTTCAACTCGTTCTCAATGTCAGCGGCAAAATGGTTCAACAGGATACGAACCTCTTCCTTATGCTCGGGAGCGATACCGATTACGGCGTGTGCCTCGCGGGCGATCGCGTTGCGTAAGTTTCCACCATCGATTGAGCAAAGTACGAACGGATACTTCTTTTTCAGGATATAGAGGAAGCGGACCAGGATCTTGTTAGCGTTGCCCAATCCCTTGTGGATCTCGCCACCAGAGTGGCCACCATTCAGTCCTTTAACGTCGATCTTGAGATAGAACTTATCTTGAGGTGCCTCAACCGGTGTATAATGGAATGTCGCCTGGGTATCTTTTCCTCCGGCGCAACCCATGAAGATCTGTCCCTCATCCTCACTATCGAGGTTAAGGAGGATCTCACCGGTCATAAAACCTTTCTGTACCGCTTTCGCGCCGGTCAGGCCAGTTTCCTCGTCGATCGTAAACAGGCACTCGATCGGGCCATGCTCGATATCATCGGAAGCCAGAAGCGCCAACTCAGCGGCAATACCGATACCGTTGTCGGCGCCAAGGGTCGTGCCGTTCGCACGCAGCCATTCGCCATCGACAATTGTCTCGATAGGATCGTTCTCAAAATCATGTTGTGTGCCGTTATTTTTCTCGCAAACCATATCCATGTGCGATTGCAGAATTACGGTTGGCC
>ERZ780057.822-NODE-822-length-10794-cov-2.83602_pt1 | contig 10794 bp, 9 predicted proteins | sample MGYA00511844_ERZ780057 | MGnify/ENA primary metagenome ERZ780057 (study PRJEB29588, sample SAMEA2149030) | human gut metagenome | biome: human gut; feature: human-associated habitat; material: faeces | place: Denmark | collected 2008/2010 ...
GCTGTAGGCAGTCGACAGCGCCTCGATCAGCTCATCACCTCGAGTCGGGATCACATCCGGAAAGCCGTCGAGGCGCAAACGTGGATAAAGATAGATCTCACCCTCACGAAGGGCATCGCGTATCCGTGTGGCATTGAACAGGATACCGGAATCACTCTCCTGCCGCACAACCTGGGTCAGCCGTGCCTGCCGTACCTCAAGGCCATAACCTCGCAGCAGGTCAGGATTGAGGGCCAGACTCTCCTCTTGCGTCACCGGAGGTAACTGCGCCGTATCACCGATCAGCAACAACCGGCAATTCACGCCGGAATAGACGAAATGGACCAAATCATCGAGTAAACGGCCCGATCCGAAGCCTCCGAATCCATCATTCGCGATCATGGATGCCTCATCTACGATAAAAATTGTATCTTTGTGGAGATTATCGGCGGCAACGAAATTGCTCGTGTCGTTCGAGAAGGCCTTTTGCCGGTAGATCTTCTTGTGAATGGTGAAGGCTTTCTCGTCGGCGTAACCTGCAAAGACTTTTGCCGCACGACCTGTCGGCGCAAGGAGAAGGCATTTTTGCTGGAGCTCCTTGAGTGTTTTCACAAGAGCGCCGACCAGCGAGGTCTTTCCCGTACCCGCATAGCCGGTGACAAGCAGCAGCTCGTCCGGCTTGTCCGAAAAGACAAAATCGGCCAGGATTTGCATGGCCGACGCCTGTTCTTCGGTCGGGTTATGGGGGAAATTCTGGCGGATTTTGAGGAATATATAATTATTTATCATTTTCTTCGCAATAATTTTGGCGATAAAGGTAGTGTATTAAATATTCTTTTTTAAATTTGCCGAACGAAATAAATTCAAAAAACAATACAAACCATGAAAGTTACATTAAAACTATTACTGGCTGTGGCAGTCGTACTGCTGGCTTACATGTGCTATCAGAGCATCATGACACCGATTAATTTCAATGCGGAGAAAGCGAATCGTGACAATGCGATCATCGCTCGCTTGATTGAGATTCGTAAGGCTCAAATCGAGTACAAGAACGTTAAGGGAACTCACGCTAAGACGTTTGACGAGTTGGCTAACTTCTTGAACACCGAAAAGTTGCCGTTCTTGATTAAGGAAGGTGTCTTGACTGACGAGCAATTGGAGAAGGGTATGACTGAGCAAGAGGCCGTAAAGAAAGGTCTTATCCGTCGTGATACGGTTTGGGTATTGGCGAAGGATACTATTTTAGGCGCTAACTACAATGTCGCTGACATGCGTTACGTACCGAATGTTCCAGGTGAGAAGATTGAGTTCAAGATGGACACAGCTACTTTGACTTCCGGTTCAGGTTATCAGATCAAGGTATTTGTTTGCGAGGTTCCGTACGCTTCTTATATGCGTGACATGGACGCTCAGTTGACTTACAACTTGATCGACAAGGCTCAGAAACAAAACAAATTCCCGGGCTTGCGTGTTGGTTCTCTGGAGGAGATCAATAACAATGCCGGAAACTGGGAGTAATCGTATTATATGAATATTCCTATTCCCGACGCGCTAACTTCGGAAAATTCTTTAGAATATATAGTGTCCATCCGGTTGTCACCGGATGGACTTTCTTTTTCCGGCTACCGCCCGTCCGTCGACGGGAGTTTTTTTTATCGCCCGGTTAAGTTCGACAATGCCTCGACTTACATCACCGGCCTAAAGAACTGTTTCTTCTCGAACGAATGCCTGTCATGGCCATACGCGAAGGCCCGCATTGTCTGCCTGGCAGGTTATACACTCGTTCCAGAGCCCTTTTATGATGAGACACACGGACGTGAATGGCTTGAGCTTTGCTATCTGAAACCCGGCGATCGAGTCTTGACGGCACCTGTTGACGCCATTCAGGCACGTTTGGTATATGGGCTTGACGAGGCAGTCTGGTCTTTTTGCTCCCGCTCATTCGTAAAAGCGGAATTCTCGCACTATCTGGAAGCGTTACTGGCGATGTGGCTTCGTGAAAGCCAATCGGACGAGTCGAGACGGATGTATGTTGTGGTTGAGGGGAAACGGATGGACGTGGCTTGTGTCGATAAGGGAAAACTTCTTTTCCTGAATACCTTTTCCGCCCCCGAGCTGAATAATCAAATCTATTTCATATTATATGTCTGGAAACGGATGGGATGGTCTGTTGAGCGGGACACGCTCTCCCTTTATGCGGATTCATCCGTGCGATCCGGACTCCTGGAGCGCCTGAAGGAATACTTACGCCAGGTACACGTCATGGCGGTACCCGCCGAGGTGTACACACGAGGAACAGACCTCTTCAAGGCTCCGGTAGATATAATCGCTTTTTCATTATGAGAATCATTAGTGGTATCTATGGCCGGCGACGTTTCGACGTGCCGTCGAGTTTCAGCGCACGTCCGACAACGGATTTCGCCAAGGAAAACCTATTTAACGTGATCGTCAACCGGATGGAACTGGAAGGGACCGACGCATTAGATCTCTTCTCGGGAACAGGCAGCATCTCTTTTGAGCTGGTATCGAGAGGTTGCCGGATGGTGACGGCTGTTGAGAAGAACGGCCAACACGCTGCTTTCATCTCGAAGGTAACCAAAGAGCTGGGAACAAAAGCCCTGCGCCTGGTGAAAGGGGATGTCTTCCGTTATTTGAAATCCGCTCCCGAAAAGGGCTTTGATTTCATCTTCGCCGATCCACCCTATGCCCTGCCCGAGCTTCCGGATGTTCCCAAAATCGTACTTGAGCGTGGCTTATTACGTCCAGGAGGCCTGCTCGTAATGGAACATCCCAAAGAATACGACTTCTCCAACCTGCCCGGTTTTGAGGAACGACGGGTTTACGGATCGGTCAATTTCAGCCTTTTCGTCAGAGAAGAGGAGAGAACAGACGCATAAACGACTCGGCCAGACGGCGCTTAATCGGACGCTTGAACCACTGTGCCGGATTCAGTTGCTCGCAATGACGCATATCGTCGAGAAAGATCTTTTTCATGCGCAAGGCAAAATCCTTGTGATAAACAAACGAGTTGATCTCGAAATTATGCTCGAAGCTGCGGAAATCCATATTGGCCGAGCCGATGGAAGTGATGTAATCATCACTGATGATCAATTTGGAATGCAGGAATCCCGGCAGATAGAAATAGATCTTGGCACCCGCCTTCACCATTTCGTCGATGAAAGAGTGGCTGGCGATGTTGGCCATCCGCGTGTCCGAATGTTTGGGCAACATCAGGCGAACATCGACACCGCTCAGAGCGGCGATCTGGAGAACCTGATTCAATCCTTCGGTTGGCAGGAAATAGGGTGTCTGGATATAGACATATTTCTTCGCGTTGGCGATCAATTGGATGGTCGCCTGAAGCAAGGTACGCCACGGACCAATCGGACCACTGGTGGCAATTTGCATGATCGTGTCGCTTAGGTCCGGCACGGAAGGATAATAGACCTCACCCTTCAATCTTTTCTTGCTGACCACATACCAATCAATCAGAAAGGCAGATTGCAACCCTTGAACGCCTTTTCCCTCAATCCGGAAATGAGTATCACGCCATTTACCCCAAGCAACGCCCTTGACATAACGGTCGGCAACGTTCATACCACCAATGAAGCCGATCTTCCCATCAATGACAACCACTTTTCGGTGGTTACGATAGTTCACCTTGCTGGAGAAAATGGGGGACACCACCTTCAGGAAAGGATAAACCTCGATACCCGCCTCCTTCATTGTCTTGAAGAAACGCCCTTTCACATTCCAACAACCAACATCATCATACATGACTCGCACCTCAATACCTTCCCGAGCTTTCTGTATCAAGGCTTCGCGAATCGCCCGCCCGATCTCATCGTCGTTGAAAATATAATATTCAATATGGATGTGATGCTTTGCCTCTCGGATCGCTTCCAGAAGATCATGAAACTTATCGGCCCCATTAGTATAGACCTTAATTCGTGAGCCATAAAGCAATGGAGAATGGTTACTGTTCGCCAAAAGCGCAGAAAGAGGACGATAAGTCGGTTGGATCGTACTGTTGTCCAGAATCCCATGACTCCTGCCAGGCTGGCGCATGATACGCTTGTAAGTGCGCCTCGATATGACTCGTTGCTTACGGTTGTCCTGTCCGAAAATAAGGTAAAGCAGCAGACCCAAACCTGGAGCCAACAGCAAGACAATTACCCAGGGAATGGTCTTCAGGGGATTGCGATTCTCGGTGATAATGACCAGTATCAGCCCAATAGTCGTAATGAAGTACAATAACAGGAATATCGTACCCATAATGTATTCGATTTGTATGAACGATAGCATGAGCCTCTCCCCTCTTTTTTCGTGATAATGGTTGGCTAAGTTAGGAAGTGTTTCCCACATTGGCAATAATCTCACCCGCCTTTCTTAATAAAAAAACCCGAAAATCAGATCGGCAACTCTGCTAATCTGATTTTCGGGTTCTCCGGAATCTGTCAGAAATTATTTCAATGCTTTCTGTTTCCAACGGAAGAACAGGAAAAGAACAACCACGAGGATCACGCCTGTCACCACCATGGATATGGGCGTCGACAAACCGAAGCCCTCGGGAGCAACAAAGATATAATTTCCACACACGGCTGTCATAAACAAGGCCGGTATCAACGTTACCCAATATAATTTACGTTCCTCCACCAGATAAATGGTCAAAGCCCACAATGTGAAGACCGCCAATGTCTGGTTACACCAAGCGAAATAACGCCAGATCATGTCGAATCCAGCCTGGTCTTTCAAGCTATAAAGCAGCAAGGCTATCGCTGCCACAAACAAAGGAATACAGATCATCAAACGCTTCGAGATGCTCTTCTGCTCCATGTGCAAGAAATCTGCGACTATCAGACGGGCAGACCGGAAGGCCGTATCACCCGAAGTGATCGGTGCGGCAATCACGCCCAAGATCGCCAATAGGCCACCAAACGTGCCAAGCCATTCTTTCGTGATACTATCCACGACAACTGCGGCATTGCTCTCACCCATTCCGTTTTCATGGAAGAAATAGGTTGCGGCAGCAGCCCAGATAAGAGCGACAATTCCCTCAACAATCATAGCGCCATAAAATACGGGATAGGCATAACGCTCGTTTTTCAAACAACGGGCCATCAACGGACTTTGAGTCGCATGAAAACCAGAGATCGCTCCACAAGCGATGCTGACAAACATGATCGGGAAAATAGGTAAGCCGCTCGGATGCGTATTCTTCAAACCATCCGTTATTTCCGGCAGGGCAGGCCAATGAACGAAAAGCATCACTAAAATACCAACTGCCATAAAAAGCAGGGCTATAGCAAAAAGCGGATAAACCTTGCCGATAATCTTATCGATAGGCAAGAGAGTCGCCAGGACATAATAGGCAAAGACAACGATAATCCAGAAAGTCGTATCAAGGCTTTCTGGTGTGAGAGAGGCGAGTAACCCGGCAGGTCCTGCCACAAAAACCGCTCCGACCAAACACATCAGGATCACGGTAAAGCCACGCATGAATTGCATGAAATTCTTTCCAAGATAACGGCCAATCAGTTCAGGAAGACTTTCTCCGTCATGGCGCAAGGAGAGCGCTCCTGCTAAAAAATCGTGTGTCGCTCCAGCAAATATGCTGCCCAATACAATCCAGAGAAAAGAGGCCGTACCGAACTTAGCGCCCATAATCGCCCCAAAAATCGGGCCTAATCCGGCGATATTCAAGAATTGAATCATAAAGATTTTCCAGGTTGGCATCGGGATGTAATCCACACCATCTTGCTTACTATAAGCAGGAGTTTGCCGAGAAGGGTCTAGTCCAAAAATCCGAGCTACGAATTTCCCATAAAAAAGATAGCCCGCAATCAGGGCAAGCAGGCAAATAATAAATGTTATCATCAGTATTAAATAAATGAGAAAGATGGATGGCGGAGACATCTCCACCATCCATCGAAGTAGTTAATTGATTGATTAATTATGTCTTAGTTATTCAGCAGGCGTTTAACGGTCTCCGAGATCATTCGTCCTTCCGCACGACCAGCCAAAGCTTTGGAAGCGACTCCCATGACTTTACCCATATCTTTCGGAGAGGAAGCTCCAATCTCAACGATAATCTTCCGTAGCTCAGTTTCCAACTCCTCAGCGGACATCTGTTTCGGTAGATACTTCTCTATAACAAGAACTTGTCCCATCTCAACCTCCGCCAAGTCCTCACGGCCTTGTTGCTTATAGATCTCAGCGGAATCACGACCTTGCTTAACAAGCTTTTGCATGATCTTCAGCGCATCAGCATCGGTTAATGTATCGTTAGCTCCCGGAGCAGTTTTCGCCTCAAGGAAGCATTTCTTTACGTTTCGCAAAGTCTCAAGGGCAACTTTATCCTTTGCTTTCATCGCGTTTTTAATGTCTTCGCTGACTTTCTCGAATAAATCCATATCTTATCTAAATTTTATTTTTCCCGCAGAACGGTTATTTGAGCTAAATTCTGGTTGTTTCTTCATCTCAGGCATCGGATTACTTACCGGCTGACTTGTCCGCGCCATATCAATAGAAACTTTAGAGCGTGCACGTGCCACCAATTTCGGATCCCGATTATAAGTCGGATTCTCTTCCAGCAAGGAAATCAAAGCCTCATCATCCAACTCCTCTTGAGTCAGCACGACCGATTTAACCCGTGAGACGAACCGACCATTCTTTTGAGCAGAAGCTCCATAATATTTGCCAATTAATTCGCGGTCTTTCTGCTCCTTCATCAGTCTCTCCTCTTCCAGACGAAGCTCCTCTTCTGTCATCTGAGCTGCTTCCGCACGACGCTTGTCCGCAATCTGAGGAATATCGTCCATCGTAAATCCTGTCGCAAGAATCGTCATCTTCACCTTGTTTCCAAGAGAGTTATCGATCGCCGTACCCCAAATCACCTCAATATCACGATTGAACTCAGCCATAAAATTATGAACATCGTTCATTTCCTCCATCCGCAATTCCGCCTCCTCGCTAAAGTAGACGTTAAACAGGATCTTCTTCGCATTCTTCACATCGTTGTTGCTCAACAACGGAGAGTTAAGCGCATCCTCAACAGCCTGACGAACACGCCCTTCACCCTCTCCATAACCATTACTCATCAAGGCGACGCCACCATCTTTCATAGTTGTATTGACATCGGCGAAGTCCAAGTTGATAATACCAGGCAAGGTAATGATCTCTGCGATACTCTTCGCCGCAATAGTCAAGGTATCATCCGCCTTACCAAAAGCGTTCATAACAGACAGATCCGAATAAATCTCACGTAAACGCTCGTTATTAATCACCAGGAGAGCGTCTACATTTTTGGCAATCTCCTCGACGCCATTCAAAGCCAGTATAATCTTCCGCTCACCCTCGAACAGGAATGGAATCGTCACGATACCTACAGTCAGGATACCCATATCTTTCGCAATACGAGCGATGACAGGAGCAGCACCTGTTCCGGTTCCTCCACCCATACCTGCGGTGATAAAAACCATCTTCGTGCCGTCGTTAAGCATATTGCGCAAATCGTCAATACTTTCCTCAGCAGCCATCATAGCTCGCTCGGGTTTGTTTCCCGCACCCAAACCTTGCGTAATCTCCCGTCCCAACAACAATTTCACAGGGACATCCGAACGATTCAAGGCTTGATTATCCGTATTACACAACACGAATGTAACATCCTGGATCCCTTCCTTGAACATGTGCGTGACAGCGTTGCCACCTCCGCCGCCAACCCCGATCACCTTGATAATCTTAGGGGTTTCTGTCGGGCAGTTGAAATTTAATATCGTATCGTCCATTGTGTTCTGATTTTCTTTCTTATGTTATTATTTTGTCGTTTCCCCATTCTCACTCTCATTGAACAGGTCACGTCCAATATTCTCTGCCTTTTGTGTCCAGTTCTTCCACCATGAACCACTATTCTTCTTCCTTGAGGGCTTCACCTGTGGTTGCTCTGGTTCCTTTTTCACCTCTTCCTTCACCTCTTGAACAGGCTCCTCCTTTTCAATAACCGGTTTAGGTTCAGGTTTGGGAGGAATATACAAAGCGCAATTCTTCGTTCCTTTCATTAACAGGCCAACAGCGACCGCATATTCCGGATTATTGGAAACAACCAGATCTCCATTAGCAATTACCCCTTTTCGTATTGGCGTAAAGCGGACTTCCATTTTTAACCGCTCGCTCATGACTTCTTGCAAATCTTTCAATGCCGCACCACCACCAGAAATGACAATACCCGCACCCAACGAGTTCAAGATGCCTGTAGCCTCCAACCGAGCATAAACATTTTCCAAGATCTCATTCGCACGCGCTTCAATGACATTGTTCAACTCTGCTACCTTGATTTCCCGAAGCCCAAGTCCATCCGCCAAACTAACCTGAACCGTCAAATCACTATCCTTATCATTTTTGGCCCGTCCATAAGTTATTTTCAGACGTTCTGCCTCAGACTCTACGACACGCAAGCTCGTGATATCCCTAGTAATCAAATTACAACCCAAAGGAATAACAGTCAAACTTATCAGTTTTCCACCTTTATAGACAGTCACGGATGTCACGCCAGCCCCGAAATCAACAAGGGCGCAGCCAAGATCCTTTTCATTCTCGCTCAACTTCACATCACCCAAGGCCAACGGAGACACCAAAATTCCCGCAACCTCAATATTCGCCTGTTCCGCAATACTATTGATAACATTCAACTTCAAGGACGGCCTACCCACAATGAGCTTATAACGAGCCTCTATCCTAGAACAAGAGACTCCAACCGGATTCGACTCGAGCCGATCGTCCAAATAATAGGATGGTGATACCACATCAAGCACACTCAACATCTCCGGACGATAAGTGAGGCACTCCTGATATAAAGACTCGATAATGCTTTCGGTCACCACGCCTTCAGTTCCTAATACTTTACAAACCGTATGATCAATAGATCGGATAGATTGTCCACCCAGACCAATATAAACTTTTCCTATTTTAGCGCCATTTAGTTTGTTTTCCAATTTCAGGATTAAGCGTTTAATTTTGCTGGCTGTCTCTTTCACGTTATATACACAGCCTCTCCGAATACAAGAACTAGAGCTCTCCACCTCATAATTAATCACAGAGAGAGAGCCTGACGCATCCTTAACGCCAACCATTCCGACCATGTGGGAGCTTCCCAAATCGATCGCCGCTATAAAGTCCGTGTATGTCATATCTATATTTTATTTTTTTGTACAAACTATTTGGTTCTTATACTTTAAATCTATTACGCTATATTTATCCCATCCAACTTTTGGTATAGCCTGATCATAAAAAAGTCTCAACTTATTCAACTTCTCCTCAAAATCATCTAATGACCCCAAGACAATCCTGAAACGGCCAACCCTTGGGATCAACTCAACCTCCTTGTTAGGGAACACGCAAATTTGTTCTATTTGATTATTCCAAAACTCATTGTCTTGCAAAAATAATGCAAATTCATATAATTCGTTCTCGGCGAACTCTTTTTCCATGTACCCAGTGGCAATAGGCACATGCGCAACATATCGCTGACTAATGGGCATCGTCGTACCTTTGTTATCAACATAATATGCACCATTCGCCGACATCACCCGCAATATCGGCATTTTTTGCGTAACTTCCAATTTTATTTTTCCTGAAGGTGTTTTATAAACTTCCGCCTCAGAAATCATCTCGTTTTTTATCAAATGTTTTTCAATGGAATCCGTATTAATAGCAGATAGTTTTTTCTTAAGAGGAGAAAGCCCATCACGCTTAAGCAAGGAGATTAGATCTGACTCATTCACAAAATGCTTATCCAAGCTATCACGTACGATAATTTCAATACCTTGACATAGATGCTCATTACGTTCCTTATGGAATAGCACATAAGAAAACGCAATGTAACAACTTAATATCACGGTTAATATGATAGACAATATGCGGACCACGAATATTCTTGTTTTAAGATTTAGCCTGATTGCTCAACACTTCCTTTACAGGGTCGATCAACCGTTCAATATTTCCAGCTCCAAGCATTAACACAATATCATACGATTTTGATGACATGAAATCGATCAGCTCTGACATTTTAAGCAAGTGCTTATTTTCAATCGCCACCTTGCTAAATATAATTTCCGAGCTTACCCCAGGAATTGGCTCCTCACGCGCTGGATAAATATCCAACAATATCAACTCATCCAAAAGGGAAAGACTAGTCGCAAAATCAGCCGCAAAATCACGTGTTCGCGTATACAAGTGCGGTTGGAATATTCCTGTGATCTTACGATCCGGATAAAGTTCTCGTACGGATAAAATCGAGGCCTTTATTTCAGCAGGATGATGAGCATAATCATCTATGAGAACAACTTTATCTGTCTTTAGATGAAAATCAAATCGCCGACGAGCACCCCGAAATGTTGCCATTGCGGCCTTGATTTCCTTTGCCTCAGCCCCATTCAACCATGCCAACGCCATTGCGGCCACGCCATTTTCAATATTGATCTTAACAGGAACACCTAAATAGACATCCTCAATACGAACATCTGGACCAACAAAATCAAAAATAATATCACCATTCCCAATACGGATATTCTCCGCATGAAAATCTCCCCCATCTACAGCGGAATAAGTATATATCTTACCTTTAAAGCCACTCGTATCCAATTGAATACCTTTTCGGATGACAAGGCATCCCTGAGGGTTTATCAAAGATACGAATTTAGCGAAACTCTCACGATAAGCGGCCTCCGTTCCATAAATATCCAAATGATCAGGATCAACAGCCGTTATAACGGCCATATACGGAGAAAGCCAATGAAATGAACGATCAAACTCATCCGC
>ERZ780057.826-NODE-826-length-10787-cov-2.96571_pt1 | contig 10787 bp, 17 predicted proteins | sample MGYA00511844_ERZ780057 | MGnify/ENA primary metagenome ERZ780057 (study PRJEB29588, sample SAMEA2149030) | human gut metagenome | biome: human gut; feature: human-associated habitat; material: faeces | place: Denmark | collected 2008/2010 ...
CTCGCGCCGCGGAATAGCTGCCAGGGCTTCCCGCATCCCGCACTCCGGGCAGATGTCCGTCTTGTTGTCCCGCCGTGAAAGCGCGGGAGGGTCGGTATAACTGCGCCCGCAGACCGGGCAAATGCGTTCTCTTTTCTCGCTCATGCTGCTGCTCCTTCCTGTTGTGTGGGTCATTGTCCCAGCGAAGGGACGACCCGGATCATGTTCGTGCGCTTGTGGAGGATGATGAGTTCCCCGTCCGGCTTCTGCCGCACGACGAGCCAGTTCTCCGGCGCGAGGCCCGCTTGCCCGAGCCTGATCTTCTGTTTCCTGGTCGGCTTTCTGCCGTTTCTCATGTTCGGCCTCCTTTACGCTTTCCTTTTTGTGGTCGGTGTGGTATGCTTGTTTTGCTTAATTTTTTAATCTATGAGTATTATATTGCGTATTTACGAGAATGTCAATATATTTACGAGAAAAATTCACGGATTTTCGAGAGGTGCTTTTTATGTTTAGTGAACTTTTACGAGAATTACGCTCGAAAAAGGGCGTAACGCAAGTAGAACTTGCAAAGGCTATCGGCGTTTCTAATGGAAATGTCGGAGACTGGGAACGGGGGAGGAGCAAGCCAGGCTATGAGGCCCTGGTCGCTCTCGCTCGTTATTTCGAGATTGATGCCGGGCGTCTCTTAGAATTGCCTCCGCTACCCTCAAGCCCGCCCACTTGTGACGGCGTCCCCTTGTCCCAGCTTGAGGCCGATTTTCTTGCCATGTTCCGCCTCCTGCCCCCGGACGCCAGAGAGGAGATCTTCGACCTGGTTCACTTCAAGTACAAGCGGATTGTCGAACAGAAAAAAGAGTCTATCTTCTGGACATAGAACTCGATTGGGATCTCCTGCAGTTTTCCGACTTGATCTCGTGCATAGTTCGATAGCTCTGAACGCAGATGGTACCAAACCACCGTGGAGAAGCTGTACTTACGCAGCGATTCCTCTGATAGGTAGCGTACCACCACTTTCAGGTACCGATTGGCCAAGAGGTCGTAGTAGTCATCCCCAAGGCTGTGCTTTGCCATAAAGTCAAGAAGGAGACCATGATGCTCCTCAGCAAAAGCTTGCTGCTCGGGGGTGAGTGGCTTCATATCCTTTCACCACCTAACCTCTTATCTTCGCAAGCCCTTCTGCGCACTTATAGTATTCAAGCGCGGTCAGGATCACCTGTCTCGTTTCTTCCGACCAACCTCGGATCTGGAATTGTTTACGGACCTCATCCTTATCAACCCGCGTATCGCTCATGTGCTCGATGCTGCTTTCAAAAAGCTCTACGAACTCCTCAGCTCTATTGATTTGCGGGAGAAAAACATGATTATACTCTTGGGCCGTCATGTTCCATTTGCCTCCTATTCATCCGCGTCATCTTCTTCGTCATCGGAGAAACGGTTGAAGATTTCATCATATGCGCTATTAACAGAGCAAAATTCGCAGCCATCAGATTCACAGTGGCCTTTGTTGATTTCTTGTCTACAGTACTTACTGAAGAGTTCGCGAAACGCTTGCATTTCTTGTTTATTCATCATCAGATACTCCTTTTCTTTCAGGCCGGCTTCTGCAGAACAGCTTGGATCCCGACCAACTCGTCATACTTGCCACGGTCGATTGGCCGGAACTGCTGCTCGCGAATGAAGAAGTACAGGCGTACCGCCATCACGAGATACTCCACGAGATCGACGTAGAATGCCGCCAAATTCGTGTAGTCATAATCCGGAGTAAAGCGATCCACAGCAAGCTGATAATCGACCCAGTAGGGATTACTCTCCTGGTAATAGGAGCAGTTGCCCGCAGCGTCCTTCGGCTGATCTCCAAGCACATCAACAGAAAACCAAGAGGATGTCGAACTGACTACCATCGCAAAGACCTGTTCCTCCGTCTGCCGGCACATGAAGCCCGGCAAAGCGGATATCATGACCAGAATCTTTCGAAGCGTTGTTACACGACATTCGAGCTCTTTGAAGAGCCAAAAATAGCGGGAATCTGCCTGGTTGAAAGACTTGGAAAGAGCAAGGGATAATCGCGGCTCATAGTGCTTTTGAAGATGATGGAGTAGATCGACTCCGAAGTAGAAATCCATCCTATTGCACCTCCAGCTTCACGTCTGGGAGCGGGCCGTTTGTAAGCTGCTCCCTCGTGATTCCGAACACGCGAGTAAAGAGATCCATGTACCGCTCTTGAGCCGGCTGGATTAGCATGTTGTTGGGCGAAATGATCGCCCACATCGCAAGCTCCTCCTCCGGAACGGAGAATGGATCTTCCCGCCAGATACCATAGTTGTACACTGGCTTTGGCGGTTCGGATGCGCGCTTTACTTCATTCGCGGTCTCTGCTTTCAAGATCAGCTTGAGCTTCTTATCCAAAATGACGTCGAGAAGATCTCGGCGGATGCCGCGCTTTTCATACTGAAGCATCAGATCTTTGGCCTTCTGAAAAGCATGCAGTTTGATATCCAGCAGACTGCTTGGCTGCTGTGGATCAACAAGCAGTTCACTGATGGCTAAAACAAGTGAAAAGTCCCGATTTGAGATCATGGCTTATCCAGAACCCGCTGTACGTGGCTTCCATTCTCCAGCTCCAGAACGATGGCGTGGCGCTTTCTAGGAATATTGACCTGCTCTTGGACAAGCAGTCCCTCGAGACACTCGTACTGCTGCCTGCTCACCTGTCGGTAGAAAGAACACGCCTTCACACCGCCCGTAATCGCTACACCGGCGGACAGAATAAGCAACTTATGGTCATGTGAGATCATGGCAAAGATGACTCCCGAAACCGTGATCGACAGAATCGAGAATATCAGCTTGGCAAAACGAATAGCGATAGGGTTTGGCATTTTCATGGAATACTCCTTTCTCTACCGATATGGCAGGACAAAATGAGGGCCGGAAAGATACTCTCCTTTCCGGCCCGTGATACTATGCGTGTTCCAGAATGACCTGGCGTGTCAAATACAAGTTTGTGGTTGCTTCCAGCACATCCTGCCTATGATTTGAAAGGCTACACGCGTTGTTTAGCCGCGCCTGGTTGTCAGATTCTTCCGTATAAATGGCGGAAATCACTTTGTCGGCCGAGCTGACATCTCGAACATCGTTTTCAAAGCATCGTACCAGCTCAGGGACGCTCAGCGGCGTCTGGGTAACCAACTTCATGATTCGCTGTTCCGCTTCTGTACCCTTATCTGGCTGCAGGAGGTAGACGGCCTCAAAGAAGTTGACTTTACCTTGCTTGAGCAGCTTTGCGATATTAAGCAAGCGCCGTGTACCCTGAACACCCCGCAGCGGTATGACATAGGTATCATAAAGCATGTTGTAGAGCGCATCCGCACCGGTGTATCCAACACCTTTGATGATGAGCTTTCGCTTTACGAGCATCTCGAGTGCCTTCTCAAATCCGGAGGGATCCAATTTCACTTCCTCCATCTTTTCAAAATATTTCTTGCGGAGCTCGTCATGCGTCAGGACATCCCACAGCAACATACTCCAGATACTGAACTCCGGAATAGAAACTGGCTGGAGCTTCCCAAGCCGCATAATATAAGGCATATCTTTGCCGTCTTCATTGCGAATCTGATAACTGCCAGCGGCAGCATAGAATGTCATCATAATGCTCTCCTCCTCAGCCATTCTGTTCTTTCTTACGGAGATACGAGACGAAGAACAACAACTCAATACAGGATTTCCAATAATGCTGGCTCGTTACGGAGCTTGCTGCGAGCACGCGAGATCCATGCGTTGACGTTATTTACGCTCGTATCATAGTGTTTTGCGATCTCCGTGGCCTCATAGCCCTTCAGCTTCATCTCGATGGCTTCCACACCTTTTCGAGCGACGCCATTGTATTTCTCCTTACAGGCAGCAAGCGCAGACATAGCGGTGGCATCCGTTACGGTCTCATCAAAGTCAACAGAAGTGCAAGTCAGCATATCGAGAAGAGAGGCATTTTCATCTTCGCTGATCTCTACACTTCTTTCCAGTCGGTAGTTCATTGCGCGGCAGTGATCTACGATGGCATTGTAAATGTACCGGCAGGCGAAAGGTGCAAAAGCTCCCATATCCGGCTGATACTTCAGCGCCGCTCTGCAGATAGCCTCGCAACCAATGGCGTAAAAGTCATCATAGGTCAGGAGCGGACGGTTCGGAATGGAAATGCGCGTGCGGATGACCCAGTTGACCAGGTCCAAATTCTCCAGCACCAGGGCGTCTTGATAATCAGTCATGTCGAGCACCTCCTTTATGCGACACAGTTGTTTCTGGCAAGTACTTCATTGCAGAGGCGGATCAGCTCACGGCATCGATACTCACTGCACATGCCGATGTGAGCGTCACGCAGGCTAAGTCCGAATGAATCCGCGAACCAGCGATAAGCTTCTTCACGAGTCATGATCCCGTTCTTCCAGATAAGGTCGAACTTTCGATGAGCCTGAATACGGAGATTCCGGAGATTCCCATTCGCCGGCACACCCATTGGTTTGTCAGTATTCGGGTGTGCCGCAACATAGGTGTTACAGGCGGGATAGTTGTGACATACATAGAGCTTTCGGTCAGATTTCGCATCATGATAGATTTCGGATGCAGGTCTCAGGATCATGGCCGCCCCGCAATGCGGACAGCGGAAGGATCTACTGCGCTGGGCTCGGGTCTTTCTTTTTTTCAAAATGGTCATCTCCTTTTTTGCGTTCTACTAGAGTTCACTCAAAAAGCAGGGGGGTACCCCCCGTCGCTTTGAAAAGAAATTTGTAAACTTTTTGTGAACGGACGAAAAAGAGCTATTGCACGCAAAATGCAATAGCTCTAAAACGGGATATTGAGTTCTGTAGGATAAGTCAAACTTGAAGCGGAGGCTTAACCGTGTTAGGCAAAGGTTGTCCTTTCTATTGGACAGGTTTTATGCTATGATATAATTGCTTGACAGAAATTGGTTCGACCAGGTTGAAAGGATGATGAACATATGCCTCGCTCCTCATTTCAGAAGCTGAAGATTATCTACATCATGGAGTACCTGCTGAAGAACTCAGATGAAGACCATGCCGTAACCACCAGCCAGATCATTGCCTACCTGAAGTCTCATGATATTACTGCGGAGAGAAAGACGATCTATAGTGATATCGATGCTCTACGAGATTTTGGATTGGACATCATCCAGGTATCTGAGGGGAACAATCACGGCTACTACGTGGCAAGCCGTGACTTTGAACTACCGGAGCTCAAGCTCCTCGTGGATAGCGTCCAATCCTCGAAATTTATTACCCATAAGAAAACGCTGTCCCTGATCAAAAAGATTGAAAAGCTGGCCAGCATTCATAGCGCACAACTGCTCAACCGGCAGGTATTCGTGAAGAACAGGATCAAGACGATGAATGAGTCCATCTACTATAATGTCGATGAGATTCATAACGGCATCTCAAGTAATCGGAAGATCCGGTTCCTGTATTTCGAGTATAATGTCGCCAAGGAGCGCGTGTACCGACATGGTGGAGCTTATTATGTTGTCAGCCCATTTGCAATGACATGGGACGATGAGAACTACTACATGGTGGCCTTTGATTCTGCTGCAGGGATCATCAAACACTACCGCGTCGATAAGATGGAAAAGATCACCGTTCTGGATGAAGAACGAGATGGTCAGGACGCTTACGAGGCGCTCGATATGGCCGTCTATGCGCGTAAGACATTCGGCATGTTCACCGGCGAGGAGGTCAAGGTTCATCTCCGTTTCGAAAATCATCTCGTGGGCGCCGTACTCGACCGTCTCGGGCGGGATGTGATCTTAGTCCCGGATGGAGAAGATCACTTTACAGTATGGACAGATGTGATCGTCAGCCCACAGTTCTTTGCGTGGCTCTGCGGGTTTCAGACGGCGGCGAAGGTCATTGGGCCTGATGATGTAGTCAAGCAGATGGCGGAGCACGTCAAGTCGATCGCCGAGCAATACGAATAACGCCTGAATTATGGAAGCGGAGGAGCTATATATGTCCAACCCAAAACCACTATCTGAGAAATCTCTAGAGCGCCTATATACACAGGCGGGGTTTTTAACGGAAACATGTGCTTTCCTCCATTCTCTATTCGCCGCCTGTGCAAATCTATATGGCACCATCGCCCTTCGCGATGTATGGTCGGTTTATCAGGAGCTAAAAAGCGATGTGCCGCGGATTCATCGACGCGATCTTATCGCCTTTTCCTCTATTGTCCGTCGAGAGGTGCAACCCTATTGGGTTTATGAGATTGAAGAACTGTACACGGAAGAACCGCACAATGATCTGGATCGGCACATCGTATCAAAAGAAGTGATTGGTGCTGGCTATGGTAAGATGTTTTCCTTCTATGCACTGGTGGACGAGCGCGATGATCGCCCCTATTGTGTCCCCGATGATTTTCTCTCATATGCGGAACCAACAGCATCTGTAGAGGAGAAATCACTCGCAGATTTTATTGGGAACCTAAAGTCCACGGCGATGGAGTGCGCCCCAAAACAACGTAAAACCTATCCGAATGAGAATCGCGGGAAGAAATTAAACGAGTTTTCTTTTCTCAATTTGAACGAGAGGTTCAATTTGGATTATTACAAGAAAGTCCCCGCCACTTATTCTGCCCTGTTGGCAGAGTACAGCGGTACAGAGGCGGAAAAGATTATGCGGTTTCATCGGCGAGCCGAGAATGTTGGTCATCTGCGCACAACGGATATGATCCAGAATGTGCTGATTGAATTGTGCGAGGTAGGTGTCCGCCTGACGGAAAAGCAGCAAGACACTCTTATGCAGCTCATCGTGCAGTATCACAATGGAAGCCGCTTGTGGTGTACCTGCGGTTGGAAACCGGATGGGCTGGCAGCTAAGTTTAGCGGTATCGAAGCATTCCCTGGTCAGGAGGCATCATCTCCAGAGGGAATGATGGATGAGAAAGATATCATTCGCAAGATGAAAGAGTTGGGTCTGAAGGTCTTGGAGTGAGCAACATGTCAACCATTGAGCAAACACTTTTACGCCTACAACAGTCTGCTTTCCGCGCAAAGTTCCATTTGAGTGAAAAGGACAGGCAGTACATAATGGGCAAGGGCATGGAAACCATTCAGCATCATGCGGCCGACTTCATCCGAATGCGGCTTGCGCCGGCGATCATCCCAAATGACGGCAAACAGACACCGATGCGCGGGCATCCGGTGTTTATTGCCCAGCATGCCTGCGCCTGCTGCTGTCGCAGCTGCTTAAACAAGTGGTATCATGTCCCGATAGGGCGTGAGCTGACGGAGGATGAGCAGAAACGCATCGTGAGGTTGCTGATGGCATGGATCGAGCGACAGCTTGCAACGGATGCGAAATAGCGAGAAATTGAGGTGACAACTATGTCTACGATTGGAAATATTCTTTGGTTCCTATTTGGAGGATTGATCGGCGGGCTTGCCTGGGTACTGGCCGGCTGTCTTTGGTGCATTACCATCATCGGCATACCCGTTGGCCTGCAATGCTTCAAATTCGCAAGTCTCGCCTTTTTCCCGTTTGGGAAAGAAGTTGTGTATGGCGGTGGAGGCTTTTCCTTCCTCGTCAACCTAATTTGGATCATTTTCTTTGGCCTTGAGATGGCAATCGGATACTGCATTCTGGGCTGTCTCTGGTGCATCACGATCATTGGCATTCCAATCGGAAAGCAATGCTTCAAAATGGCCAAGCTGTCTTTAATGCCCTTCGGGGCATCGGTCGTGTAAAGCAATATTGTATGCGACCGCTCCCACATGGCCTTTTTCCAATCCGCGAAAAAAGCAACGACTCTAATGAGAACACTCTCAATCGATTGAGGAGGATAAGACATGGGAGAGATCATCAATACGAATACCGCTATAGAGACTCAGCCTGGCGGTGATACGGGGGCATTATTGGATATTACCCAAAGCCTCTTGGCGGATGCAAGGACTGCTCTGAACAGCAGCGGTGTGTTAAGCGTTCCTATTGCGGAACTCTCTACGCTTGGTGCTGGAGTCTCTTCGCTCATCCCTGCGTTGAATACTGTTACGCAGACGACGAGCATCGCAGCGGATGGACTCTATACGATAGCCAAAGCTGGTGTCGGTGGTGTACTGAAAGCGGCAAAGAACGGAAACTTCTGGGCCTCACTCAAAACTGCGGATGGAGCGTCTAAAATGGTTCAGCTGCAGGAAGCAGGAGCAATTACCGCTACCACACAGACAGCGGCAGCATTCAATCCCGCCACTATGATGATGGCGGTCGCACTATTCTCAATCGAACAGGAACTTGGGGAAATTGAGGATATGCAGAGGCAGATCATCTCGTTCCTTGAAATCGAAAAGGAATCTGAGATAGAAGCGGATGTTGAAAGTCTCATGAGCATCATCAAAAAGTATAAGGACAACTGGGACAATGAACGTTTTGTCAGCGGCAATCATAATCAAGTCCTTACCTACCAGAATCGCGCACGCAAAAACATGCTTGGTTATCAGAAGAAGATCGTTGAGTCGATTGGGAAGAAGCCGCATATCGTCACACAGGCTGGCGTAAAGCAGGCGTTCGCCTCTTTGGAGAAGGAATTCAAATACTATCGCTTGTCCCTTTATACATTCTCACTGTCATCTCTCATGGAGGTCATGCTCAGCGGCAATTTCAAAGAATCCTATATTTCTGGGATTCGGGATGAACTGCAGCAGATGTCGGACGCTTACCGCGATTTGTTTGAGGAGAGCTCACACTATTTAGAGAAGCTGAGTAACTCAGCAGTAGATGCTAATGTCATGAAAGGTATCGGCACGGCAGGAAATGCAGTCGGGAAATTCATTGGAAGTATCCCTCTTGTAAAAGAGGGGCCAGTTGATGAATTCCTTCAGGATGGCGGGATACACTTGAAGAAGAGTGCTCTCGATATGGAAAAGGATGCCGTACACCGGTTCGCTTCCATAGGCAATCCTGGCACACGGATGTTCATGGAAAAGATGGATGAGATGATCCAGATCTATAACCGTACCGAGCTAATCTGCTTCGATGATAAAAAGATATATCTATTGCCAAAGAAGCTCGCCGTTTGATCACTCAAAAGGCAGCTATCACAGGAGGTCCATTTATGCCGCTCCAGATCGTAAGAAATGACATCACAAAAATGAAGGTTGACGCGATCGTCAATGCCGCAAACAGTTCCCTCTTGGGTGGTGGCGGCGTAGATGGCTGCATTCATCGTGCCGCCGGCCCGGAACTCCTGGCCGAATGTGAAATGCTCAATGGATGCAAAACTGGTAGTGCTAAGATAACAAAGGGATATAAGCTGCCATGCAAATATGTGATCCATGCGGTTGGCCCTCGCTGGTGCGGTGGGCAGTATGGGGAGCATGACAAGCTTGTCTCGTGCTACCAGACGTCACTCGCGCTCGCAAAGGAGCATGGTTGCGAGTCGGTCGCATTCCCTCTGATCTCTTCGGGAATCTTCGGCTATCCAAAGGATGAGGCACTCAAAGTAGCTATCGACACGATCAGCAGTTTTCTGCTTGAAAACGATATGATGGTTTACATCGTCATCTTCGATCGCAAGGCGTATCAGATCAGCAGCAAGTTGTTTGCGGACATCAACGCCTACATAGATGACCGATATGTAGAAGAGCATCGAGACAGCTATGCTGAGCGGATCAGCCGGCTGCATAGCCTTGCAGCGGAAGAGAGCTGCCCTATCCCTGCTGCACCTATGGTAGCAAAGGCAGCTTCCCTAGACGATGCTCTGAAGCAGATCGACGAGAGCTTTTCCGAGATGCTTCTGCGTAAGATTGATGAGTGTGGCATGACGGATGCAGAGTGCTATAAAAAGGCCAACATCGATCGAAAGCTGTTCTCAAAGATTCGATCGGATAAGCTCTATAGACCATCAAAGCCTACTGTGATCGCCTTTGCGCTTGCGCTCGAATTGCCGCTTGACGAATTGAAGGATATGCTCTCGAAAGCAGGATTTGCCCTGTCTCACTCTAGCAAATTTGACATCATCGTGGAGTATTTTGTCGAGCGAGGAAACTACAATGTATTTGAGATCAATGAGGCTCTGTTTGCCTTTGACCAGAGTCTCATTGGTGCATAAGGAGAACAACTTGAAAAAAACTTGGTTATTCAGGCGGCGGAAGACCGCGTGGAAATACAGCGCAACTTGTTGATAGTTTTGTCCGTGGTGCGGAGGACGCAGGAAACTGCGTAGAAGTCACATCTCTCAACAAACACGAGGTAAAGGGCTGTCTCGGTTGCAATGTTTGCCGGTATGGAAAGCCGTGTGTTCAGAAGGACAGCTTCAACGAGATTATGCCTAAGATCAAGGGCGCAGACTGCCTTGTTTTTGCTTCGCCCCTCTACTTCTGGACGGTTTCCTTAAAGCTGAAAGCGTTTATAGAACGCTTCTACTGCATAGCCGAGGAAGACCCGAATCCGCCGCTCGGCAGATATGAGAAATATCCGATTAAAGACTGCGCACTTCTGATGACCTCTGGCGACAACTTCTTCTGGACATTTGAACAGGCAGTTTCCTACTACAAGTTTGCACTTGTCAATTATATCGGCTTCCATGACAAAGGCATGATCCTTGCTGGCTGCTGCGGTGATACAAACTGTTGACAGCAAAGCTCCTATATAGTATGATTTTATAAACTACTATATAGGAGCTTTTGTATGAAAACAAATGGCGGATTTCTTGTCACCAAAATAAAACAGCTTGGTGACCGGATTTTTGAGAAGATTCTCAGCGAAAAAAATATCGATGCGTTTAATGGAGCCCAGGGGCGTATTCTTTATGTG
>ERZ780057.850-NODE-850-length-10521-cov-5.45012_pt1 | contig 10521 bp, 7 predicted proteins | sample MGYA00511844_ERZ780057 | MGnify/ENA primary metagenome ERZ780057 (study PRJEB29588, sample SAMEA2149030) | human gut metagenome | biome: human gut; feature: human-associated habitat; material: faeces | place: Denmark | collected 2008/2010 ...
TAGAATAATTTACAATATGTTAATTAATTAAATATTAATACTATGAATCATAGGAAGTCGCCATGCTATATTATCAGTGTGGCGGCTTTTTTTGTTAAAATAGAAAATTATTAAATTGTAATGAGTAAATATTATTATTACATTAACAAATAGTAAAGTAATTATTGACAAACAGTAATTGAAGTAGGAAAATAGTATATATGAAAATCTATATTTAAAGGGAGAATATCATGAGAAAACGTATAAAGGATGAAAGAGGAGCTATTGTTGTTGAGGCAACGATTTCGTTTACTACCTTTATTTTCCTGTTGTACATCATCTATTCGATAGTTGATATATGCTACATACAGGCAAAGATGAGCATAGCGTTAAACAGTGCGGCGACAGATATCTCGCAGTACTCCTATCTGTATTATAAGTTTGGTATTGATTCGGTGGACAATGCGGCAAGCAATGCGGCTTCAAGCAGTAGGGCATTGGCAAAGCATACATTAAATGGTATGGATAAGATTATGACAGGAATATCGGATATAGATAGCAGCTTGTCGGATATAGAGAATGGCTCTTCTGATTTTGAAAGTCTAATGACCGCTTATGATGAGACAAAGGGTGGAGCATCAGATTTGGCTGCCAATATTAATGACTATGGAGATGCTTTGGCAGAAGATCCTATGGGTTTTGTAAAGGGTATGGGTATGCTTGCATTGAATGAGGGTTCGTCTGCAGGCAAGTCATATCTGGCACAGTCTATGGGAAGAGCTTTTATGAAGAAGAATCTTAAGGATTCAAATGGTGGGGATGTCAACGCTTTTTTGAAACAGTATCATGTAAAGGATGGTCTGGATGGGCTTTCGTTTGCTGGCACGGAGTTCTTGGTATCAACGGATGGCAAATCAAGTAATGCCCTAAGGTTGACTTGCTCATATGATGTGAAGGTTGTCAATCTGCTTAATACAGATATCACCATCAGATTTTGTCAGAGTGCATCAACCGATGTGTGGGGCAAGGGAGTTAGTGCGAAAAAATAGGTGGATTAGGAATTATGAAAACAAATGATATTTTAATGATACTCATTTCAATTATTCTATGTGGAGTGAGTATCTATATACTGATCAGAAATAAAGAAAAAAAGAGTAAAAAGCTTATTGTCTATTGTATTATAGGTATGTTTCTTGTCATGATAGATGCTTGTATGCTTCAGTTCTTTTATCACGATAATGCAATTTACAAGAATTTTAGGATGATAGCACTTCTTTCAATTATGGCATCTGTTGCATATGTTGATTTCACGGAGCTAAGGATTCCAAATGAATATATTATTACAGGACTTGTATACTGGGTGTTAAGTATATTTGTTGAGCTGATATGTGGCAGTCAGTTTATTGTTGCCAATATCATTTCTTCGCTTATTGCAGCGGCAGCCCTGTTTATAGCTTCTTTGCTTTGCAAGATATGTATCAGGGGCTCGATTGGTGCCGGGGATATAAAGCTGTTTGTGGTTATGGGGCTATTGCTTGGGCTTGATGGAATATGGAGCGCTATATTTTTATCTCTCGTTTTATCATTTATCACAGCAATTTATTTTCTTATTACAAAAAGAAAAGGCAAAAAGGATGCAATGGCATTTGGTCCGGCTCTTGCTATAGGAACGTGGTTATCAATATTTTTGACTGGAATGTAGAGGATATACAATGAAGAATTATAAATTTTTAGTACCTATATTGCTTGTAGCATTGTTAGGAGGCTCTGTATATAAAACATACAGTGACAGAGAAAAAATTAATAAACAATATGATAATGATATAACTCAGGCCAGACAGAATAGGAAGCTTGAGGTTTATGTGAATGCAGAGGAGGACTATCTTGATGCCTTAAAGCTTAAAGATTCAGCGAAGCTTCGGGCAGAGCTGGGAGAGATGTATATAGAAGCGGAGGATTTAAGAACAGCTGCCAAATGGGGAGAGTCTCTCATAAGTGAATATCCCAAGGAACAGGTGGGATATGAGTTTTTGATTCAGGTGTATTTGGAGCAGAAAGACTATGCCTCTTGTTTCAGGATAAAGGATGAAGCGGATGGACTGAAAATTTCATCAAAGAAGATTGAAGAGATTATTTCAGATATCAAATATGAGTATTATCTCGAAGGTGAATATGCACAGGTAGAGGAGTTCAGTAATGGCTATGCAGCAGTAAAGAAAGAAAAAAAGTGGGGCTATCTGAACAGCAAAGGGCATCGTGTAATAGAATCCGAATTTGAAGAGGCGGGAGCGTTTGCTAAAGAGGTTGCACCTGTTATAGATGACAAAGGCAGGGCATTTTATATAGACAACGAGGGCAACAGAAAGATAGTCATTGATTTTGTCGACAATATTGAGAAGCTGGGATATATGTCAATGGATAATATTTTTCCTGTAAATGATGGCAAAAAATGGAGCCTGTACAGTCTGGACAGCAAGAAAAAGATAGCTGGTGACTATGATGAGGTTTCAGCCATGGGAAATGGAGTAGCAGCTGTCAAGTCTGATAATAAATGGAGTCTTATTGATACCAAGGGAAAGAAAGTAACAAAAGATAAATATGATTCGGTTGTTATGGACAGTAAAGGAATAGTATGTAGAAACGATAGGGTATTTGCAAAGCAGAATGGATATTATTATTTATTTGATTCTAAAGGCAATAAGGTTGTAAAAACTAAATTTGATGATGCACGGCTATTTGCAGATGATGGATATGCCGCAGTATGTGTGGACGGCAAATGGGGATTTGTTGATAAGGATGGTAAACAGGTGATTAAGCCTCAATTTAATGAGGCTCATAGCTTTTCAAACGGATTGGCGGCCGTCAGATTTTCAAATGGCTGGGGCTATGTGGATGAAAAGGGTAATAAAGTCATTGCGACAGGATTTGATGATGCGTGCGATTTCAATGAACAGGGCAAGACATTTGTTAAGACGGATGATAAATGGCAGGTTTTGACACTATATTTATACAATCATGAATCATAGAACAAAGGAGACAAAGGCATGAGTTTTACATATGAAAATCAAGGAAACAATACTTATCTGGTATATAAAATAGGAGCTTCGGATAACGTGGATACAATGAGCCTTGGAATGATTACTAATAATAAGATAGATGGAATTGTTCCGACTCTGTTCACCCAGTCAGATACTGATAGATTTATTAAATATAATATTTCTGCAAAAGTGTCAGCAAAAGAGTTTTTATCAGGAGTTGTAAATAAGAAGAGATTACTAGGTGTGTTTATCAGCGTATTAAAGGCAATTAAATCAACAGAGGAATATATGATTGATGCGAGAAGCCTGTTGATTGATTTGGAACATATCTATGTTGATGTGTCAAAGTGTGATGCAATGCTGGTATGTCTTCCTTTGGTCAGACAGAATGAGTCTGTTAATATTCCTATGTTTTTTAAGCAGATAATGTTTAGTACACAGTTTGACCAAAATGAGAATTGCGATTATGTTGCACAGATTATTAATTATCTGAATAGTACACCTGTATTTTCTGTGGATGCTTTTGAAAAGCTCCTGATGGACATAGATGCTGATAATTTAAATATTGCAGCTTCAAAGGCTGTTGCTGGTCAGCAAAAACCGGTTCAACCACAGAGCCAGTCACAGAGTCAGCAGCCTAAACCTATGCAGCCTGCTATGAATCAGCTAAAGAATACACAGGTACAGACAAATATGCCATCTCAGGGGAAAATGCAATCACAGCGTGAAACACAATCTGCAAATAATGTGGTACAGCCTAATCAGGTGAATTTTGCAGTACCTAATATGAATCCACAAAACCAGAATAGAATTAATAATAATGTGCAGATGGGGACGAATATTTCAGGTACATATGTGGAAACAACCAGTGAGAAGCAGATGTCCATGTTTGGACTTTTGACACATTACAGTAAAGAAAATAAGCAGATTTACGAAAGACAAAAAGCCCAAAGAAAGGCTCAAAAGGAAGCAGAAAAAAACGGAGCAGCAATGCCTGGTCAAAATGTGAAGCCATCAAATGTTTCCTTTGCCATCCCAGGCCAGCCACAACAGCAGCGTCCACAGTCTGCACAGGCACAGCCACAAACTGTAATGCCACAGCAGCCTCAACAACAATTTGTACAGCCACAGCGACAGTTCACTCAGTCGAATCAGCCGCAGCGTCAGTTTGCACAGCCACAACCGATGCCACAGGCACAGCAAAAGCCGGTGCAACAAGTTCAGCCACAGTCGGTGCAGAATCAAAATACAAATACAGGCATGACCGGAAATCCATCAGTTCCACCACAGATTTTGGAGAACATGACAAAGGCCGGTAATTTTGGAGAGACTACAGTGCTTGGAGTCGGTTCAGAGGCTGGAGAGACCACTGTTTTGGGAACATCACAGGCTCAGATTATTAAGCCTTATCTGCTCAGAATAAAGAATAATGAGAGAATAGAACTCAACAAGCCGGTATTTAGAATAGGAAAAGAAAGAAGCTATGTGGATTATTTTGTGAGTGACAATACGGCAGTCAGCAGGAGCCACGCAAATATTATTAACAAGGATAATGACTTTTATATTGTTGATACCAATTCAACAAACCATACATATGTGAATGGTTCAATGATTCAGAGCAATGTGGAGACTAAAATCGAGCATGGAACGAAAATCAGACTGGCGAATGAGGATTTTGAATTTTTCATGTACTAATAAAAAAAATCACAGGATAAATATTACATATATTGAGGAAATGGTATGGATTACGAAATTGCAGCCCAGACAGATGTGGGAACAGTCAAGAAAACAAATCAGGACAGCATAATGATGAAACGTATTTTTACCAATCTTGGGAATATGGTTTTTGCGGTATTGTGTGACGGTATGGGAGGTCTTGCGAAGGGTGAGCTTGCCAGTGCTACGGTTATAAGAGCATTTGATAAGTGGGTCAATGATGATCTGCAGATGATTTGTCAGAATGGACCCGGATATATTAAGGATTCTGTAATAAGGGCACAGTGGGAGAGTATAGTAGCAAATCAGAATCAAAAAATCAAACAGTATGGATCAGGTCAGGGCGTTAATCTTGGAACCACTGTAGTAGCACTTCTTGTCACTGACAGGAGATACTATCTTATGAATGTCGGTGATTCAAGAGCATATCTTGTAAATGATAAGCTCATACAGCTTACAAAGGATCAGACATTTGTAGGTAGAGAGATAGAGCTGGGTCATATGACAATAGAGCAGGCTAAAACAGACCCGCGCAGAAATGTGCTTTTACAGTGTGTGGGTGCTTCTGAGATTGTTAATCCTGACATGTTTTTTGGAGATGTGCAAAGTGGTACGGAGTTTCTGCTTTGTTCGGATGGTTTCAGACACGAGATTACATCTGATGAAATTTATCAGGCAATCAGACCATCATTTATGACAAACAGGGATGTGATGAATAGGCAGCTTCGTTCTCTGATAGAACTCAACATGCAGCGTAGGGAGAGAGACAATATCACAGCAGCGCTGATTAAGGTACAGTAGGAGGAAAGTTTATGCTTGAGATTGGTTCTCTTGTTGATGGAAAATACAAGATACTGAATGAAGTGGGCCATGGTGGAATGAGTATCGTCTACCTGGCTATGAACGAAAAAGCAAATAAGCAGTGGGCTATTAAAGAGGTACGAAAAGACGGTGTAAAGGACTTTGAGGTTGTGAAGCAGAGTCTTGTGGCTGAGACAGACATGCTAAAAAAACTTAATCATCCTTATCTGCCGGATATTGTGGACGTCATAGAGGATGACGACAGATTCCTGATTGTCATGGATTACATACAGGGAAATTCACTTAGCAAGGCTATTGAAGAGTATGGCGCATTGCCTCAGGATGATGTGATTCATTGGGCTAAGCAGCTGTGCGATGTACTTGGATATCTGCATTCACAGAATCCACCTATCATATATCGTGACATGAAGCCTGCCAATATTATGCTTAAACCTGATGGCAATATCACTCTTATTGATTTTGGAACAGCAAGAGAGTTTAAAGAAAAAAATCTGGCTGATACGACATGTCTCGGAACTATGGGATATGCAGCTCCGGAGCAGTTTGGAGGAATGGGACAGACGGATGGCAGGACAGATATTTATTGTCTTGGTGCTACACTATATCATCTGGTTACAGGAAAGAACCCATGTGAGCCACCTTATGAAATCAGGCCGATCAGAGAGATAAACCCAAGTCTGTCAGGTGGTCTTGAAAGAATCATTTTAAAGTGTACACAGCCTAATCCGGCTAACAGATATCAGAATGCGGCAGAGCTGATGTATGCTTTGGAGCACTATGATGAGATAGATGATATATATAGAAAAAAACAAAAAAGAAAGCTTGCAGCTTTTATCACTACGTCGGTAATTACAGTGATTTTGGGAGCAACCTCTATATGGGGATATGTTTCAGCCGAGAATAAAAAAAGTGAAAACTATGATAACATTCTGAAAACGGCAGATACTTATGAGGACTATTACAATGCGATAATTACAGACCCTACCAGAACAGATGCGTATCTGAAGCTGAATGATATGCTTACAAGTGATTTTGTATTGGACAAGGATGAGGCAAACATACTTACAAAGATACAGGTCGGACTGGATAGAAAAAACAGCGATGGATATTCGCAGACGTATGATGTGCTTTCGGATTTGAAAAAGAAAAATCCTGACGGATATCAGGAGGTCTGCTACCAGTATGGTGAGAGCTTTCTTTTCTACTATGATATAAATGTGGAAAAGGACAGATATGCCAATGCCACCAAGTGGTACAAGGATGCTGTGCAGAAATATCCTGTTGCACAGATATATTGTGATATCTCCGATTGTCTGGATCTCATAAGCCAGTATGGTGGAGCAAAGGTTAAGCAGACAGAGAAGATGTATGAAGAGTATGCAAATCTTTGGAAAAAAGTTACAGAGCTGGAAAAGGAATCTGAACAGTTTGACAGTGTGGATTCAAAGCTTCAGGTGTGGAATGAAGTAGATGATATTGTAAACAACAATATTTCTCCTCTTTTGGAGGTGACATCCAAGGATGATGTGATTGCACTTTTGGATGCTATATCAGACAGTTCGACTAAGGTTGACAAATCGGTTATTGCAGACGATATGAAGAAGCTTCAGGACAACATCGAGTCGACAAAGCAGAAGATAAACACGGTAAAGGAGGCTGAGAAAGAATGACATATGATATTTACAGGCTGATTTTTATCGTGGGTTCCATAGCGTGTGCTGTAATGTTTGTGGTTTCAGTGATACTATTTATTACACTTAAAATTCCAAATGTAATTGGTGATTTAACAGGCAGAAATGCAAAAAAGGCAATTGAAAATATTAGAAAGCAGAATGAAGCCTCCGGTGGAAAAGCTTATAAGGCAAGTGCAGTTAATCTGGAAAGAGGCAGATTGACAGATAAAATGACTCCGTCAGGAAATCTACAAAGACGTGGAATCACAAGTGGTTTTGGGGTTCATACAGAAAAAATCAGCACGATGAAGCTAGAACAGCAGGCGTCTGTTGGAATGGATACAGATAATGAAAGTAATGAGACGATGGTTCTTGAACAGAATTATTCAAATGAGACAACAGTTCTCAGTCAGCAGAATGTTGGGGAAACAACGGTACTTTCATCACATATGCCACAGAATCCAAGCGAGACAACAGTTTTCAATCAGTTTATGGTATTAGAGGATATTACCTTTATACATACAGATGAAATAATTTAAAGCAAAGGAGTGAGTAGCATGAGAAAACGCATGATGGCCTTTTTAATGGCACTACTTATGGTTGTCACCATTTTGCCGGCAAACTTCACGATAGTTGAAGCGAATGACACAAATGGTGCTATCTACCTTAAGGTGACAGGTGCTTCGGACTGGAACAAGGCAGGCGATATCAAGGTAACTGTTACTGACAGTACCGGAAAAGAAGTTGAGCAAAAGTTTGTTAGGACCGAAGTGGTTAAGGCACAAACTGATTCTGGAAATACAAATCCAGATAATACAAATCCAGATAATACCGATTCAGGTAATAACAATCCGGGTAATACTGATACCGGTAAGGATGACGCTGCTGGAAAGGATACTGAAAATACAGGCTCAGAAAGTGGCTCTGACAATTCAAATGAGCCTGTCGGACAGGCAGATGAACAGCAGGATGCTAAGCCTGTAGCATTAAATAGCATAAAAATTGATGTGACAGGTCTTGTCAAGGACAGTAAGTACTCTGTGGATATATCTTCTGATGGATATCTTTTCTGGAAGAAGGAATGCACCGCTGTGGAGGCTTCTAATAGTGCAGCTTATACAAAGGTTGCAATGGTTAAGGACACATATACAGAGTTTGACTTCACCACAGTTTTTAAGGGCTGGAAACTAGATACTAAACCAAAACTTGCTGTCAAAGGTGCAGATAATAATAGTGTTATTAAATATGCATCTTCAGATCAGGAAACTGCAGCTGTTGATGAAACTACTGGTGAAGTAACTATAAAGAAAGCCGGAAAAGTTTCTTTTACGGCTACACTATCTGATGGTGATAGTTATAAGACAATCGAACAGTCTGATGTAGCAATTGCAAAATTAGACCAGACACTTTCATTTACTGATGAAAATGCAGAGGTTTATGTAGGCGATGAGATTTCAACAATAGCAAAATCAAGTGCTAATGATGCGAAAGGAAAAATCACTTATAGTGTGGTTAAAGGAGAAGATTACATCACACAGGATACTGATTTTGCAAACAATGGTAAATGGACTGCAAAGAGCTATAATAACAGTGCTGATGGAGTAAAAGTTACAATCAAGGCCGCTATTGCAGAGGATGACAGATATAACAGTGCAGAGAAAACATATACTACAACAATAAAGCCATATGCTTACGATGATTTTAGAAAATATTGTGAGGTAGTTGGAACATCAAATACTACTTCAGATGGAAAAATCTGGTATTCAGAAGTGACAAAAATCAAGGCAAAAGATGGTTATAAAATCAAAGATTCTGATGGCAGCTTTGTAGAAGAAATTGCTATAGATGCCAATAATATCACACAGGGAGAAAATCAATTTACTCTTGTTATTGGACAGGAAAAGAAAAATTCAGAAAATGAAACTTTATCTTATATCAATGAGGGAACAGTAAGTGGAGCATACAACTATGATAGTGTAAAACCTACACTTTCCATAGCAAAGGATAATGATGCAGACTGGGTAAACAAAGATGTGAAAATTACAGCTTCACCATCTGATGCTGGTTCAAAGATTGCGGCTGTTAAGTATACAGTGACAGATGAAAAAGATAAGCCGCTTCTTGAAGAAAAAACAGTTAATCCTAATGCTGATGGAAGCTATTTGATTACATTACAGGCAAGTAAATTTGCCAATAAAGAAATCAAGATAAATGTTACAGCATACGATAATGCAGGTCTGAAATCTGATACACAGACTCAGATAATCAAATTTGATACAGCACTGCCTAATGCGGAGTTGTCATTGAATAGTAATGAAGGTAAATATTATTTTACTGATAAAATATCTGTAGGTATCAGTGCTACTGATAATTTTTCAGGTATCGCTGGTATAAAATCAGTTTATCTCACAGATGATGTGACAAGTGCTTCTGGATGGGACATTAAGAATATCGATTGGGATGCTGAAAATGTTCAAAATCTTAAAGCTGATGCTAAGAGTGTAACGATATCATTTACAGATACTCCAAATGCAGGAAATGTGTATGTCAAGGTGACGGATAAAGCAGGAAATGAAAAAATCACATCACTTTCTGACGATAAAAAGTTCCACTTTGATCATACTGCACCAACTGTAGGTATTGCATATTCTTCAGCTGATGAAAATACAACTAATGATAATTATTCACAGTTAAAGGATGGGGTAGAATACTACAACCATGACAGATATGCACAGATTACTGTAACAGATGCTTCTTTTAACAAAAATGCTACTCAAATTAAAGTAGCGGTTGATAATAAAAATGCAGTAAATATATTAGATAACAAGGCAGAAGTACAAGGTGCTGCTATTGTAAAAACAGATGATGAAATCTGGACTGACAATAAGGATGGCTCATATACTGCAAAGCTTAAATTTACAGGTAATCATCTTTACAAAATTGAAGCTTCTTCAACGGATTTAGCAGGAAATAAAACGGAAGAAGGCACTGTAGCTGATAGCAAATCAAAGGAATTCTATATTGATGAGCTCGCTCCGGTTGGAAAAGTACAGTTCTCAACAGATAAAACAGATGCTGGAATAATTGGTAACTGGTGGGAAAATATATTAAATCCATTCACTGCAATATCTATTTTTAAACAAAATCAGTTGAATATTGTAGGTAGTGTAACTGACAAAGAAACCGGAAATTCCGGCATATGGACAGTTAGCTATTATGTAAATAAACTGGATACGGATACAGTCTTATCAGAGCCTAAGTTAAATAATTTATCTGCTGATAAATGGAAAGAA